>Ga0157378_10003077_pt1 | contig 14820 bp, 12 predicted proteins | sample M65metaG_FD_115309 | JGI IMG/M metagenome (GOLD analysis project Ga0157378, IMG submission 115309) | Miscanthus rhizosphere microbial communities from Kellogg Biological Station, Michigan, USA - M6-5 metaG | ecosystem: Host-associated > Plants > Roots > Rhizosphere > Soil | place: USA: Michigan...
ATTTCTGATCATCACGCTGCTGTCGCTCTTCGGGTATCAGGACCTGAACGAGATCAATGCCCTGAAGGTGGTTTCGACCACGATGGCGAATGGGATTGCGTTTGTGCTGTTCGTGATCAACGGACAGGTTGTCTGGCGCTATTGCCTGGTGGCGATGGTGACTTGTGCGATTGGCGGGTATACGTCGGCGAGCCTGGCGCGGCGGATACCTCAGGCGATGCTCCGGGGAACTGTGGTGTTCATCGGATTGGGGATGGCAGCGTGGTTCTTCTGGAGGAATCCGTAAACGAAGGCATTTCAGGATTGATGTGCAGGAGGTCTTGTGGCGAAGACGTTGGATCTCATTGACGAGAGGCTTAGCGAGTTCATCCGGAAGCAGAGGGTATTCTTCACGGCGTCCGCGGCGGCAGAGGGGCGGGTGAATGTCTCGCCGAAGGATGCGGCATCGCTTCGGATTCTGAACGAGTTGAGGGTTGCGTATCTGGACCAGACAGGCAGCGGAAACGAGACGGCAGCGCATGTAAAGGCGAATGGGCGATTGACGCTGATGTTCTGTGCGTTAGAGGGGGCGCCGATGATCCTTCGGCTGTATGGAGTGGCGAAGGTGTTGCCGCGGAGGAGCGCGGAATACGCGGAACTTTTGCAGTCGGCTTTTGGCGGGGTAGAACCGCCGGGAGCTCGGCAGATGATGGTGCTGGATGTGGATCGCGTGCAGACTTCGTGCGGGTACGGGGTTCCGCTGTTCGAGTATATAGGAGAGCGGAATACGCTTCGCCGATGGGCCGAGTCGAAGGGCGAGGCGGGATTGCAGGACTATCGGCGGCAGAAGAATGCCGTCAGTATCGACGGCCTGCCAACAGGATTGCCGGAGTCGGCTGAGGATGAGCGAACAGTCGAGAACAAGCCGCGGGGAGTCGAATCCGGAACTAGAATAGAAGCATGAGTCACGAGGGAATTCGCTTCGTCAGCAAGGAAGAGCAAACGCGCGAGGGTCTAGAGGACCGGCCGCTTTCCAAGGTCGCGGTGACGCCGGACAAGGTTCGGGTGAAGATCACGGAAGGAACGGGGCTGGAGATCGACTGGCAAGACGGGCACCGGAGCGCGTGGGGTTTTGCTTGGCTGCGGGATGCGTGTCCTTGTGCGACGTGCATTGACGAGCGCAAGGCTCAGGGACGGAAGGCTGGGCAGCCGAAAGCCAAAGCTGCGAATTTGCTGCCGATGTACACGCCTCCGGCTAAGCCGGCCAGTGCGCATGGAGTCGGGCGTTATGCGCTTCAGTTCAACTGGCAGGATGGGCACTCCGGCGGGATCTACTCCTGGGATTATCTGCGGCGGCATTGCCAGTGCGCAGAGTGCAGGTTCGAGGCTACGGAGAGCACGGGGAGCCTGAATTGATGGCTGAACACCCGTTGTTGGGGCCCGGTAGTTTCTAGCTCGTAGCCCGTAGCCGGTGGCTTGGCCGGAGTCGACCCAACGCCAGCAGGATGCCATAGAGAAGAGCCTCGGGGCGAGGGGGACATCCGGGGATGAAGACATCTACCGGAATGACTGCATTCACTCCGCCGAGTGAAGCGTAGTTGGTTCCGAAGATGCCGCCGCTGATGCCGCAGGCGCCCACGGCGATCACAATCTTGGGGTCGGGCGTCGCGGCAAAGGTCTTGCGCAATGCCAGTTCCATGTTGCGCGTGACCGGACCGGTGACCAGCAGCATGTCGGCGTGACGCGGCGATGCCACGAAGTGGATGCCGAAGCGTTCGATATCGTGAACAGGATTGTTCAGCGCCGCGATTTCCTGTTCGCAGCCGTTGCATGAGCCGGCGTCGACTTGGCGAATGGCGAGTGACCGCCCGAGCAGAGATTGAATGGAGGCTTCGATGCGCCTGGTTGGAGACTCTGCGCTCGGGGCGACGACGGAGGAGATCAGCGCTGCATGCGTGCCATCGGGACGGAGCGAATATTCGGAGGTGAGAACAAGGTCGCGACGATCGGTGGCAGCGAGTTCGAAGTCGCGTGTCATGCTTACCGCTCCGTCTTTCGACGCTTCAGCACATTCGCCGCAGAAAATGCAGCGACCGTAGTCTACGGTCACCGTGCGTGAACCGTCTTGGTCGCGAAGGGCGATGGCGCCGGTGGGACAGGCTTCGGCGGCTGGACGGGCGTCGCTCCATCCCTTGAAGTCGAAGTCCGGGCGTCCGCGAAATTGTTCCGCCAGATGGGGCGCAACGCGCGGATAAGGAGCTGTAGCGATGCCGACGCGGAACGAATTTTGAAGGATCTTGAACATGGAGTTACCGGTCCGTCCCCGAGTACGACAAGTTGAAGCTCTTATTGATCACCGGGAAATCGGCAATGATGTTGCCTTCGACAGCCTCGACGATCGCGGGCCAATTGTTAAGGGAAGGGTCCTTTACCTTGCAGCGTTGGAGACGATTGTCCTCACCGGTGCGGACCCAATGTACGATTTCGCCGCGCCATCCTTCGACTGCTCCGAGGGCGCATCGATCGGGAGGTATGGGCTTCGCCGGAGAACGGTGTGGTCCATCTGGCAAATGTGCGATGGCAGCGCGAATCATGTCGATCGACTCGCCGACTTCATCAATGCGAACTACCATTCGGTGGCGAACATCTCCCGCCTGGTAGAGCGGCACCTTGAAGGACAGGTGACGGTACGCCTCGCAGGGATGATCGCGGCGAATATCGAGATCAACGCCGGAGGCACGCCCTCCGACGCCGACGATTCCCAGCTTTGACGCTTTGTCAGGGCGGAGAATTCCGGTGTGCTCCAGTCGGTCGCGGGTGGAATCGGACGATTGAATGATTGCAACCAGTCTGCGGAATTCGCGCTCGACAGCTTCGAGGGTGTTGGCGATGGCTTCGATTTGAGTCTGCTGCCAGTCTCTTCGGACTCCTCCGACGGCGATCATTCCGCGTGACGCCCGGCTGCCGGTCAGCATTTCATTCAGGCCCAGCACCATTTCGCGAATGCGGCCGGCATGGGCATTGGCAATCACAAATCCCACGTCCGTGGCGATGGCGCCGATATCGGCGATGTGATTTGCGATTCGTTCCAACTCGAGGAGTACCGTGCGCATGAATTGTGCTCGCGCCGGGACTTCGATTTCCGCCGCAGACTCGACTGCCTGGCAGAATGCGGCGCCGTGGGAAAACGCCGAATCGCCGGAAATGCTTTCGGCTAGAAACACCGCGCGGTGTATGGGGAGATTCTCAAACAGCTTCTCGGTTCCCTTGTGGGTGTAGAACATGCGCAGCTGCAGATAGAGGATGGGCTCCCCTGCGACGGCGAAATTGAAGTGACCCGGTTCGATGATTCCGGCATGGACCGGTCCAACCGGAATCTGAAACACGCCTTCTCCAAGGGTGGGGCGGTAGACGTGCTGTTCTCCTTCAAAAGGAGGCAGCACAGTGTCGAGCGGAAAATCTTTACGCAGGGGATGGACGTCAGGCCAATTATCGTGAAGTGCGACACGCCGCGGATTGGGATGTCCGGCGGCTTCAAGGCCGAACCAATCCTGAATCTCGCGCTCCTGCCAGTTGATTGCGGGGAGATCCGCGGCCAGCGATGGAAACGACGGATTTTCGGCGGGAATGCGGGCTTTCAGAATCAGCCACGTAGGATCGCCAGCGCGATCGAAAACATAGTAGTTATAGAAGACGGCTTCCGCGGCAACGCGATCTTCAGCGAATACGGTTACGAGGCGCGCACCGCAGTCGAGGAACAGATACCGGGCCAGGTCGACGACATCGGGGACGTTCACCAGAACGGTGAACTGGCCGGTCACTTGTTCCTGAACGGAACGAATCTTGTCGGGAAAACGTTCGCGAAGTTGTTGATGAAGAGAGGTCATTGTCCGCTCACCACCTGCGCTGCACCACGAATGAGTTCGAGGAGCGGAGCCGGCACCCAGAATCCGATCACGACTAGCGCCGCTGCGAGGACGAACAGCGAGCCATTGCGCCATGGACGAGGACCGGCCACCGGCATGTCTCCGGCCGGTCCGAGGATCATGCCCCCCACGTGCAGCAGCGCGCCGGCAAACACACCCGTTCCAAACAAGACGAACAGCACGCCGGTAAGAGCATGGCCACCATCAAATGCTGCGCGAACAATGAGAAATTCGCTCTGAAACAGGCTGAACGGCGGCATGCCGATGATGGCCAGCATAGCCATGAGAAAAATGACGCCGGTAAGCGGCATGGCCCGTAAGACGCTGCCTTTGATGCCCGAAAACAGGTCGGTGCGGAAGTGCTGTTGCACGTTGCCCGCGCAGAGGAACAGGAGCGATTTGGCAATGGTGTGAAACGTCATGTGCAACATGAGCCCGAGACTGCCGAGCGCGCCGCCGAGTCCCAGCGCCGTGACCATGATGCCGGCATGGTCGATCGTGTGATAGGCGAGCAGGCGGCGGTAATTTTTCTGCACCAGCACGAACGGAACGGAGATGCCCATGGAAAGCAATCCGAAGAGGAGCAGGAGGCGGCTTGGGTATTCGGTTCCGAGAGAGCGGCTGGTAAGGATGTAAAAGCGGATGAGACCGTAAAGTGCGCAGTTGAGCATGGCAGAGGAGAGAATGGCGGCGGATGGAACGGGCGCTTCGCTGTAGGCGTCGGGCTTCCAGGTGTGCATGGGGGCGAGGCCCGCCTTGGTTCCGTAGCCGAGAAGGATCAATGCGAAGGCGAGGCGCATGGAGGTTTTGTCGAGTTGCGCGGCATGCTCGGCCAGCACCGACCAGTTCAGTCCGTGAAGCGCCTCGGAACCGGCCAGGCTGTGTCCGGCATAGTAGGCCACCAAGGTGCCGAACAGGGCCATCGACAATCCTACGCCGCCGATGATGGCGTATTTCCAGGCTGCTTCAAGAGAAGTGACCTTGCCGTAGAAGGTGACGAGGAAGATGGAAGCGAGGGTAGTGGCTTCAATGGCTACCCACATCACTCCCAGGTTATTGGCGACCGCCATGAACAGCATCGAGAACACAAACAGCGGCGTGAGCGAGTAGTACATGCGAAGCTGCCGAAGTTGCTCGCGGCCATCTTCGTCGTTGCCGAGAGCACCGCTATTCTGGTCGTCGCGCAGATAGCCGATGGAGTAGGTGGAGCACACCAGAGAGACAGCAGCGGTGAGAAGAATGACCAGCGCGCTCAGTGAATCGGCGAAGAAGAAACCATTTCCAAGAGAGATTGCGCCGCTTGCAAGCACTCGACCCCCCAGCGCGACGGCAACCGAAAAGGTGGCGACTGACGCGGCCAGGTTTGCGCGCTCCATGAGCGCGCGCCCGCGAGCAAGGAACGAAGCGGCCGCGGCGGCAATGGGGATCAGCAATAGAGCGACGATCAGCATCTAGCCTCGCAGCCTCCGCAACCGGCTCACATCCATGGATTCGAACGACTCGCGAATGCGGTAGACGAGAATGCCGAGCACCATGGCAGCCACCAGCACATCGAAGAAGACGCCCAGTTCGACAATCAGCGGCATGCCGTAGGTGAGCGAAATGGCAGCGAGGAAGAGCCCATTTTCTAAAGACAAAAGAGCCAGGACCTGGGTGAGCGCCTTGCGGCGGTTGATGATGGTGAAGAAGCCGATGAGGAAAAGAGAGATGGCGACAGCGAGCGCATTGTGGCCCAGGCCGCGTTCTTCGGGCCGGTAAAACGACTCGGCAACCACGTAGCCCACCAGCGTGAGTCCTCCTGCAATGAGGACCGAGAGAGGCACGTTCACGATCGGTTCGATTTCTTTGTGGATCTGCATGCGATCCACGAGGCGTTCAAACAGGAGCGGCACCAGAACTACTTTCACGACTAGAGTGAGTGCGGCGGCAACATAGATATGGGGTGCATGGTTGAGCCAGGCGATGGTGGCGGCGATGATGGCGAGGAAGAACGATTGCGCCGCGAATATGCGGATGTGCGTAACGATCCATCGTTGGGCGACCATCGCGATCTGCAGGACAAGCACCAGCGCCGCCATCAAGGTGATGATCCGATCGCCGAGCTGCATGGTGAGAAAAGGTCTCATAAGCATCAGAACAAGAACGTGGAAACGAGCGCGAGCGCTCCTAGCGTGAAGGCCACCGCGAGGAGTTCGGGCACGCGGAAGAGCCGCATCTTGGCGTTTACGGTTTCAAGCAGAACAATGGCGCAAACAAGAAGAAACAACTTTGGCAGGAGCCATGCGATTCCTTTGAGGGCGCCGAAGCCGAACCACGCGGGCTGCAAGCCGATCGGCCAGAAGCAGTTGATCAGCAGGGTCATCAAGACGAGCTGCTTGATGGAAGCAGCCCACTCGATGAGCGCCAGGTAGGGCCCGGAATACTCGAGGATCATAGCCTCGTGGATCATGGTGAGTTCGAGGTGAGTGGCGGGATTATCGACGGGGATGCGTCCGGTTTCGGCGATCAACACCAGGGCGAGCGCGGCGAAGGCGAGCATCTGAGCGGGGGCCAGAAAGCGCCAGGTCTGTCCGATAGCAGCGCCGGCGATTTCAGTAAGGCCGGTAGAGCCGGCTCCGATGGCCACGGTGAAGATGGCCAGCATCATGGCCGGTTCAGCTAAAGCGGAGATCGTCATCTCGCGGCTGCTGCCTAGGCCACCGAATGAACTGCCGCTGTCGAGTCCGCCGAGGGCAAGAAAGAAGCGGCCCAGGCCGAGGAGGAAGATCACAGCCAGCGCGCCGCCAAACAATCCGAGGGGCGCGTCGGCGGCCACCATGGGAATCATAAGACCGGCGATCACCGTGCTGAAGAAGACAACCCATGGCGTGGCGGTGAAGATCCAGGAGGCGGTCTCGGGGATCACCATGGATTTGCCGAAGTGTTTGCGCAGATCGCGGTAAGGCTGAAAAATGCCTGGGCCGCGGCGGGTCTGGAAGCGTGCCTTGAGCGTTCGAATGACGCCCGTGACCAGCGGCGCCAGCGCCAGCAGCAGGATAAGTTGCGCAACGTTCTCGATGAGCCGCTCGATCATCCGCGCACCGCAAACAACAAAACGAGAATGAGAGTGATGAAGATGTAGGTGAGATAGACGTTGATGCTTCCCGCCTGAATGCCCCTCATGCGGTGGGCGATGGCCATGATCTGTTCGCGCAGTGGGCCGTAGATGCGTTTCTCGAATGTGGGTTCTATCTCGCTCTCGAAGCGAATCGCACTGGGATAAAAAGGTGACACTTCATACTCCGCCTGGATCTCGCGCCGCGGCCGATAAAGGGCGGAAAAGATCATGCGCAGCGGCTTTGAAAAGGCGGTGGCCGTGTATTCGTTATCTGCGGTCAACCCGGGAAGTCCGCAATCCCAGGCCGGCCCGCGGACACTGCGACGTTTCCAGCGCAGGCCCAGAGGAAGCGCGAATGCGAGCGCGGCCAAAAGGAACAGGAGTGCTATTCCGGCGGTCGAAATGGTGCCGCCATGCGCTGTTCCCGGCGAGAGCGCCAGGCCGCGGGCCATGATCAGTTGGGCGCTTGCGCGGACCCCCAGGGTTTGGTGGGTAATGGGATCGAATATCGACACGAAGAATGTGGCGCCGATACCCAACGCGATGCATCCCAACGCTAAAATCGCCATTCCCGCGCGCATGGTAAACGGGGATTCGCTCGCCTCCGCGGCTTCAACGCTGCGCGGAAGAGCCAGGAACGGAATGGCGAACGCTTTGACGAAACACGCGGCAGCCAGAGCCGCTGTAAGCGCCAGCAATGAGCCGGCAATGGGGAACATCAATCGGGTGAGACTCTGCGTGGTGCCGAATCCGGCCAGCAGCGCCTGATAGGTTAACCACTCGCTTACGAATCCGTTCACGGGCGGCAATCCGGAAATGGCCGCAGCGCCGATGAGAAAGCACAGAGCGGTCACAGGCATTCGGCGAATGAGGCCGCCCATCTTTTCTATATTGCGCGTATGCGTAGCCTCGACCACGGCACCCGCGCCCAGAAAGAGAAGTCCCTTGAAGGTGGCGTGGTTGAAGGTGTGATACAGGGCGGCGATGAGAGCCAGCGCAGCAAGATTCCCCTGCCCAAGGGCACGAAACATCAGCGCGGCCCCAAATCCCATGACGATGATGCCGGCATTTTCGATGGTGGACCAGGCGAGCATGCGCTTGAGGTCCTGTTCCATCAGCGCATAGAGCACTCCCAGCAGAGCCGACGCCACGCCCAAGCCCAGCACCAGGGTTCCCATCCACAACGGAGGTGTTCCGTAGAAATCGAAGAATACGCGCGCCATGCCATAAATGCCGGTCTTGATCACGATGCCCGACATGAGAGCAGATACATTGCTGGGCGCCACCGGATGCGCTTCAGGAAGCCAGATGTGAATGGGGACGATGCCCGCTTTTACGCCGAAGCCGAGAAGGAACAACACGAAGACCACGCCCTGCTGGCGCGGCGACATCTGCGACGCCAGAAGATGGAAGCCGGAAAAATCGAGAGTGCCACCAAACGATGCGAGGAGAAGGAAAGCGATCAGGAGCATCCCTGTGCCGGCGTGCGACATGACGAGGAAGAGGACGCCTGCTTTGCGAGCTTCCTCCTTTTCGTGTTCGAAGCTGACCAGGCAGTATGCGGAAAGCGCCATGACTTCCCACGCCACCAGGAAGAAGAACGCGTTGGACGCGGTGAAAACCAGCGCCAAACTAAGCAACAGAAAATTGAAGAAGAATCCGAATGCGCCCAGGTTGCGGTGTCCTTCCATGTGCCGCAGATATCCGAAGGAGTAGAGCGAGACAGCGGCGGCGAGCACCGCGAGGGTCAAAGAGAAGTATGCCGAGAGAGGGTCGAGGCGAATAGCCCAGGCGAACACCGGGTTGCCGAAGGGAAGGGCAATCGCGATGGGCGCCCCGGCGAAGATGGCGGCGGCTGATCCTGACAAATCGAGAAGTGATCCCGCCAGCGCCGATCCGCAGGCCACCCGTCGAGCGGCGGCCGGACGACGATACAGCGCCAGACTCCCGGCGGCTCCCCCCATCCACACAACGATTCCACTCAGAAACAGGTCGGGAATCACTGGGAAGACCCCTCGCGTTCCAATTCACCGAGCATCTGGATAGCGTCCGCCAGATTGCGATGGAAGTAGTCGCGCATGAGGTCGAGTACCTGAACGAGGACCGGGTTGCGAATGGAATAGAAGACCTGGTTGCCGTCTTTGCGGTTCACCACAATCTGCCGGCTTCGCAGGATTGCCAGGTGCTGGGACAGGTTTGCCTGTTCCAGACCGAGCTTCTCCTGGATCGTCCGCGCAGAGAATTCCCGGTCGCGCAACAGTTCCAGGATGGCAACCCGGGTGGGATGAGAAAGGGCCTGAAAGATACTCGCCTTGTATCTCCGCAGAATATCCTGCATGCTATTACAATATTCGATTGTTCGAATATATGCAATTACAAGTTAAGTCGCTCATTGTCCCCGTATGGAAGCCGGCCAAAGGCCAGATCACGCGGAATTGGGGGGCCATGCGCACGCCGATCTCGTGCGCCCCCGTCGTCAGCAGTTGCGCAGCTGCTGCTCAATGGGCAGGAGCCTGATGCAGAACCGCGACTCAGCCCCAGGAAGCTCATCTCTCCAAAATTCGAGTGATGTAAGTCACAATCCATGTACAACTAACGTGCGCTCGAGCAAGTAGATAAATCTCATTACTCTGCCGATAAAGGATTTAATTATTGCTTGGTTCGAAAGAGTTGGCGAATCAATGACGAAGTTGCGCTTTGCGCGAAATGACGTCGATAGACAAAACGTCTGGCGGAGGTGCGTCTGCGTCTGGCTCGGAGTGATTCTCTCGCTTTGCGGTGCCCACGCGCAGGACGCGAACGTCCGAGATCTCACGAGCTTGGAAATTGAAGATCTTGCCAAAGCACGATTGTCCACCGCTTCCCGCCATCTGGATGACCCGAGAAAAGCCCCCGCAGCAGTAACAGTAATCAACCACGAGGAAATTGTCCGGTACGGATGGCGAACTCTCGCCGATCTGCTGCGAAGTGTGACCGGGATCCACACCGCATATGACCGAACATATTCATATGTTGGCGTTCGCGGTTTCTTGCAGAGCGGCGACTACAACGCTCGGGTGCTCCTTCTTATTGATGGACATCGCCTCAATGACAATATCTACGACAGCGCCCTTATCGGAACGGAGTTCCCCCTCGATCTCGACCTGATCGATCGAGTTGAGATTGTGCGCGGCCCCGGGTCATCTCTCTACGGAACGGATGCCGAACTCGCCGTGATCAATGTCCTCACTCGGCGGCCCGATAATCAGTCCACGGTGGAGCTATCCTCGCAATCCCAATCGTTCCTTGGACGAACGGGTCGATTTAGCATGTCTACCCATGCCATGGGAACAGCTATGCTGTTGTCGGGCAGCATGTACCGGTCCAGCGGAGTCCCGAAACTGTTCTTCCCTGAATACGACACTCCAGACTCAAACAATGGAATCGCGGATCATCTCGATGGCGATCGGTTCGGCCATGCATTCGCAGCCTTGACGCGAGGTCAACTCCGCGTCGAGGCCATGTATGGGAGCCGCAAGAAGATTGTTCCTAATGCGTCATACGCAACCAATTTTAACGATCCAGACAATCGAGCCACCGATACTCGTGCGTATGTCGATGCAAGCTACAGCCACGAATTCAGCGCCGACACGCAGCTGGACCTGCGAGCTTACTACGATGCGTATCGCTTCCGTGCAAGTTATCCGTATGGGGGGACCAACTCACCTGACCGCTCAGTGCAAATCAATGATGCGGCTGCGGATTGGATCGGCATCGAGGCGATAGTCGGTCGTCGCCTGGGAAGGAACAGAGTCGTTGGCGGTGTGAACGGGGAATATAATCTTCGCGTCAACCAACGGAACTACTATGTAAATCAGCCGCCATTTCTCAACGACAACCGCCAGCTTACTCTCGCCGCCATATTCGGAGAAGCGGAGATCAATCCATCGTCGAAGTTTAGCGTGAACCTCGGTGGACGAGCCGACTGGTTCAGTAAGTTTGGAAACGGACTCAGCCCAAGGGTCGCACTGACATATCTGCCATCCGCTTCGACATCGGTGAAGTACGTGTTCAATCGCGCATTTCGTACACCCGATCCCTACGACGAATTCTATGTCGATAACTTGGACGCCAGTGAGACATCCAGAAGTCTGCAGACGGAACGAATCCAAACGCACAGCGTGATTGCGGAGCATAGCTTTAATCAATGGCTGCGCGGAATGGCGGTCGGGTTCGACAATGATCTGTTGCGGGCCATTTCCGAGGCCAACGATCCGATAACTGGCGCAACACTAATCAAGAACGGAATTGGCGATCAGGGGCATGGATTGGAACTGGAGATGATTGCCAATCCCGGTGACGGGTGGAGCGGCCGTGCGAGCTATTCGCTTCTTCGGACCAGGAAAAAGGGAAGCAACTCCAAGGTTGCAAACTCGCCTTCAGGTCTTGGCAAGCTGAACGCCACAATCCCGGCTACCAATCATGGATTGCTTGGGGTTGAACTTCTCTATACAGGGCCTCAGCCAAATTATCTCGGTCAGTCGATACCCTTTTCCTTCCTCACCAATGTCACTATTTCTACCCGTTTCAGAAGAAGCGGGTGGTCAGGCTCGGCGAGTTGTTACAACCTTTTTGACCGGCGCCTCGCAACGCCGACTGGCCCCGAGGTGTTGCCCGCCGCGACAACTCAAGATGGCCGTACGTGGCGGGTCACGATCGGCTATAAATGGCATTTCGAAACTGCGCGGAGCAGGCCATGATTGGCCGCTCTGATTCTCCGGCCCGGCACACATGTCAGAGTCATCGCTACATCTCAGCCATCTTCACAATGCTCGCAATGCTGTGCCCACATTCCATGAAGGCACAGCAAGATGAACGTTCCGTTCGCGCAGCGTTTGTTTACAGCCTGACGAAGTATGTAACCTGGCCGGTAGCGGACCACGAGTTGAACATTTGTGTTCTTGGAGGAGGCGCTACAGGCCCTGCCTTGAAACTCGTCGTTGACGGCAAGATCAGTCAGGGACGGACGATTCATGTTCTTCTCGAATCTTCGAACGGCACCAGTCTGCACCACTGCGACATCGTCTATTGGACCGATGTGGCTACGTCCCGCGCTCTCTCAGCTCTTGACAGGACTCGAGGAACGTCGACCTTGACTGTGGGCGAGAACGACAGATTCGTTCGCCAGGGCGGAATGATCGGCTTTGTGCGGTCAGGCGACTCAATCCAGATCGAGGTGAATCTCGACTCCGTTAAAGCCGGCGGTCTCAAAGTCAGTTCCAGGTTTTTGGATCTGGCACTGATCATTCACGCGGGAAGGCCAGGTTGAGATGAAACAATCGCGTTCCATCAGCCTGGCCGCGAACATCACGGCTGTGGTTCTCCTCGCAAGCTGTGTGGCTCTGGCTGCGTTCAGCATTGCTTCGGTCGTGATCAACCGTAAAAACTCGATTGCTCAGCTCGAGGCCCGCCTATCGACGCTTGCGGACATCATCGGGCAGAACTCAACAGCGGCTCTCGATTTCAGCGATAGAGATGCTGCCACCGAAGTGTTGCAGGCTCTCAAGAAGGAGCCACACATCGCGTCTGCCTGTCTGTATGACGTGTCCGGGATTCTCTTCGCAGAGTATCGCCGCCAACTCGGCGACGTTGTCTGCTCCGCTCGACTCGGCAGAGATACGGATTCTGGAGGCAGCTACAGAAGCGCGATACGTCCGGCACTGCACAGAAATGAAACCGTAGGTACCATCTGGCTTACGTCGGACCTGCAGGAGATAGAAACCCAGGAGAGACATCTCGCAGAGATTTCCCTCTTGCTGGCTCTCATGTCGCTCGGGATCGCGGGCATGTCGGGATCGATTCTCCAATACCGAATCTCGAAGCCGATTGCGAGCCTCGCGTCCGCAATGAATAGGGTAACTTCGGAGGAAAGTTTTGAGGCCCAGGTGGAGGTATTGGGCAGCAAAGAAATTGCCGAACTGGCCGTCGGATTCAACTCGATGCTCTCCGAACTGCAGCGGCGCGACCGATTGGCGAAGATCGCAGACGCGCGCCTGCAGCAACAGGCTAGGACCGATTCTCTGACAGGACTGCCGAACCGGAGGCTCTTCAGCGAGTGCCTGGCCAGCGCTACGGCAGGAACTCGAAGACGAGGTGGCTTACTAGGCCTGCTCTACATCGATCTTGATCGTTTCAAGCTGGTAAATGACAGCCTGGGCCACAGCGTTGGGGACCTTCTCCTCTGCGAAGTGGCATCTCGTCTAAAGGCCAGGGTTCGTCAATCGGATACCCTCGCGCGCATCGGAGGAGATGAATTCGCGATCGTTCTTACAAGCTTGACGAGGGCAGAAGATGCAGGTGTGGTAGCCAACTCACTCCTGGAGTGCATGACGAAGCCGTTCCATGTCGAGGGTCATGAGATCACCATCGGAGCGAGTATCGGCATCAGCATCTACGATGATGCAGGAACAGACGGAGCCGATCTACTACGCAAGGCAGACAGCGCCATGTATGCCGCCAAGCGAAGTGGACGAAACCGCGCGGCATTCTTCAGCGAGGATTTGAGCTTGATGGCACGGGAGCAGCTCACTCTCGAGAATCAATTGCGCGGTGCAATTGGACGCGGCGAAATCCATGTGCACTATCAGCCAGAATTCGACCCTCTGAGTGGATCGATTGTCCGATTTGAAGCCTTGGCTCGATGGAGTCATCCGCAACTTGGCGAGATTACTCCAAACCGATTCATTCCCGTCGCCGAGGGGAGCGGATTAATTCATGCCCTGGGCAGCTTTGTCATGGAAGAGGCATGCCGGGAGGCCGTCAAATGGCAGAAACCCCAGGCAGCGCCGGTTCAGGTTGCCGTAAATGTCTCGCCGATTCAGTTCAATTCCGAGTCGATCGTCTCGAAAATTGCCCGAGTTCTCGAGCGCACCGGCCTGAATCCGCACCTCCTTCAGGTTGAGCTCACGGAATCGGTGATGATGGGCTCGTTCCAGCAGTCTCTGGAAAAGATGCAGAGTTTGCGTTCCTTGGGAGTGAGCCTGGCGCTTGACGACTTCGGCACTGGCTATTCCTGCCTGAGCTACTTACCGGAGTTGCCTTTTGAAGCCATCAAGCTCGATCGATCTTTTGTCTCGAAACTGTCGCCAGGATCAGATTCCATCCAGATGATCCGTTCCATGGTAGATCTCGCCCACAGCATGGATATGAGGGTCATCGCGGAGGGCGTCGAGGAGAGATCGCAGCTTGAACTGGTGACAGAACTCGGAGTCGATGAGGTCCAGGGATTCCTGCTCGGACGTCCAGGTCCTGATCCTCTCCTCGTACTCAGGAAATCGATGGAAGGACCATTACTGGCATGTCAGTGCACCGAGGCGAACTCGTTCTCGCTATGAATCGACGCACCAATTGAAGCCACGTTCGATGTTTAATCTCATCGATGATTCACCCCGCCTTAGCCCCGCGCGCCAATTCCCGCTCGCGCAGCCATGTGAAAATCACGGGCGTCACGATCAGCACGTGGGCCAGGGAACTGACCATCCCGCCAAGCACCGGCGCAGCCAGCGGCCGCATGAATTCCGCTCCCGTCCGCGTTGACCACAACAGCGGCATCAGTCCGGCGATGACGGTGGCCACCGTCATGACCTTGGGTCTAAGGCGCAACAGCGCTCCCTCCATCACCGCCGCATGCAATCCTTCGCGAGTGAGCGCGCCATCCGTGGCCTTACGACGAGCTACCGCCTCTTCGAGATAAATCACCATCACTACGCCGGTCTGCACCGCCGTCCCGAAAAGAGCGATAAATCCCACCCACACCGCCACAGAGAAATTCAGATGCAG
>Ga0157378_10003081_pt1 | contig 14814 bp, 8 predicted proteins | sample M65metaG_FD_115309 | JGI IMG/M metagenome (GOLD analysis project Ga0157378, IMG submission 115309) | Miscanthus rhizosphere microbial communities from Kellogg Biological Station, Michigan, USA - M6-5 metaG | ecosystem: Host-associated > Plants > Roots > Rhizosphere > Soil | place: USA: Michigan...
GACTCGGCGCATGGCACCAACCCGGCGAGCACCCGGCTCGGCGGTTACCGGGCGGTCCCCGTCCCGTCCACCTCCCGGAGCCTCGTCGACGTCGACAAGCTCGCCGGGCTGGTGAACGAAGACGTCGCGGGACTGATGCTCACGAACCCGAACACGCTCGGTCTATTCGAGGAGGACATCGCACGGATCACGGCGATCGTGCACGACGTCGGCGGCCTCGTCTATTACGACGGCGCCAACCTGAACGCGATCATGGGCCGGAGCCGGCCGGGCGACATGGGTTTCGACATCGTCCACATCAACACCCACAAGACGTTCGCGACGCCCCACGGCGGGGGAGGGCCGGGGGCCGGACCGGTGGGCGTCGTCGAGCCGCTCGTGCCGTACCTGCCGGTGCCGCGCGTCGAGCGCGACCCGGACGGCACGTTCCGGATGTCGGAAGACGCACCCCGCTCGATCGGACGGGTGCACGGCTTCCACGGCAACTTCGGGGTGCTCGTCCGCGCGTACGCGTACGTGTTCTTCCACGGCTCGGACGGGCTCCAAGAGGTGAGCGAGCTGGCGGTGCTGAATGCGAACTACCTCGCGTCGGCCATCGTGGAAGACTTCCCGCTCGCGTACCCCGATTCCCGCCCGATGCACGAGTTCGTGGCCACCGCCGCGCGCCTCGAACGCGACGCCGGCGTGCGCGCGATGGATGTTGCGAAGCGGGTGATCGATCTCGGCTTCCACCCTTCGACGGTGTACTTCCCGCTCGTGGTCGAGGAAGCGATGATGGTGGAGCCGACCGAGACGGAGTCGAAGGAGACGCTCGACGGCTTCGCGGCCGCGATGCGGCAGGCGGCCGCCGAAGCGCGGTCCGATCCGGATCTGCTCCACGAGGCGCCCGTGACGACGCCCGTCCGGCGGCTGGACGAGGCGCGGGCGGCGCGTCACCTCCGGCTCACGTGGCGGGACGACCGGTCCGGGAACGACTGAGGGGCCGGGCGGCTCCGCCGCCCGGCCCCTCAGGGTCACCCTTCCTCCGAGGCTTACGCCTCCCGACGCTTCCGTCCGAGCACGATCCCCAGCAGGCCGAGCGCGAGGAGCACGCCCGCGATCAGACCGAGCCGCGCCGCGTCGGAGCCTGTGAAGGCCGTGGGCGGCGGTGCCGGTGGCGGGTTCTCGGCCTTGACGATCGTCACGAACGCGTCGTCGTTGTCGGAGACCTTCGTGCCGAGGACGTCCGTCCCCGTGGCGGTCCCGACGTTCGTGACCTCCGGATCACCGGCGGGCAGGACGAAGTCCTTCGTGAGGGTCACCGTCTCGCCCGGCTCCAACTTGGCGATGTCGCCGATGTGACCGATAACGTCGTCGTCGACGCTCACGTTGAACAGCGTGGTGTCACCGGTGTTCTTGACGACGTACGTGTAGGTCACGGTGTCGCCAGGATTCCCGCTCACCGGGTTGACCGTCTTGACGATCGAGATCCCCGGGCAGATCACCGTCAGCGACGCGCTCGCCTGGTCGTTGGCCGTGAACTCGGGCGTGTTCGGCTCGTTGAGCGCATCCACCGTCACGGTGTTGTTCACGGCGCCGCAACTGGTCGTCGAGTTGGTGGGCGACGTGATGTGAACGGTGTGCGACGCGCCGCTCTCGAGGCTGCCGAAGTCGCAGCTCAAGACGCCGTCGGTGATGGAGCATGGAGGCTCCGACCCGGGCGCCTGCCCGTCGATCAGATCGATCGACCACGCGAGGCCGCCGTTCGTCGGCAACGTGTCGGTGAGGGCGACGCCATTGGCCGTCCCCGGCCCGTTGTTGCCCACCGTGATCAGGAACCCGATCGTGTCGCCACCCTCCACGAGGGGTGCGTCGGCGGTCTTCGTGACGAAGATGTCATTGCAGTTCACGGTGACCGTGGCGCTGTCGGAGTCCTGCCCGTCGTTCGAGCTGGTGCCGCTCGCCGTGTTGACGACGTCACCGCAGCTCTGGGCGGTCGTCGGCGAGACGATGTGCACGGACTTGCTCTCGTCCGGGCCAAGGTCACCGAAATCGCAGGTCAGGACGCCGCTCGTGATCGAACAGCCCGCATCGCTGTTGGCTGCGTCGATCGACCAATCGAGCCCACCGTTCGTCGGCAGCGTGTCCGTGACCGTCACGCCGTGTGCCGTTCCGGTGCCGTTGTTCGTCACCTCGACCGTGAACCCGATGTTCTCGCCGGCGTTCACCGTGCCCTGATCCGCATCCTTCGTGACGAGCAGATCGGGGCAGTTCACCGTGATCGTCGCCGTTGACGAGTTGTCGCCGACGTTCTCGACCGACTCGTTCGAGGCCGCCACTACAGCGGTGTTCGTGAGGACGCCGCAGTCGGCTGCATCGGTCACGCCCGTGACGTGCACCGTGCGGGTGGCACCGTCCGTGAGGTCGCCGAAGTTGCAGCTCAGGAGTCCGGCAGTGATCGAGCACGCCGCGGAGTCTTCGCTCCACACGACCCCGCTCGGCAGCGTGTCGGTGAGGGTCACGCCCTTGGCGGTGCCGGGACCCTCGTTGGTCACGAGGATCGTGAACGCGGCCGTGTCGCCGGCGTCGATCGTGCCCTGGTCGGCCGTCTTGAGGACGGTGACGTTCGGGCAGTTGACCGTGATCGTGGCGCTGTCGGAGTCAGCACCGTCGTTCGACGTGGTCACGTTCGCCGTGTTGTTGACCGAGCCACAGGTGGCCGCCGACGTCGGCGACGTGATGTGCACGTGCTTGCTCCCACCGGCGGCGATGGTTCCGAAGTTGCAGGTCAGGACTCCGGCCGTGATGGAGCACCCCGAGTCGCTCCCGGCGGCGTCGATCGTCCAGCTGAGGCCGGCGTCGGTCGGAAGGGTATCGGTCACCGTGACACCGGAGGCCGAGCCCGCCCCGCTGTTGCTCGCCGTGATCGTGAACCCGATCGTGTCTCCGGCGGAAACGGTCCCCTGGTCGGGGGTCTTGGTGACCTGGATGGTGGCGCACTTCACGGTGATCGTCGCCGTGTCGGAGTTGTCCGTCTGATCCGATCCCTCGTTGTCGGCAGCGACGGTCGCGGTGTTCGAGAGCGTGCCGCAGTCCTGGGCGTCGGTCACGCCGGAGAGGTGGATCGTCTTCGATGCGCCCTCGTCCAGGGTGGCGAACGTACAGCTCAGGGTGCCGGACGTGATCGAGCACCCCGTCACGGCCGGGTCGATCGCCCATGCGACGCCCGCCGGCAGCGGGTCGTTCAGCGTGACGTTGTTCGCCGGGCCGGGACCGTTGTTCGTCACGACGATCGTGAACGCGGCGGTGTCGCCGGCGTTGATCGTGCCCTGGTCGGCCGTCTTCGTGACCGAGATGTTTGGTTGGACGACCGCGATGGCGCTCGGCTGGATGCTGCGGTCTTGGTTCTTGTTCGAGCTGTCGTCGAGCTGCTGGGTGCGCATGTGCCACGGTGCGCCGCTGATAGTGGAGGCGCCGTTGGCGACTCCGCCATTGGATTCGTTCCAGTAGGCGGACTGCGCGATGTGCGCTCCCCAGAGGAAGAACGCCCAGTCGCTGGAAGTCGTGAACGTTACCTTCATGTCGCCCTTGCCGGAAGCGTGCGCGGGGACGGTGATGCTGTTGACCGTGCCCCCGTACATCGTCAGGTTGCGGCTGACGCCGGAGAAGGCCATGGCGCCGTTCACCGTGAGTCCAGGAGAGACGAGCGGGGAGAAGGAGTCACCTGGGAACGCCTGGGTGTCGGCAGCGCCGAGGTTGTTGGGGCATTGCGACGACGCGCCCCCCGCGCTGGGGTCCGCGCACTTGTTCGGGTTCTCGGTGACGTTCCAGGTGGCGAGGAAGTCATACGCTTCGCTGCCGCCCGTCAAGAAGTCGTAGTTGAGGTGGATCGTGTGCTGCCCGGCCGCGAGGCCCTCGATCGCCAGGCGGAAGGGGACCACGTCACCTTCGCCGTAGGCGGAGTTGTTCCCGTTGAGGTCACCGTTCTGCCATCCCTGACCCGGGAGGTTGGCGAACTGGTCGAGGTTCACGCCGAGCGACGTCAACGCTGTCGCGGTCGTGTCTCCTGACGTCGATCCCGACGTCGAGCCTTTGGCGACCGAACCGCTCCCCGCCTTGGACTGTCCCATGGACAGCGACAGACCCCCCGCCCACGCGGTCAGCCCTGCCTGACCGAACGCGACGGAGAACAGGAGGAGCAAACAGAACAACGACGTGAAGGCGCCCCGGCGGGCCCTTCGCGTTCGATCGATCCTTGACCGTGTACCCATCTCCGAACCCCCAGCTTTCGTGGCCGCTTCAGTGGCCGATCTGCCCGATGTATCTATGGGGCCGGTGGCGGACGCCCATCGGTCCTACCGCAGTCCCCGCACAGAAGCTACGCTCCCTTTCCGGGGGATGCCATTGGACGAAAGCCTTGACCCCCCGCCCCCCAGGAGACGTAGTCCGTTCGGCTAGACGGACCCAGAAGTGTGGAGGACGCCGTTCGGTCCGCCAAATCCGCTGGTCGCGAGCCCTTCCGGCGCTCGTGCGTGGACGGATCGAACCGGCTCGCTCGAGGGGGCTCTCGATCAGGTCCGCCCGCAGGCGGGTCAGCTCAATGCCCGACGAGGGGATGCCGCTCGCGGCAACTCACCCAAAGCGCAACGCCACCGAGGATCAGCAGGACGACCCCGGCGGCTCCGGCCCGCGCCGCGTCGGACCCGGTGAACGCCGTGCCGCCACCGTGGCGCGAGGCGTCTCGGGCGGGGAGCACGGTCAAGCTCGTCGTCGTCCGCACGGAGATCGGGGAGCCGGAGAGGTCCGACCCCGTGGCGGTCGTCGAATCGGAAAGCGTCGTGGGAGTCCCGGGAACCGCTGCGCTCGAGGTGAGTCGAGCGGTGCCTCCCGGGGCAAGGGCGCCGATCAGCCCAACCACGCCGACGCGATCCTGAAGGACGCGGATCCCGCGCACGACGCTGTCACCCGTATTCGTCACCACGAGGGTGTAGGTCACCGTGTCGCCGGGTCGACCGGACGTCGCCGATGCGTCAACCGACAACGAGAGGCGGGGGTGGATCACCTGGATCTGGGCCGCCGTCGCGTCGCGGATCATCGCTTCGTCCGGCGTCCGCGCCGTGACGTGCGCCGCCAACCGGCCGGAGCCGTGTCCGCGGATCGTTCTCGTGCAGGTCACGGACCAGCTGTGTCCAGGCTCGAGGCGCCCCGGGTGAGAGCGGTCGGGGACGTCGCAGCCGGCCCCTCGGAAGGCGAGATCGTGCAGAGGGACCTCGCCGTCATTCGTGATCGCGAAGATCGCGCGAACGTGGTCGCCGACCCGAGCGGCTCGGGGACCGTGACCGCTCACGGCGATCGACGGCGCACACCCGACGGTATCCACATGCGACGCGGAGTCGTTCGCCCGGGCTGGTGCCGGTTCGTCCTTCGCCGAAACGGTGACGCGGTTGCGCATCGGTCCGCACGGGCGGGCGGGGTCGATCCGGACGTCGATCGTCGCCGTCGCGCTGGCGCCAGCATCGAGCGTCGCTCGGACGCAAACGATCGTGAACGCCGCTCGCCCTTCGGTCGAGCCGACCGCAGAGCAGCTCCCGCCGTCGATCTTCGGAAGGAGGTTGATGGGCTCCACGCCGGGGGGCAGGCGGTCGGTGACGATCACGTGATGCGCGACAGCCGTGCCGGCGTTCGTGATCGTCAGGGAATAGCGGAGCGCGTGACCTTTCTCGACGGGTCCGGCTGCATCGGAGGTGGCGTCGACGACGAGGTCGGGCGTGAGGACGGGGTCAGATGAGGTGGTGGGACATCCGACCGAAGCGGAGGCCACGGCGGTGTCGTCGTAGCCGGCGATCGCCGCTTCGTCCGACGCGCTGATCGTGGCGAGGCTCCTCAGCTCGCCGCACGTGCCTCCCCGGAGGTGCACGACGAGTTGTATCCGCACCCGCCCATCCGCCCCAAGATCGCCGACCGAGCACCGGACCGCGGACTCCACCTGACAGGCCGGGGGAGGGGAGACCGATGCCACCCCGGCAGGCACGGTGGCCGAAACGATGACATCGTGCGCGGTCGCGGCCCCACCGTTCCGAGCGATGACCGTCCAGCTGAACGAGGCAGCCGAAACGCGGACGAGCCCGCCGCCCGCGACCGAGACGGCGACGTCTGGGCCACCGACGACGGCTCCTGCGACCGAGGTGGTCAGCGCGAGGCCCAGGAGCATGGCGACGAGCGCCGCCGCGGCTCTCTCGATCCGACCCAGCCTCCCATCCCTTGCCACGACATCACCCTTCGAAAGCTGGCCGGTCCGTCTCGCACCGGCCGCGCGCGGCTCGGCCAGAAGAGGAGCCGCCACGCGCCCGCGCCGCAGCCTCCATGGTGCGAACCCTTGCGCGGCCTCGTATCTACGCGGCCTCGAACCATCGCAGGCGAGCCACCCCGAATCAACGACCCTCGCACCGCATCACGGGGCGATCTGGTGTCGGGAGAGCGGGCGTCCGACCGGCGCGTTCGCGCTAGGTTACATAATGTCCATTATCGGCGTTGCCCATGACCGACCTCTCACGCGGCTGGACCGCGCCCGAACCGTGCCGAAAGCCCCCAACGGGTCACCATCCAGAGCGCCTCCGCCACGATCGACCTCGAGATCTTCGATTCGCCGTGCTCGCGTTCCCGGAACGTGATGGGTACCTCGGCAACGTCGAAACCCGACCGGTCGGCGCGCATCACCAGCTCGATCTGGAACACGTAGCCGGAGCTGGCCAGGGGTGTCCGGAGCAGTTCTTCCAGGAGTTCCCGGCGGTAGACCCGGTAGCCGCTGGTCGCATCGTGGATCGGCAGCCCCAGCATGGACCTCGCGTAGGCGTTCGCTCCCCTCGACAGGGCCACGCGGGCCCGGCTCCAGTTGGTCACGGACCCACCCGCGACGTACCGGCTCCCGACGGTGAGATCGTGCTGACGCGCCCCTTGGAGCAGACGCGACAGCTCGGCGGGGTCGTGGGACAGATCGGAATCCATCTCAACCGTCAGGTCGTACCCCTCACGAAGGGCCGTCGTGAAGCCCTCGAGGTACGCGCTCGCCAGCCCCGATCTCGGGGGGCGTTCCAGCAACCGGACGCGGTCGTCCCGAGCCGCGATCGGTCGGACGAGCTCGCCGGTCCCGTCGGGTGAGGAATCGTCGATCACGATCACATCGGGATGTTCCGGCCGCTCGAGGACATCCGCGATCACCCGCTCGATCGTGGCCCGCTCGTTGAAGGTCGGCAACACGACCAGGGTCCGCGGTGACGCCGGAAGCGGTGCGGGATGCGCGTGGGGATGCGAGCGGCGGCGCGGGACGAGGAACCAGATCACGACCACGATCAGCGCGACGATCGGGAGCCAGTCCCCCCACCGCACGTATCCCGTCGTTGCGGTTGACGTCCGGATCGGTTCTCGGAGGATGCCGGGCTGGAACAGTCCCGTACGGGCGATCACCCGTCCATGGGTGTCGACGAACGCCGAGACCCCGGACACCGCGGCGTCGACGATCCACCGGCCGGTCTCGACGGCGCGCATCCGACTCATCTGGAGGTGCTGATCCGACGCGGCCGTGAAGCCATAGGAGGCGTTGTTGACGGGGACGACGAGGAACGTGGCGCCATCCCGGACGAACGCGCGCGGCAACGACGGGAACGAGTTCTCGAAGCAGATGGGCGTGCCGAACGCCGGGAGGCCCGGCGCCTCGACCGTGTGGACCGCGGTCCCTGGCGCCCGGTCCACCGGGATCTGGCGGGTCGCGCTGATCCAATCGATCCTCGAACGCCAGGGGACGTATTCGCCGAACGGGACGAGGTGGACCTTGTCGTAGCGGTCGACGCGCGAGCCATCGTTGGCGAAGACGAGCTCCGAGGTTCGTTGGCGTCCGTCGGGATCGTTCATCACCGCGCCGACCGCGGTCGGAGCCCCGACCTGCGCGACGGCCTCCTGGACGGCTGCCATCGTGGTGGGATCGCTCGAGGCGGCGGGGTCGAGGGCCCCCTCCCCCCACAGGACGAGGTCGGGCCGAGGCGACGACCCGGCGAGGCTCCGATGCAGCGCGATGTTCTTCCGAGCGACGAGGAGATCCTCCTGAGCGGCCGAGGTGTTCGGCGGTGGACGGACGTCGACCTGGACGACGGCGACGTCGATCGACCCGCCGGTCGGTTCGGAGAAGGGCAGCGCGATCGGTGCGAGGACGAGGGCGACGGCCGCGACGACGAGCCCTGCCCGCCTGACCCAAGGGCTGGCCTTGCCCCTGATCGCCGCGAACAGCAGGGCGTTCGCCATCACGACGACGAACGTGATCCCCCAGACACCGGCGAGCGTTGCGAGCGGAAGGACCGCACGGTCGTCGACCTGCGAGATCCCGATGCTCCCCCAGGTGAACCCACCCAGCGGGAACATGCCGCGGATCCAGTCGACCGCCGTCCACAAGGCGGCGAACCCGATCGCCGACCGGATGGGCCGCTCGACCCGGAGCATCGACGGGGCGATGGCGCCCACCGCGGCGATCGAAGCCGCCGACAGCGCCGTGAGCGCGAACCACGCGAGCGCGCCGAACAGGAAGATCCAATAGAGCGTCGCCCCGAAGAACGCCAACCCGAAGACCAGCCCGAGGAGGGCTCCTCGTCCGGGACGCGATCCGCGCAGCGACCAGAGCAGCGGGATCAGCGCCACGAACGCGAGCGGCCACAGCTCCGCGGGGGGGAAGGCGAGCGAAAGCAGCAGTCCGCCCGCGACGTCGAGGGCGAGTGCGGCCGGGAACGGGACGGGCGACGGGCCGCTCAGGCGCAATCGCGACAGAGCATCTTGCGCTTGTCCGCGAGCTGGCTCCGATGTTTCACCAGGTAGCAGTTCTTGCACATGAACTCCGTCGCCTGCATCGGGATCACCCGGGCGTCGAGGGGTTCGAGGCGTTCGTCGCGCGTCGAGGTCGCGGCCGTGGCCTCGTCCTCCTCCTCGGCCGCCTCCTCCTGCCCATCCTGAGACTCCTGCTTGGCCAGGAGATCCTGGATCGACTCCACGTTCTCCAAGCCGGGCTCCGGGGGCACGGTGGCCTCCGCCAGCTCCTCAGGTGTGGGTTCGAGACCCTCGAGGACCTCCTCGTCCTCGAGGGTGGCCTCAACCTCCTCGTCCACGTGTTCGTCTACGTCGTCGATGTTCTCGGGCATCTGGATCTTCTTTCGTTGGTGCCGTGGGAGGCCCCCACCCCCCGCCAAGCGCGCGCATCCTACACCTCGCTCGCGCGGATGCAACCACGGAAGGGCGCGCACGCCGTCAACGCGCCCGAGGGCCCCCGGCATTCCCGTCAGGGCCGCCGAGGCACGAAAAGATGAGAACCCAAGAGACCTTTGGGGCCGCGACGCCGGGGCGCCGCGTTCTCTACTCAGCCTCTTGGGTTCTCGCGCGCCCCCGCCGGGGCGGTGACGCAGCGCGAACGGTATCGGGCACGTCGTGAGGCGGTCAACCCCCGTAGCTGAGAAAGAGTGACAGAACGCTCTGCGTGCCCACCTGTGCCCTCAGCGCGTCCTCAACGCGCGTAGACCTCGCGTCCGAGCGAGACGGTAAGCGCCGGTCGCAGCCCCTCGATCTCGGACCGCTCGAACGGATCGACGTCGTACCCGGCGAAGTCCGCGTGATACCCGGGTTCAAGCAGACCCTTCTTCTCTTCCTGGTGAGCCAAGCGAGCGCTCCCGACCGTGTGCACCCGGATCGCCTCGGCCCGCTCGAGGCGTTGGCGCGGGTCATGATGGTTCTCCATCGCGGTGACGGCGCGCCAGGGATCGAGGGGTGTGACCGGCGCATCCGAGCCGGCTCCGAGGACGACACCCCGTTCCAGCATCGTGCGATACGGGTTCATCGCCTCCGCACGATCGGCCCCCAGTCGGATCTCGTACAGCCCTCCGGCAGCGCCCCATGCTCGATCGAACGCCGGTTGCACGGAGACGGCGAGTCCAAGCATCGCGGCTCGCTCGACCTGATGCGCCGTCGGCATCTCGAAGTGCTCCACCCGGTGACGGCGCGCGCGGAAGTGACGGCGCTCGCGCGAGTCCAGGGAACCGTAGATCCGCTCCCACGACGACAGCACCTGTTCGATCGCGCGATCACCGATCGCGTGGATACCGGCTTGGAGACCCGCCATGTGCGCGTCGTGGAAGAAACCCGCGAGCTCGTCGTCGTCGTAGTTGGTCACGCCGGCCGTGTCGAGGTCTTCGTACGGAGCGAACAGCGCGGCGGTCCGGGCCCCGATCGATCCGTCCGCAGGGAGGTCGCCGCCGATCGCGTCGTGACCGAGCTCGATCGCACGGGGGACGTCCATCGTTCCGACGATGGCGATCGCGTGGACGGGCAGCTTCTCCCGGTGACGACGGAAGACCTCGACATCACGTTCCCCGTCGTCATGGGGCATCGACATCTCGTGGAGGCTCGTGATGCCCACCGATGCGGCCAGCCCTGCCGCGGCCAGCTGCAGCTCCTCGATGCGATGCTCCGAACGCGACCCGGCGAGCCAGCGACCGAGCCGCGCGTTGGCGGAACGGGTCACGCGGCCCGTGGGACCCCCCTCACCGTCCCGCTCGAAGCCTTCGGCGTCGTGCACCTGAGCGAAGGTGAGTGCGGCCGAGTTCGCGAGAGCAACGTGCCCGTCGACCCGGCGGATCACGAGTGGTTTCCCGGTGGCGGCGTCGAGCTCCTCGAGCGAGGGAAGGTCCGGTCGATCCCATCGGGTCTCGTCGAACCCCTGCAGGAGGATCACCGGCTCGTCGTCGCCGGCTGCCCGTCCGGCGGCGAGCGCGAGGAGCTCGTTCTTCGAGCGCGCCGCCACGACGTCTTCGTTGGATAGGGAGAGTCCGGTCGAGGTGAGATGGACGTGGGTATCGATGAACCCGGGGAGGATCGTGATCCCCGGCAATCCGACCGTCCGATCGGCAGCGGGTGGGTCGCCGCTCCCCACCCGCTGCACGTGCCGCCCATCGATCAACAGCCACTCTCCCGTCGGGGGGTGACCGAAGGTGTAGACACGAGACGCGCGGTAGAGGGTCTTCACGGCTCCGGGATGATGCCATGAGCGGATGTGGCGCCGCTCCTTCCCAGGGATCCGATCTTGACGAGCGCCTCGCCAACATCGGTGAACATCCGCGTCTTGCCGTCGTGCGCCTCGAGCCCGAGCTCGCCAAGTGCTCGCCGCCAAGCGTCGAACGCCCGGACGGCCGGGCGGCGGCCGGCTGCCACCATCACGACATCGTCGACCCACCGGATCGGGCGGCAGCCGGCCGCCCCAGCCGCGCGGTCGGCGTACGCGAGAACGCCGTTCGCGAGGATCGCGGACGGCTCGGGCCCGACCGGGATGCCACGAACGCCTGCGTCGGCCATCCCTCGGAGGAAGGTTCTGAGCTCGTCGGAACACGCGACGGCCTCAAGCGCCCGCTCCCCCACCGAGGGGTAGCAGTCGCGAACGTCGCTGACGATCACGACCAGGCCCGGAGCGCGCGCGATCGAACGAAGGACGGCGCGTCGCCACGCGGATCGCGCACCGGGCCAGGGTCGGATCCGTCCATCGGAGGTGGTGCGAGCGGCGAAGGCGAGCGGACCGACGGACCGTTCGATGCGGGGAACGAGCGGGAGGACGAGATCGCGGTAGGTGCGCTGATCGCGCTGGTCGAATCGCACCAGCCATCGATCGTCGCCTCCGGGTTTGCGGCAGCGCTCCCACCGGATCGGGCCAGCCGGTCGCCGGTGCATGGCGGTCCCCCTCCTTCGTGCGACCGGAGGAGGTCGGTGCTCGCCCATCCCACCACAGCGAGGTCGCGCCGACGATCCCCGGACCGGGGGAGGTTCTGCTCCCCCGACCCCGTCCCCTACGATGTGCAGGTGCTCGACGAACGCGATCTGGAGATCGTGGCCGCGCTCCAGGAGGACGCGCGGGCGACCTATGCGGACGTGGCCCAGCGGGTGGGCCTGTCTGCATCGGCGGTCCACGACCGCGTGCGCAAACTGGAGCAGGCAGGGGTGATCCGCGGCTATCGAGCGATCATCGACCCGGAGACGGTCGGGCTCTTCATCACCGCACTCATCGCAGCCACCCCCCTCGACCCGAAGCAACCGGACGACCTGCCGGAACGGCTCGCGGACCTCCCCCAGGTAGAGGATTGCTACAGCGTGGCCGGCGAAGCCAACTACATCTTGAAGGTGCGGACCCGAACCACCGGCGAGCTGGAGGATCTGATCCGACTCCTTCGCGAGAAGGTCGGCGTCGCAACCCGAACCACGATCGCCCTGTCGATCCCCTTCGAGGATCGCCCCATCAGAACTTGAGTCGTCCTCGTCGTTCCTACCCCTCGGGCCGATAATGAACCGGTCATGCGTGTCCCTGCGCACCTGACGGCGCTCATCGGCACCCTCGTCTTCGTGGCGGCGTGCACGGCTCCCTCGGCGACGCTCGTTTCCGGGTTGCCCAACGGCGCGATGCTCACCCTTCCGCGCGGCTGGCAGATGGTCGATATCGCCACGGATCCGCTCGCCCTGAACAATCCCCTCAACGTCGGCCCCGAGGTCCTCGACGCGAAGGTCTTCTCCCCTGACCCGAACGAGCTCGCCGCGAGCTCGATCGTCCTCGACGGTTCAGCGCCGTACGGGTTCCTGCACGTCCGGGAGTTCACGCAGGAACAGATCGCCGAAACCTCGATCCGGGACCTCCGGAACGGGGTGTTCCCCTTCGACAAGACGAGGGCGAGGGACCCTGCCGTCCTGAAGGTCATCGCCCAGACCCCGATCTCCGACCAACGGGGGGTCGGGGAGCACCTCACCTTCAGCGTCCGGCTCCCCTCCACGGCCACGAGCGACGGCGTCTCGACGTCCGTGACGATCGACCAGACCGTCATCATGTCGCCGGCGACGAACCACGTGTCTGTCCTCTTCGTCGCGTGTACGTCAGACTGTTTCGAGGTCTACCAGTCGCAGATCGATGGGATCGTGAACTCATGGCGAACGACGACCTGATCGTGAAGCCTCCCCCGATGGAACGGCCCAGCCGCCCGAAGGAGAGCGAGCGCACCACCCGCAAGCCGCTCGCCTGGTGGGACCGGGTGAAGCTCCTCCTGTTGTTCGCGACCGTCTGGATCGCCCTCGTGCTCGGGGCGTACTTCCGGCTCATCGGGGGGATGTCGCGGTACGACGCCCTCTACTACGCCGTTCGGATGTACCCGGCGCTCCTCGTGCTCTTCGGGCTCGAGCTGATCCGGCAGATCCATTACCTGATCGCCGAGCACTGGAAGCGGTACTACGCGTTCTGGAACCGGATCTGGGGGCGCGGTGACCGCGCCCGCGAACGGATCGACCCCTGGACACGGTTCCGGATCGGCCGCGTGCTGTGGGTGCTGTTCTTCCTGTTCGTGATCGGGAGCTACATCTCCCACACGTACGTCTTCGGCCCCGAACAGCGGTCCGTGAGCGTCATCGAAGGCGTGCTGCGAGCGCCGGCGCTCATCATGCACGCCCTCCCGGGGATCCTGCAGGTCGTCTTCATCATCTCGATCGGCGTGCTGCAGTTCGTCGCGATCTTCTGGTTCATGTCGAAGGGTGGCGTCCAGACGTACATGCCCGACGACATCGAGACGCGGTTCACCGACGTGAAGGGACAGGACGCCGTCCTGAACCGCGTCCAGGAGAACATGGTGTTCCTCGAGAACCCGGAGTCGATCGAGAGCCGCGGCGGCTACGTCCCCGGCGGGATCCTCCTGTGGGGCCCGCCCGGCACGGGCAAGACCCTCATGGCGCAGGCCGTGGCGGGTGAGTCCGCGAAACCCTTCGTCTTCGTCGAACCGGGCGCGTTCATGGCGATGTTCTTCGGGGTCGGGATCTTGAAGGTCAAGGGTCTCTACCGGAAGCTCCGGAAGCTCGCCACCCGGTACGGCGGCGTGATCGTGTTCTTCGATGAGGCCGATTCCCTGGGCAACCGCGGCGGCGCGGCGCAGGGCGGGTGGAACATGGATCCCACCCCGGGCTCGGCTTGGTCGACCGCGCCCTCGTGCAACGGGCTCGGCTACGTTTCGGAGCCGGGGAGGAGGAACGTCCTGTTCGGCGCGGTAACGGAGGCGAGCGGTCCGCGCACGGAACGCATGGTCATGCCCGGATACGGCGGCGGAGGCATGGGGACGCTGCAAGCCCTGCTGTCCGAGATGGACGGCCTGAAGAAGCCCCGTGGGTTCGTGAACCGGGTGATCAGACGCGCGCTCGGCATGAAGCCGAAGCCGCCACCCAAGTACCGCATCCTGCACATCTTCGCGACCAACCAGCCGGGCGTCCTGGACGAGGCCATGCTGCGACCGGGTCGGATCGACCGGATCTACAAGGTCGGATACCCCCACCTCGACGGCCGCACGGCGACGTTCGTCTACTACCTGGCCAAGGTGAAGCACGAGCTCACCGATGAACAGATCATCAAGCTCGCGACGATCACCCCGTACGCGTCAGGCGCCCTGATCAAGGACACCGTCAACGAGGCGCTCGTGATCGCGATCCGCGACGGCCGCGAGACGATCACGTGGCGCGACATCGTCATGGCGAAGCAGTTGAAGGAGCACGGGCTCCCGGATGACCACGAGTACATCAAGCGGGAACGGCATGCGGTGGCGGTCCACGAAGCCTGTCACGCCGTCGTCGCCTACCGCCTGCGCAAGCACGCGGTGATCGACGTCGCCACGATCGAGCGGCGGGGGGACGTCGGGGGGTTCGTGTCGTCGATCCCGCCGGAGGATCAGTTCGTTGAATGGCGATCCGAGCGGGACATCGACATCATGACCTTCCTCGCGTCGCTCGCGGGCGAGCGCC
>Ga0157378_10003083_pt1 | contig 14811 bp, 16 predicted proteins | sample M65metaG_FD_115309 | JGI IMG/M metagenome (GOLD analysis project Ga0157378, IMG submission 115309) | Miscanthus rhizosphere microbial communities from Kellogg Biological Station, Michigan, USA - M6-5 metaG | ecosystem: Host-associated > Plants > Roots > Rhizosphere > Soil | place: USA: Michigan...
ACGGCCATCGTCACCGTGACCGACGACGGAGGCAGCTCGGGCCGCCTGCGCCGCGAATATCGCGTACTGCCTCCCGGGGACATCCGCAATTGCATGGTCGCGCTGTCGCAGGACGAAGCATTACTCGGCCGCCTGTTTCAATACCGGTTTCATGCGGGCCGCGGGCTGCGGGGACACAGTTTCGGAAATTTATTTCTCACGGCGCTCAGCCACGTGACTGGTGATTTTGCGGAAGCGGTTCGCGTGAGCGGGGAAGTTCTGGCAATCCGCGGGCGAATCTTTCCCACCACGCTTGAGAATGTGTCGCTAGAAGCCGTGATGACGAACGGGAAAGTCTTGATGGGCGAAACGCGTATCGCCCAAACCGGAAATAAAATACGCCGCCTGCGCTTGCGGCCGCGCCGCGTCCGCCCGCTTCCCGAGGTTCTGGAAGCGATCCGCCAAGCCAATTTGATTCTGATCGGTCCCGGTTCGCTCTACACCAGCATATTGCCGAATCTTCTGGTTTCGGGGGTCGCCGAAGCGATTGAAAAGTCCACGGCCACGCGGGTATTGATCGCCAATCTCATGACGCAGCCGGGAGAAACGCAGGGCTACTCGCTTGCGGACCACGTACGCGTGATTTACTCGCACACGCGGCGCAAACTCATCGACTGGGTTGTTGCCAGCAACCAGGTCATTTCTCCGGAGGTGGCGAGGCGCTATCGTCTCCGCGGCGCGGAGCCGGTCCTCGTGGACATCCAGGATCTGCAACGTGTGGGAGTGCGCTGCCTGCTCGACAATCTGCTCGAGGAACACGGCATGGTGCGGCATAACTCGGCCCGGCTTGCACAGGTTTTGATCGAGGAATTCGTCGAGCGACGTCCCACCGCGAATTAAATCCCTTCCGTCGCATCCCGACGTACCGTCTACTTTGCATCGCAACTCTGTGAATCAATATGCGCGCATTAATCCACGCCATTGAAGTGCGGGCTTTTGCCGGGGGATCTCAGATCGCCGCACCTCCGTTCATTCCTTGTCTTGCGTCACGCGCGGTATGATTCGTATACTGGCCACGGTCGCGTCCTCATCCAAAATATTTTTGGATGAAGGAGGCGGCGTCAACGCGTGGGGGTTGCCGTGCCTGTCGCAACCCGCGACGGGCGGGGTTCATTAGGAGACATTTCCATGGCCACGCTTGCTGTTCAAAACGAATTCAACGTGTACGAATCCGCCGACGCGCGCTTTGAAGCCGCCGCGCGAAAGTTGGGCCTCGAAGAGGGACTGTACCGCTTCCTGAAATATCCAAACAAAGAAATTACCGTCTACATTCCGGTGCTGCTCGACAACGGCCACCTGGAAGTCTTCATCGGATACCGCGTGCACCACTCCATCGTCCGCGGACCTGGCAAGGGCGGTATCCGCTTTGCTCCGACCGTGACACTGGACGAGGTCCGAGCGTTGGCCAGTTGGATGACCTGGAAATGTGCGGTGGTGAACATTCCATTCGGCGGTGCCAAGGGCGGCATCATTTGCGATCCGACTAAATTATCGAACGGTGAACTGGAGCGCATTACGCGTCGCTACACGGCCGAACTCCTCGAATGGTTCGGCCCAGAGCGTGACGTGCCCGCTCCGGATCTGGGCACCAATGAGCAGACCATGGCCTGGATCATGGACACCTACTCCATGCACGTGCGTCACACCGAAACCGCGGTGGTGACCGGCAAGCCCATCGATCTCGGCGGATCACAGGGCCGACACGAGGCAACCGGCCGCGGCGTGCTTATCAATTGTGACCGGGCGCTCGCCAAATTCCGAATGCTCCGCGTCAATACACGTGTCATCGTGCAGGGCTTCGGCAACGTTGGTTCCATGGCGGCGTATCTCTTGCATGAGGCAGGATACAAAATCGTTGGTGTTGCAGACATTCACGGAGCGCTGTACAACGAAACCGGGTTTGATATCCCGAAATTGCTGGATTGGGTGAGCGTTCAGCGCAAACCGCTTCCGGATTTTCCCGCTGGCGGCGCCCAAATGAGTGCCAACGAAATCCTTTTCCAGCCCGCCGAGATCGTCATTCCTGCAGCCGTTGAAAATCAGATTACATCAGAGAACGCGCATCGTTTGCAGGCCCGCATCCTGTGTGAAGGCGCGAACGGTCCTTGCACCGCGATGGCCGACGAAATCGTGGATCGCAAGGGCATTTTCGTAATTCCCGACATTCTGGCCAACGCCGGTGGCGTGACTGTCAGCTATTTCGAGTGGGTGCAGGACCGCCAGGGATATTTCTGGACGGAGAAGGAAGTGAATGACCGCCTAAAGGACGTCCTCGATAAGAGCTTCGAAGAAGTGGTGCGCTACGCGGAGATGCATCAGGTGAATAACCGCGTCGCGGCCTACATGCTCGCGATCAACCGGGTTGCTTTTGCGTTGAAGGAGCGTGGAATTTACGCTTGATCAGGGTAAGATATCGCGGCCCGGGCCGGATGCTTCGGAGACCGGGCAGAGTCAGAATCTGTGCGATCAGCGAGTTTTGCAGAAAGCCATTTCTAACCGATGAATGCCGAGTCCATCGCTCCGGGAATTGTAAAGTCTGAAGACGAACATCGTCGCGACATCTGCGTCGTGGGCCGGTGGATTCATTCGCGATCGTTCGTGGCCTCGACCGACGGCAACATTTCCATCCGCCTCGATTCGCGCCGTGTGCTCACGTCCCCCACCGGCATGAGTAAGGGCATGATGTCTCCCGACGATCTGATGATTACGGACCTACAGGGACGAAAGCTTTCCGGCCGCCGCGAGCCCTCCTCGGAACTGGGAATGCATCTTCTGATTTATAATCGCCGGCCCGATGTTCACGCGGTGGTCCACGCGCACCCTCCGGCAGCGACGGCGCACGCTGCTTCGGGAATTCCGCTTACCAAGGCGCTGCTCAGCGAGTTAATCATCGCGCTGGGCTGCATACCCGTTGCCCAATACGGCACGCCCGGAACGCAGGAACTTTCCGACGCGCTGGAACCGATGGTGCAGCATTACGACGCGATTCTGCTGGCCAATCATGGCGTCGTTACCTGCGGAGCTGATTTATTGAGCGCTTTTTTTCGGATGGAAACGGTGGAACATTTTGCGCAGGTTTCACTGATGACGGAGTTGCTGGGCAAACAAGTCTTGCTTTCTGGGCGCGATGTGGAAAAATTGCTCGTCGCGCGCGCTCGCTACGGCACGACCACCGCATCCACGGTGAGGCCGGGATGTCCCGTAACCCAAGAGGATTCCCAGAACGATGAGCAACGGCCCGAACGCATTTCGGTGACGCGCGGAGAGCTCGAAGCATTGATCCAAGAAGCGGTGCGCAAAGATCGTGCGTTGCGATAACGCACACATCGCCGCTTGAATCGCAGGCCATCAGCATCAGGCATCAGCAGCGCAGTTTCATCAGCGGTTCCGCCGGCACGCGTAATCGGCGTCCGGCTACGGAGGAAAAAATATGGGCGAAGCACTCGGCATGATCGAGACCCGCGGACTGGTCGCGATGATTGAGGCCTCGGACGCGATGGTCAAGGCGGCCAAGGTCACGCTCGTTGGCTGGGAAAAAACCGGTTCCGGTTACGTTACAGCCATGGTGCGCGGTGATGTTGCCGCGGTGAAGGCGGCAACAGACGCCGGCGCGGCTGCGGCGCGACGCGTGGGAGAACTGGTGGCCGTGCATGTGATCCCGCGTCCGCATCAGTCGCTCGAGGAAGTGCTTCCCATCGGAAAGTCCGCTGTCGGTGCGGGAGCCTAGACGCTGCAGCGCGCCGCATTCACAAGTGCGATGCGCAGTCCGGGACGCGCCTGATTGGTTTCAACCTGCGTGCGCTTGCAGGGGCATCGTTGTATCGCTTCAGAAGTCAGTTAACGGTTTCGGGTGGATCGCTGCTCAATGATTCTCGCTCGCATAGTCGGCACTGTTGTTTCGACGCGCAAGGATGCGCGCCTGGAAGGCAAGAAGCTTCTCATCGTAAAACCGATTTCCCCGCAGGGCGACGATGAACCCGGATATCTGATTGCCGTCGACACCGTGGACTCGGGATTTCGCGAAACCGTTTTAGTCGTGACTGGAAGCTCAGCCCGCAATGCCGCCGAATGTAAAGATCGGCCCGTGGACACCGCGATCGTCGGCATCGTGGACGAAATAATGCTCGACGCACTGCACGAAGCCGAACTCGCCGCCGCGAGGAATAAGTAGCATGCTCCTGGGACGAATCATCGGAAACGTCGTCTGCACCATGAAAGACCCCGCGCTCCTCGGCCAGAAACTCCTGATCGTTCAACCCCTGGATCGCAAAGGCCGCGACAAAGGCCGTCCGGTCATCGCGCTAGACGCCGTTGGAGCAGGCACCGGCGAGACAATTTATTGGTGCCGCGGAAAAGAAGCCAGTTTTCCTTTCATGCCCGCCGATCTGCCCACCGAAGCCACAATCGTAGGCATCGTCGACTCCGTGAATATCCCTTCGTAGCGCCGTAACGCCCGTAACGCCGTAGACCCAGATCTTTTTTCTTCTTCCTGCGAGCTTTCGACCCTACACTTCTTCGCATGCTGATTGCCCGTGTCATCGGCGATGTAGTGGCCACGCAGAAAGTGCCGTCGCACGAAGGGCGCAAGATTCTTGTCGTTCAGCCTCTTCATCTTGATGGCACGGATCGCGGCGATCCCGTCCTCGCACTGGACGCCGTGAGCGCCGGAATCGGTGATCGCGTTTTGCTCACAACCGAAGGTTTCTCCGCGATGACCGCCGTCGGCCGTCCCAACTCCCCGATCGACTCCGCCGTGATCGGCATAATCGATTCCGTGGATCTTCATCGCGAGTGACAACTAGAATTATTTCGCATAACCTGCACGGAAAACTGATGAAGGTGATTTCCCGGCATCGCGTTGACACTCTCTCAACGCGCCGCCATAATCGCGGGCGGGTAGACTTGAGATGATTGCTCAGCTTCGCGGATCGCTTGGCGATAAAAGGCCGAATCAAGTACTGGTTGATGTGGGTGGCGTGGGCTACCTGGTGCACATTCCGCTTTCTACGTTCTACGCGCTCGGTGATCTTCATTCTAACGTTACGCTGTTGATTCACACGCAGGTGCGAGAGGACGCGATTTCCCTGTACGGTTTTCTGAGCGCGCGCGAGAAACATTTGTTTGAGTTGCTGATCTCCGCTTCCGGCGTGGGACCGGTGCTGGCGCTGAAGATTCTTTCCGGCATGAGTGTGGACGATCTGGTGCCCGCGGTGCGCTCGGGCGATCTGGCGCGACTGACGCGGATTCCCGGCGTAGGGCGCAAAACGGCCGAACGAATGATCGTTGAGTTGCGCGACAAGCTTGCGGCCATGGAAATGCCCGAAGATGCACGCAAGCCAGTTACCACCACGGGCACTGCTGGAGATGTGGTCTCCGCGCTGCTCAATCTTGGCTATGACCAGCATGCCGCGGAGAAAGCCGTTGAGCGAACGGGAAAGAGCGGCGGGGCCGAAACATTTGAGGACCTGTTGCGCGGTGCTTTGCAGCAATTGACCGCGCCTGCGCAATCGAGCGCGCGGGCTGCCCGATAGTATTTGAAATTGGAACAACCTTGGTTTACGAGGTTTTGTAGCGCCAACCTTCAGGTTGGCACTTTTCGATTCGCGCAAGATGCCCGGCGTTCAAGGCGGGCGCTACAAAAACAACAAGGCCTTGCGCGTAGGCCGACTCGATCTGCTGGCGCGGCAGGATAAGGCGACAAAAGCTGAATATTCACGGGGCGGAGCGGGAATGAGTTCCGGAGCAGGGCGCGAACCAAAAATGGAGCAGCCTTCACGCCGCATTGTCACCGGCGCGGCGCTGGACGAAGACGCGCGTATTGACGCGAGTGTTCGCCCCCAACGTTTTGCCGACTACATTGGCCAGTCGCGCGTGAAAGAAAATATAGAGATCGCCATCCAAGCGGCGCGCAGCCGCGGCGAGGCGCTCGATCACGTCTTGCTCTATGGCCCGCCGGGGCTTGGCAAGACGACGCTCGCGCAAATCATCGCCAGCGAACTCGGCGTGACCATCAAGACCAGTTCCGGGCCGCTTCTCGAACGCAAGGGTGATCTCACCGCGATTCTCACGTCGCTCGAACAGCGCGAAGTATTTTTTCTCGATGAAATTCACCGCCTGGTTCCGGCCATCGAAGAAGTCTTGTATCCGGCGATGGAAGATTATCGGATTGACCTGGTCATCGGGCAGGGCGCGGGCGCGCGAATTCATCCGTTCATTCTGAATCGTTTCACCCTGATCGGCGCGACCACGCGCGCGGGCCTGGTTACGGCGCCGTTGCGCTCGCGCTTTGGCATCGTGCACCGCTTGGAATTTTACACGTCGGAAGATCTGGTCACCATCATCCGCCGATCGGCATCGATTCTGGGTATCGCCGTGGATGACGACGGCGCTTTCGAGCTGGCGCGTCGCAGCCGTGGAACGCCGCGTGTGGCGAATCGCCTGCTGCGTCGCGCAAGGGATTTTGCGCAAGTGCGCGCGCAGGGGCACATTACGCTCGCCGTGGCCAAAGAAGCCCTGCAGATGTTGGGTGTGGACGAACATGGCCTCGACGAAGTCGATCGCACCCTCATGCTCACGATCCTGCAAAAATATGCCGGAGGGCCCGTAGGACTAAGCACCCTTGCGGCTTCCATCAGCGAAGAAGAAGACGCCATTGAGGAGATTTACGAACCATATCTGATGCAACTCGGACTGCTCGATCGCACGCAGCGCGGCCGCGTGGCAACCGCTCTGGCATACAAACATTTCGGCCTTGAATCACCGCGCCGCCAGCCCGGCTTGTTTTGAAAGTAGCTCGGGCTTCAAGCTGCGGAAAAAAATGACTTGTTCTGTCATTCTGAGCGCAGCGAAGAATCTCTCTTCGATTTAAGTAAAGAGAGCAAATAAAGAGACATTCCTCGCTTCGTTCACACTAACGGTGTTTTGAGGTTTCCGCAGCCTGTTGAAACCTGTGCTCCCCAGGCCCCTTCCGCGTTTATCCGTATTAATCCGCGCGCATCCGTGGTTTCATTCTTCTCTATGGCGGACCGCAAGCTCATCTATCTTTCGATCGGGTCGAATCTTGGCGATCGCGCCGCGAATCTGCAGCAAGCCATAAAAGCGTTGCCCGAAGTCGGAGTGCGGGTACTGCGCTGTTCTTCCTTTTACGAGACCGAGCCTGTCGATTTTCTCGAGCAGCCCTGGTTCTTAAATTGCGTCGTGGAAGCAGAAACATCGCTGGAGCCCTCCCGGCTGCTCGAAGAACTTCAAGGGATTGAACGCAACATGGGCAGCAGGAAGCTCGTTCCGCGCGGCCCTCGTATCATCGACCTTGATGTCCTGTTTTACGGCGCCGACGTGATTCGCTCTGCAGGGATGGAGATTCCGCATCCGCGTCTCGCGCAACGCCGATTTGTGCTCGTGCCCCTGGCCGAGCTTGCCCTGGAATTTAGGCATCCGATCCTGCAGAAAACGGCGGGGGAACTGCTAGCCGTGAGCGACGACCGGAGTGCGGTGCGAATCTGGCAGCCACCAAGAGACGCTGCAGGGTTTTGATTCGCAATTCTTCTTAATCAGAGGTGCTGGCGGAAGGGAACTAAAAGCGGTCCAGGTTGGGATTTTTCTTCTTTTTCAGTTCGCGTTCTTCTTTTTCGGACTTCTCGAATTCCGCAATCTCTTCCTCGGTCATGGTGTACTCGTCGCGTTTCGCAAACATGTTGGTATTGCGCTGGACGAGAGCGTTGCCGGATTCGCGTCCCTCGCGTCCTTCCTTGCGTTTGCGCTCGGACAGGCTGGCATCGTGCCGCACGCGGCGAATAGGGTTCGCCAGAGCGGCGGCTTCCATCAGCAAATCGCTCACTTTTTCGAGCAGGTCATGGAATTGAAACGGCTTCACTACGTACGGCAGCCGTTCCCGCTCGAATAGCGGAAGCGCTTCCGCAGCCGACATTTCGGGAACGACGAAGAGCACACGCGCTCGCACGTTGCCGTCCTCGACCGCGGGTGCCAGCGCCAGCTCTCGCAAGGTCAAGTACACCGGACCCGTCAATCCGATCATGGCGATGTTCACGATCACCAGTGACCATTCCCCGCTGGAAAGTTCAGCGAGGGCCTGACCGGCGACAGGCACAACCCGAACATACCAGCCCTCCGAGTCCAGAAGCTGGCGCAGTGCGGACCGATTCTCTTCGTCGTCCTCGATGATCAGGATGCCGATTTTCGCCAAGGTTGCGCTCCCCATGAGCTCTTCGAGTATAGACCCCGCAGCTATCAGGTTTTCCGCCCGTGTAGGACCCTCGGTCGCAAGCGTAACCTGTCCCATTTGATGGAGAACAAGAGTGTGGCACGCGATTCGTTAGGCAAATGAAAAGCGAAGATAGTTCTTGACAAAGCGAACAAAAAGCGAAATACTGCAGCCGTGCTTCGCGAGACGGGTTATGGCGATTGCAACCTCGATTCCTTCGGCCACCAACGACTTTCTGCTTTCAAAAAAGAAAGCCAGACGTGCCCGCAGGATCGATCCCAAACCCACCTTATTCCCCGACGTCCCCAACCAAGGGGACAGCGGGCCGGACGTCCTGCTGCCACCAGGGTCCGCGCCCGAACGCGTCGGCATTGCCCGTCTCGCCTACTCCTCTCCCTTGGCTGACGCCAAGCGCGGCACGGAATATTTCCTGCTGCCTGTGAAATCAATTCTGAATCACTGCGACTCAAACCGCGTGCCATTTTCCTGGACCGTGAATCCTTATCGCGGCTGCGAATTTGGCTGTAAGTATTGCTACGCGCGATATACGCACGAATTCATGGAACTGGGCGGGCAGGGCTTTGAGAAGAAGATATACGTAAAACAGAGCGCGGGGGCATTGGTTTGCCGCGATCTGGGAATGGAAAGAGTGCAGGGCGAACACATCGCCATCGGAACCGCCACGGACCCGTACCAGCCGGCCGAGCGCGAGTTCGGAGCCACGCGCGCGATTCTTGAGCAAATGGCGGCGCGCAAGGGGCTGAGTGTTTCGATCACCACCAAATCGGATCAGGTCGTGCGGGACATCGATCTGCTCCGCCGCATTTCGGAGCATTCCGGTGTGTCTGTTAATCTGAGTATCACGACGCTGCGGACCCGGCTGGCACGGTTGCTGGAACCGCGCGCGCCGCGCCCCGATTTGCGTATGCGCGCTGTGGAGGAATTGCGTCGCGCGGGCATCGCGGCCGGGGTATTCGCTATGCCTGTCCTGCCGGGACTTACCGACCGGCCGGACGATCTTGACGCGCTGGCGCGCGCCGCGCGGGATGCCGGCGCGCAGTGGTTCGCGGCGAGCGTGCTTTTCCTGATGCCGTCCGCGCAAAAGCAATTTCTTCCGTTTCTGGACGCCAAATTTCCAAAGCTTGCGCGTCGCTATCGCGACTGGTATTCCCGTGAAGCTTATGCGCCGGAAGAGTATCGAAAGGAAATCTCCGCGCGAGTTGCCACTTTGCGAAAAAAATACGGCTTGGGAGTTCGTCCCATGGACCCGGGACGCCCGCAGAAGATCGAATCGCAGCTGAGCCTGGGCCTACAGGTTGCAGTGGGTTAGCCAATCCTTGAAATAATCACTTTTGTCACTCCGAACGAAGTGAGCATCTGTCTGGAATTAGGGCACGGCACCCTGCCCCTAGGACCTTAATTTAGTGGGAGATACCTTACGGCAGGATGATTCGAGGCTCTTCCGTTGCAACGCCCACCTCGCTCGGAAATTGCGAACGCAGGAATTCGATGAACGCGCGCGTTCGCGGCCGTCCGTTGGATCGTAACCGCCCGAAGCGAACAAAGAAAACCAGAAGATGAAAGATTTCCGTGTCCTTCAGCGCAGGGAATTCGGGATGTTCCGCGATATTTTTCTTTTCATCCTCAATGAATTTGGCGAGTGCGGAATAGAGGCCGGCGGCAACCGGAATTTCCGGCGGTTTTTCATAATAAATTCCGGAAAGGAGCGTGCGGCGGGTTTCCGCAAGGGATTGGACGGCCATAAATACGTCCATATCGGTCAGTGAGCGCTGTTCCTTCGCATAGAGAAGAACCGTGTATCCCAGGCCGGAGAGAACGTTTTGCCTCGTGTGAATCAGATCCGAGGAAAAAACAACGTCCGGAAACGGAACATCACCTTCCGCGAGCGGTTTCGGATGGCTTTGCTCCCAGCGGTGCGCTGCGACGAGGTAAGGGCAATCGCTCGGACAGTCGATGCTCACTTCGCGCCCGGTGCCGCAGTCGACGGCGCAGATCTTCTCACCGAGGGCGGGACAATACCGCTCGGCGCGCCGCTTATTACAAATGGGACAGATCTTTTTGTCAGGCACTGGTTGTTGGTCCGCGAAAATCCGCGTCGCTATTAAAATTTATTACATTCCGTGCGGGACGAAGGCGATGCTAGGTGCGAATTTCAACAAACTCGAGCCGATTTCCCCAGGGATCCTCGGCATAGAACCGGCGCACGCCGGGAAGGTCGTCATCATCGACGATCGTCGTGCCTCGACCCGTCAAGATTTCGCGAAGTTCATCCAAACGAAAAACAGCGAACGCGGGATGCGCTTTCCTGGCCGGATTAAAATTCCGTTCCACGCCGATATGCACCTGTTGTGAACCGCACTGAAACCAGCAGCCTCCTCGTGCGCGCAACTTCGCGGGTTTTTCGAGCTCCTTCATGCCGAGGATCGAGCCATAGAAATCTCGAGCCGCAGATTCGCATCCCTCGGGCGCCGCGATCTGAATATGATGGATTTGCGTCACGCTGAAACTCATGACTGGCAGAATAGCACGGTCCGGCGACACGAAATGGCAACGCCGCGCTGCGCATTCCAACCGTTCAAACACAACAGCGCCCGCCGTGTTGCTTCCCTCACGCAGGGACTCGGCAAACTGTGGCGGGCGCGGGTTTTTACTTCAGTGAATCCGGATCCGAATGATTCTTGGGCGATTTTTTTTCAAGCAGCGAAACCAGCTTTCTTCCGGACGGCGGCACGGGCACTGCGCCTTTGCGAATGATTTCCGTCGCCGTCACTTTTTTCCCGTACACTTTTTCATTGGCGTCATTGTCCGGCCGCAAGGTCGATCCTTCGAGTGAGATACCCGCAAACAGGCCACGAGACCGCGAATACGCGAGAATCTCGGCCCGCAGAGTGGCATCCGTGGCGGCCGAGGCGTCGCGCCCCTTGGGCCCGGCGGCCGCGGACATGCCCGCGCCGAGTTTCACTTTGCTGCTCAGAATCGCGCGCGCGCCGCGCGGGTTCATCACCAGCAGGACGAAGTCGGTTGCCTGCCCGCCCAGTTGAAATCCAAGGCTTCCGCCTTCCAGCGCCATCATCGAGGGCGCTCCCCACGGACCTGTGAAATGTTCTCCGCTGCGGCAGGCCATCGCGCCACGGCCATAACTTCCGCCCACAATGAAAGCGGCTTTGAGCACGGACGGGTAAACGATGACGCATTCCGCCTTGTCCAGAAGATCCTGCGGGATATCGTCCGGAATGTTCATAATTTCTTCCATCACGGTGCCGGCATTTTCCATACGATCAGTCTCTTTTTCATTGTCGGCGCGAGCTGCGAGCGCGGGAGCCGCCGTCAGCGCCAGAAACATCCCGATCGAAAGTAGCTTCCTCATGAAGTTGTTCCTCCTTGAACTGGTGCAGGCATGAACCGGGCTGGATGCCATAGCCATCATATGTTTTCCCCGATCTTCGCGCAATCCGCAGGCCACTGCTATCGGATAAAAGCCTGATGTCCCGACGCCCAGGGCGGGTCCGCAAGGCAATTGAACTCCAGTTCAAGCGATGGTGTGGACTATAATCAATCGGTTTTTCTTTGCGAACTTCATAAGGGAGCCATTCGTTTGACGGTACACCGATATTTGCGCGTGCTGGTGTTGGGATGCTTTGTCTTCGGCGTGGCTGTGTCCCCGGCAACCATCGAAATGGCGGCGCAATCGCGGCCTTCCAAATCGGTGAACTCCCGTGTTGGCGCGAAGAACGTCAAACCCGCGGGGCGCGCGGATGTGGAGCGCTTTCGGCAGCGCACCGACGCCGCTCTGTCCGCCGCGGGGCCCGACAAGGGCGCCTGGGGTGTCCTGGTCTCGGACGCCGCCACGGGAGAGATTTTGTACGCGCGCAACCCCGCCGGATATTTCATGCCAGCTTCCAATGCCAAATTGTTCACCACGGCGTTTGCGCTGGCCACGCTTGGTCCGGACTATCGTGTGCGGACGACCGTTTCCTCGAACGGAACGCTTGACGCGAACGGCGTCTTGAACGGAGATATCGTGCTGGTCGGGCGCGGCGACGCCAATCTCTCCAACCGGAAATTTCCGTACGATAAAAGAGAAGAGAAAGAAGGTCCTCCCGAAAAGGTTATCGCCGAATTTGCCGCGGCGGTAGCGGCGCGCGGCGTCAAGGAAGTCAGCGGAGATGTAGTAGCCGACGACAGCATGTTTCAGCATGAGAAATTTCCCAGCGGCTGGCTGGTCGACGATATTTTGTGGTCCTACGGAGCGGCGGTTTCCGCGATAGCCGTCGATGACAACACGTTTACTCTGGATATCCGCCCGGGCGTCCGCGAAGGCGACCCCGCCCGATATGATGCCGGGCTTTCCGGCGATTTTTATACAATCGAAAATACGGTGGTGATGTCCGCGCGTGGCAGCGAGGAAAAACTAGCGGTCGCACGCGATCCGGGTTCGCGGCTCATTCACGTCAGCGGGACAATGCCGCTTGAAGCGCCGGTGCGCCGGCTCACGATCGCGATCGAAGATCCGGCGGAGTATGCGGCAAGCCTCCTGGCGCGTCTTCTGCAAGCCCGCGGAGTGAAAGTCGACGGGCGTTCTCGCGGACGTCACGCTCCTGAGCCCGGAGCCGATCCGAATGCACCGCAGACCGTTTTTGTAGAACACACTTCCGTGCCTCTCTCGGACGAGGTTCGTCTGACGAACAAGAACAGCGAGAATCTGCACGCCGAACTTCTTCTGCTGCTTGCCGCGCGCGAAAAAACGGGTGCTAAAAATTACGAAGACGCCGCGAAGGCCGCCTCCGATTTTTTCAGGGCGGCGGGGATCGCGGACGGTGACGTGGTGCTCAGCGATGGTTCCGGACTTTCGCGCAAGGACCTGGTGACGCCGCGCTCGGTGGTGCAACTGTTGCGCTATGCCGCAACGCAGCCGTGGGGCGAACTGTACCGTTCCACACTCCCCGTTGCCGGCGAAGACGGCACGCTCCTGGAGCGCATGAAGAATTCACCGGCGGCCATGCGCGTTTTTGCAAAAACGGGGACCATCGGGCACGGAAATGCCCTCTCAGGCTATGGGACCACTGTGCGAGGCGAGCGCCTGGTGTTTTCGATCCTCGGAAACAACAACAACATGCACGCGCAAGATGCCAACAAAGTGATCGATTCGATTTGCGTCGCCATGATCGAGGAATTAGGGCCGGAGAAGAGGAAGTAGCACCGGCACTCTTGCCTGTGCGGTTTTTGCGTTCGGCGGAGCTTCCTGGAAATCAAAAATGGAGAACCCGCACAGGCAGGAGTGCCTGTGCTACTTGAAATGCCACAAAAATCGCGAATCATCACAGTGTTTGGAAGTTCACGCCCCAAAGCCGGTCACGCCGACTATAGTGCGGCGTTTGAACTTGGGCGCGCGCTTGTCGGGGCGGGTTTTGGCGTCTGCACCGGCGGCTACGGAGGCGTGATGGAAGCCGTGTCGCGAGGCGCAAGCGAATCCGGCGGACGCGTTCTGGCCGTGACGTCCAGCTTTTTTCACTTGCGCGCGAATCGCTGGGTGCAGGAGGAGACATGCGCAGACACATGGCAGGATCGCTTGTTTGAACTGGTGCGCCTGGGAGACGGATACGTCGCGTGTAAAGGAGGCACGGGGACTCTTGTGGAACTCGCAGTCGTTTGGGAAATGCTCAACAAAAAAGCGATGGAACCACGCCCGTTTGTAACGCTCGGCGATTTCTGGCAGCCAGTTTTAGACCGCGTGCGCGAGGTTGAGCGAGGCCACGAATCCAGATGGGGTGAATCGAGCGATCCGCTGGTGCACCAGGCGCTCACACCGGAGGATGCCGCGCAGTTTTTGGCGGCGCGGATTCCGATTATCACTTCCGGCTCGCATGGAAAGGACCTCTGAGAAAACGTGTCGCGCACCGCCGAAGACATTCTCGAGTTTGACCGCCTGCGCGACCTGTTGCGGCGGCAGACGACCTGTGCGCCGGGCCGTGGCGTAGTCGACGCACTGGCATTTTCTCAGGATCGCTTTGCGCTGGATGCCGCATTCCGCTTGATCGCGGAAGGAATCGCCTACCTGAACGCCGGCAGCGAAATGGGATTTGGTTCGCTGGCCGATCCGGCACGGTGGCTCGCGGAACTCGAGAGTCCTGTCGCCGTTCTAACGCCCGCCATGTTGCTTGACGCTGTATCGCTCGTGGACACGGCGGCGACGCTGCGTGATTCCTTTCGCGAAACTGGCCGGGGAAACACAGGTCCCGCAGCGGCGCAATTTCCAATTCTCTCGGCTCGTGCTGCGTCCGTGGCCGATCTCCGCCCGCTCGCGGCATCGATACGTCGCGCCGTGTTGCCCAACGGAGAAATCAGCGACGACGCCTCCCCGGAACTCAGACGTATTCGCGCCAGCATGGGCCGAACACGCGAGACGATCCAGAAATCCCTCGAGCGCATGTTGCGTTCCCGTGGCGGAGACGCCGGCGGCGAAGATTACGTCACGCTGCGCAACGACCGCTTTGTCATCCCGGTGCGCGCGGCCGAACGGCGGCAGGTCC
>Ga0157378_10003084_pt1 | contig 14807 bp, 12 predicted proteins | sample M65metaG_FD_115309 | JGI IMG/M metagenome (GOLD analysis project Ga0157378, IMG submission 115309) | Miscanthus rhizosphere microbial communities from Kellogg Biological Station, Michigan, USA - M6-5 metaG | ecosystem: Host-associated > Plants > Roots > Rhizosphere > Soil | place: USA: Michigan...
AACCAAGCCTCAACCTAAACCCCAACGCGAATCTTTGCGCAGCAAAGACTTCCAAATCGGATAACCCTCACCGCGAGCATTCGGCGTACACAAGGACTTGCCGCCAGCCGCGTGCTCATCGATCGAAGGCAACTTCCCGATCGGAGGCATACTCCAACAATCTTCTTCGCTAGTGCAAGTGAGGAGGGATCGTGAAATTAGGAATCGTCTTTTTCACCGTAGCTCTAGCCTGTCCGATGTGGTCGCTGGCACAAGGACTGGATGCCACGAAGATCGACGGAGCTTTAGGTCGGAGTGGACAGAACTCTGGCGACGTCTACCGCGTCTCGTTTCCACGAACTGATCTTCACGTCACGGTTGCTGGCGTGGATATCAAGCCCGGTCTAGCGCTAGGTACATGGGCTGCGTTTAGTGGAAACGACAATAATGCAATGGTGATGGGTGATCTCGTGCTGCTGGAGGATGAAGTTACACCTGTCGTTAAAGCGTTACGCTCTGCTGGATTTGATATAACGGCGGTTCATAACCATCTTAAGAACGAAACCCCGCATGTTCTTTACGTTCACTACATGGGACATGGGAACAGCGCAGAGATAGCCAAGTCTCTAAAAAACGCGCTAGCGCAATCCAAAACGCCGCTCGACAAGCCTGCTCCGCCACAAGAACGTGGGCAGCCAGCCTTCGTGAAGACCATTGAGGACACGCTCGGCACGAAGGGACGCTTCGCAGGTGGGGTGTTAGCCTTCGGCATTCCCCGCGCAGAAACAATTACTGATCATGGCATAACGCTCACTCCCGCGCAGGGTATAGCAGAAGCTATCAACTTCCAAGAAGCTGGTTCAGGCAAGGTCGCCACCACGGGGGACTTCGTTCTTACTGCGGAAGAAGTGAATCCAGCGATCTCGGCACTTGCTGATCATGATATTCAAATCACCGCATTGCATAGCCACATGTTGACCGAAGAGCCACGTCTTTTTTTTATGCACTTCTGGGCGGTCGGCGATACGGAGTCGGTCGCGCAAGGGATTAAGGCGGCACTTTCCAAGGTTCACACGAAGTGATTGAACTTCGTCTCTCGTCGAGGACGCGCCGAAGGAAAACGTACTAGTACCTTCCAGCGATGAGGATGAAGCTCGCCTAGTTGTTGGTGGATGCTTCCGGTCGATCTCCTTCAAAATCTCTTCTGCCCATCGCCCCTTTTACAAAGCAGACAGTTCAACGCCGCGGAAAGTCGCAGCGCAAGCTCTTGCAATGGAGATTAAACGCGCCGGTTGGTTCGAGCTTCTTTTGTGATCATTACAGGGGATGGAAGCTGGCTGTGGAAATATCGGGCTTCACCGTTCAATAGCGCCTCTACTCCGGCTACTACTTCGGCCCCATTTTCTTTGGTTACGACGCCGCGGAAGCCGGCGCCGCAGATGTCCTGGGCCCCGGGCTCTTCAATGTGCTGTACCGTGCACAGCAACATGGGGAGATCCGGTTGGAGTTTGGCAATTTCACGGCCGGCGTCCAAGCCGTTCATCTTCGGCATGCTCAAGTCCATAATGACCAGGTCGGGTGACTCCTGCATGACTTTCTGGACGGCGTCGATTCCGTCCCCAGCTTCGGCACAGACCTGCCAATTGGGGTTGGCTTCGAGCAGTCTCTTGAGCAACATGCGGATGGTTACGTCATCATCGGCCAGCAGGATTCGAATCATCAAAAGAGCCCATCCTCCACGCAAAAAAAACGGTGTTCCTTCTAATATCTGATGCTCAAAACATTCCAACGATATGGTCTTTCCGCTTAGCGGCCGGTTACCAAAGATAGGGACCGGTAATTATTCTCCGGAAATGTGTCACACTTTCAACCATGAACGCTATCGCCGTGATCCCCGCTCGACTGGCCTCAACCCGCCTGGCACGGAAGATGTTGCGTGAGATCGCCGGGCAGACGCTGCTCGGCCACGTCTACCAGGGAGTACGCGGTTCGCCACTTCTGGCCGACGTAATCATCGCCACCGACTCTGCCGAGATCATGGAGGTGTGTGCCCGCAAAGGATGGAAGGCGCAGATGACATCTTCCGATCATCGCAGCGGAACCGAACGGGTCCATGAAGTCTCGAATTCCGCGGCGGCCGACGTCTATCTGAATGTGCAGGGAGACGAACCGCTTACCCGCCCAGAACACATAGCCTCTTTGCTCGATGTGATGAAGAACCCTGGGGTACAGGTCGGAACGCTAAAGACTCCCGCGTCCGCCGTGGACGTGAATAATCCCAATGCCGTTAAAGTCGTGACCGCGAGGGATGGGCAGGCACTTTACTTCTCCCGCGCGACCATACCGTTTGACCGTGATGGAGCTCACCCCGCCTACTTCAAGCACTTGGGTTTCTACGCCTACCGCAAGCCCGCCCTGGATCTTTTTGTGCGTTTGAAAGAATCTTCGCTCGAACGCAGCGAGCGCCTGGAACAGCTGCGATTCCTGGAAAACGGCGTTGCCATCCACGTAGCGGAAACGCCACACGACACCGTGGGCGTCGACACCGAAGAGGACCTGCGCCGGGTGGAGCAGATCCTGCTTCGGAAACAGCTTTAGTTCCCTTTCGGGTTGTGGCGCATGGCTTTGTGAATCTTCTTCCATTGTTCTTTTTGCGCTTTCGCTGCTTTGGGATCGACCTTGCGCTGCTGAAATGCAAGCTCGGCACGGAGTTTGCGATAGCTCTCGAACCGGTCCCGTTCCAGACTGCCGGATTCAACCGCCGATTCCACCGCGCAATCGGGCTCGCCTTGATGGTTGCAGTCGCGAAAACGACAACGCACCGCAATTGATGCGATATCGTCAAAAGCCCTCTCCACTCCTTCATCGCTCTCCCACAATTGCAGTTCGCGCATTCCCGGGGTGTCGATGACCATGCCGCCTTTTTGCAGAAAAATCATTTGCCTCGTGGTCGTAGTGTGGCGGCCGCGATCGTCGGCTTCACGCACCGGCCCTGTCGGTAGTGAACTCTGGGCCAGGCGGTTAATTATGGTTGACTTTCCTACGCCGGACGATCCGACGAACGCCGCCGTCTTTCCGTGCGGGATGTACCTCAGCAGGTTTTCCAGCCCGCTGCCTTCGCGGGCGCTTAGGGGGTGCACCGGCACGCCGGCGGCAACCGGCGAGAGTTCAGCCACGAAAGAGGCCAAATCAGAGCATAAATCGGATTTGTTGAGAAGCACCACCGGGCGCGCACCGCCCTCGAGCACCAACGTGAGATAACGTTCGATTCGCCGCAGGTTGAAATCCCGGTTCAAGCTGGTGACTACAAATACGGTGTCGAGGTTCGCGCCAACCACCTGTTCCCGCAGTTCGCGGCCTACGACCTTGCGGGAGAGCTTGGTTTTTCTCGGAAGGATACCCTCGATTTGTCCGTGGGACGAGGGCATTACCCGAACTGCTACCCAATCCCCTACGGCGGGAAAGCCCACTCCCTGACGACGCTTTTTTCCGGCCACCTCGGCGAGGAATTCCTCTTCCGAAGTTCGCACCCGGTAAAGACCTCTTAGTTCTTCGACCACTCGAGCCGGAGCCAAATCCGGTTGCGCCAGGACATTCCATCTTGACTCGAAAAATGCATTCCAACCCATGTCATACAGGCTATTCACGCAAATCTCCTTCTAGATCCTCAAAGATCCATGGCCGACCGAAACAAGGCACTGTCGCGGAAGCTGGAAAAAAGATCTGCCGAAAATGCACTAGCAACAAAATTTTGAGGCAGACCTATGGGATGGGTTGGAAACTGCAGTCATAGGCGCCTCCTGGAGGGAATGGTTCTAAATCCAAGCTACAAAGAGGTTAGGGTCGCCCGGGTTCGAAGTCAAGCCAGTTTTAGTTGGATCGGTGTCCTAGGTCGAGCTTCATCTATCGGACAATTGAATTGGATTACCATCAGGATCCTTGCCGTCGCAGAGACAAAACGTCGGGCCCTGCCGGACCTTACCGAAGCTTGCTCCACGCGCCACCAGCGTCTGCCGCAGGGCAGCGAAGTCCTTGGCATAGAAGACGATCTTCGGCCCCTTCCGGCCTGGAGGTGAAGGGCCAGAATGCAGCGCGATTCGTGCGCCGCCTGCGGCAAACTCCCGCCAGCCTTTTTCATTCGTAACCTGCTTTAGGCCAAGCGTTTCTCCGTAAAATTTACCCATCGCTTCCAGCTGGCCGGTAAACAAAATCACGCGTGCCAATTGCATCTGGACTCCTCGAATATCGCTTGGGATCGATCGGGGGGTAATCCGGTTTTTAATAATAAATCGCTCTCACCTCTTCTTGTTTTGGTAGGCCCGGGCCGGTGAAACTCAACGTCCCCTCACAACCCCTATCACACCGCATCGGGTGGCAGTGTGATTGTCCCGCCATGCTGTATGGCTGGCCCTGTCAGCCCAATTTGTTGGCCTTGCGGTTCCCGGTTTGCCCTACATCCATACGCTGTCTAGCTTCCTCCTCATTCGTTGAGACAAGGAGTCCGACCCTATGGATTGTCGATCGCCGCTACATTCGAAGTCATCACAGAGACGCGTTCTGCAGATGTTATGGGTGCTGGTTGTTTGCCTCGCCGCCCCAGGTTTTGCCCAGCGCACCACCGGGACCTTGCGAGGACAGGTTCTCGATCCTCAGGGGGCCGTGGTTGCAGGCGGTAAGGTCACTGTAACCAATGAGGCCACTGGCGTGGCCCAACTGGTGCAGACCACATCGGCTGGCACCTATAACCTGCCCAGCCTGATCCCTGGGAAATACACAGTAGCAGTGGAAGCAGGTGGTTTTAGATCGTTTGTGAAGCGGGGCGTAAGCGTACTGTCCGATCAGGAAAATGTCGCCGACGCCCAGCTCCTTCTTGGGTCTTCAAACGAAACCGTTGAAGTAAATGCCGGAGCAGTAGAGGTACAAACATCCTCCTCAACCCTAAACAATAATTATGATTCGCGGGCAGTTGTTGATCTGCCCAACGCGGGGGGAGCGCTGAATGGCAGCCCATTGAACCTCGCGGTTCTGGCGCCGAACGTGGTCGCGCAACCCGGAGGAGTGACCGGAGTCGGAGGATCGGTCGGCGGCACGCGTCCCCGGGACAACAATTTCGTGGTCGATGGGGTCGACGACAACAACCTGGGTGTTACCGGACCGAATTCAACAGTGATTCCCGACGCCGTAGCTGAATTCGGGTTGCAAACCAACCAGTTCAGTGCGGACACAGGACATTCCGCTGGGGGCCAGTTCAATCTGGTGACGAAGACTGGAACCAACAGCTGGCATGGATCCGGCGAAGAGTATTTTCAGAATCGCAATCTGAATTCGCTGGATAACCTGACTGCACAGGCCATCTCGTCGGGCACACTTCCGGGAAAGCCTGCCTACGACAACAACCGCTACGGCGGCACCATCGGCGGACCGTTGGTAAAGAACAAGTGGTTCATCTTTGGAGCTTATGAGCGAACTTATCTTCACGGCCAGGGCACGCCTACTGCACTGCTAGGGCCGACCGCAGACGGCTTAGGGACTCTCCAAGGTATGGCTGCCAACTCGGTGATTTCGAGCATTCTTGACTACTATCCGGTTGCGCCCGCGAATGATGCGGGCACGATTACCGTGAACGGCCAGGACGTCCCCATCGGGAACCTGATTCTTATAAGCCCGGTGTACCAAAAGGAACATGACTTCCAGGTCAATAGCGACTATTCGACCAGGAATCATCAAATCTCAGCGCGCTTCCTATTCAACCACGAACTCTTTAGCAATCCGGTGAATTCAACGCAGGCGCAATTTAATCAGGCGCTGGGTGTTGACAACCGCAAGCTCGCCCTCGGCGATGCCTGGAGTCTAAGCTCACACCTGGTGAACGATCTGCATCTCTCATATTCGTTCTATCACCAGAACTTCCAGAACCCCTGCGATTCCTGCCCGCCCGATGTCACCATCTGGGAACTTGGACCAGTCACCGTCGGACCGGGAGACAACCAGTTCAGCAAGCAAAATACCTACCAGATTCTCGACGCGCTCTCCTGGGTAAAGGGAAAACACACCTTCAAATTTGGCGGTCAGTACGCCCACTTCATCGCGCCGCAGTACTTCCTTTCTAGAAGCAACGGCGACAACTGGTATTTCACCACCGAAACCTTCATCAACGACCTGGTACCGGACGATAGCGGCCGCACCTTACGCAACGCGGGTACCGGCAGCTTTTTGGGCACTCAAACCTTGTTTTCCGGATTCGCGCAGGATGACTTCAAGGTCACACCGCGTCTGACCATCAATCTTGGCATTCGTTACGAGTACTGGACCAATCCACTGGGAGCGAGCTCACAGGCACTGAATTCAATTTCCGATGTGCCAGGGGTGGTATCGTTCAAGAATCCGGATGTCGATAAGAACAACATCGCGCCACGAATCGGTTTTGCCTGGGACCCGCGGGGAACCGGTAAGACCGCGCTCCGCGGCGGATTTGGCGTTGCGTACGACGTGAAGTTCCAGAACTTCGCTTCGATCACCCTGCCTCCCCAGTTGCAGAGCGAGTTGAACGAGAACTCAGCCTGCACACTTTCACCGCAACCAGCTTGGTGCGCCACCGGCACGAACTTCCTGGCCAGCGGCGGGCTGCCCCCTTCCTACATTGCTCCCGCAAATCAGACTGATGCTCGAGCCATCACCACCAGCTATATCGATGACACGGTCATGCCCAAGATCTTTTCCTGGAGCCTCGGACTGCAACACGAGATTTACCAGAACGCTACCGTCGAGGTCCGCTATCTCGGCACTCGTGGCCTGGAATTGCCGGTGCAGTACCGGCGCAATTTCATCAGCGCCTTCGATGCCGGAATCACTCCGCTGCCGACGTTCCTCAGCCCTTCCGATGTTCCATCCACCTTCGATGCCAGCACCCCTACCGACATGGCGGTCAACAGCTTTAATCCCAATACCTATGCTCAATACGGGTTTCAGGGAATCGTCACCGGCGACCCCGCGATCGGCGCCAGCTCTTACAGCGGAGGATCGGTGGTATTCCGGCAACGCTCGCGACACGGTCTAACCTTTGACGCGAGCTATACCTACTCGCACACCATCGACACCGGGACCAATGAATTCTTCACCAGCCTGCTGAATCCGCGGCGCGCGCAGGACACTAACCGTCTCGACGAGGACCGGTCTAACTCCGACCTCGACGTGCGCCACAAGTTCTCGCTCTCCTGGATTTGGGAAGTGCCAAAGACCAGGACCGAGAACGGATTTCTCAAAGCGCTATTCAATGGCTACCAGATCGGCTCGGTTTTCCTCGCGCAGAGCGGGCAGCCCGTTACACTGCAATCGGGACTGGACTCGAACGGCAACGGCGACAGCGCTGGTGACCGCCCGGTGTTCAATTCTGCCGGAACACTGAACACCGGATCAGACGTCTTCCCGGTTTGCGCGGCCACTGCGGGATCGACATCTGGCGCCGCTGTGGGCAACACCTACCTCGGCCCGGTCTCAATTCTCAACAACGCGAACCCGACCAACGGATGCGCCGACAATCCCGGCAATGCGTTCGGTTTCGATCCCGCGATCGGTTATACCCCGGTCGATACCACGGCGAGGTACGTGATTACCGGCCCCGGAGCCCGCGCCACCGTGGGACGAAACAGCCTGAACACCCCCGGATTCGGGGTGCTGAATCTCTCCATATTCAAGAATACTCACTTCACCGAATCCAAGGTCCTGCAGCTTCGTGCGGAATTCTTCAACGTGCTCAACCATCCCAACTACTCGCTGAGCAACGGCAATGTCTTCAGCACAGCAGGTGTGGTCACCGCAACCTCGGCGCCGGGATATGCGCAAGTCAGCAGCCCTGACTTCTTGAACGCCAAGTTGTTCAGCGGAGGAATCCGGTCGGTGACTTTGGGAGTGAAGTTCATCTTCTGACGATGCGGAAGATGAGGACAGTGAGGCACGCTTCGGCGTGCCTCTTTTTTATTAGATAGTTTCGCCAACCAGAAGGGGTAACTGCTCTTTGAATCCACGGCTCAGGGTGAGCTCCTTGCCGTTGTGCATGAGTACGACATATTCCCCTGTCGGCCAGGGACGAAGTTCCTTTACTTTCTCAACATTCACAATGGTCGAGCGATGGATGCGGACGAATCGCTTAGGATCGAGCCGTTCCTGAACTGAGTTCATGGTTCCGCGCTGCAGATAGGAATCTTTCCCTACATGAAGCCGCAGATAGTTGCCCTCGGCTTCGATCCAGTCGATTTCACCACTTTTCAGAAATACGACCTTGCCTGAACTTTTGATTATAAAGCGCTCGGCATAGCTGTTCCCTTGCCGCTCGCGCAACAGTTCTTCGAGCTTGTCACCCAGATGGTCCCAGCGCCCCTTGCGCAGATGATTTTTTGCCCGGTCCAGCGCCTTGAAGAATCGGGCTTCATCGAACGGCTTTAGCACGTAGTCCATGGCATGGACGTCGAAGGCCCGCAGCGCGTACTTGTCATAGGCGGTTACGAAAATGGTGAGCGGCATCTGCTGCGGGCCAACCGCGTCGACCACCGCGAAGCCATCCAGATCGGGCATTTGAACGTCCAGGAACACCAGATGAGGATTGCGCCGGGCAATGGCCTCCACTGCCTGCCGTCCGGTCTCACATTCACCGATCACCTCAATTTCAGGATCGGCCTTCAAGAACACCCGCACTGCCTCGCGGCCGAGGGGCTCGTCATCCACTACGAGCGTAGTTATTTTCATAGAAAGCCTCTCCATCCACAGCCGTCGCCCGCTGGAACGGGACAGAAACGGAAACGCGAAGTCCTTTCCCCGGCTGGTTGATCAGTTCAAGCTTCTGTCGCTCACCATAAAGATGAGCAAGCCGGGAGCGGGTGTTGCTGAGACCCACCCCCTCTTTGGCAGGGACGTTCGGATTGATGCCCGGCCCGCTGTCCTCTATGTCGATGACCAGCCTGCTCTGGTTACGGCAGCTGGCAATCCGCACCCATCCCCGACCCGGTTGCAGGGCGACTCCGTATCTCACCGCATTCTCCACCAGAGGTTGCAGCAGCAGGTTGGGGACCAAGGCATCCAGCGTCTCAGGCGCGATGTCGAGTTGGACGGTCAGCCTGTCCTGGAACCGCGTCTTCTCGATTTCCAGATAGTTCTCTACGAACTCAAGCTCCTGCTTGAGGGTCACTTCCTGTACGTTGACCGATTCCATGGCCTGGCGCAGTAGATCACTGAGCCGCACGATCATGGTCCGGGCAGCTCCAACGTCACGGCTCATCAAAGTGGAGATGGCGTGGAGAGTGTTGAACAGGAAATGAGGATGGAGTTGTGACTGCAGAAGGCTGAGTTGGGCTTTGGCCAGCTGGGTCTGTAGCTTCGACTCCAGCAGTTGCCGCTGTCGGCTGTCGTTATAGTAAAGTACTGCGTACGTGATGCAGATGATGGGAAAGTACATCCAGAGCGCATCTTCGAAGTTGGAGGTCCAGAAGTCTTTAAGGACCTCAAGCGATGGCGGGACGACAGCTCCCGTCTTGACTATGCGAATGGGAAAGAAGTTGACCCGAAGCACTGCCCAGGCAAGCGAAAAGACTCCGTAGCCAAGGGTCAACGCGAGCAGCGGGACAAGCCATCGGCTTCGTGTAAGCCGGAAGCGGCGCGCTAGCATGATGACAAACGGAGTGAGAACGGCAAACAGGCTGTAGTTGCGGGCACTACGGAATATTTTCTCCCGCAGCGAACTGGGATAGTCCATACCCAGGGAATTCAGGTGGGCTTGAATCCCCGAAATAATGGCCACCACCACCCAGACGGCAACTATGACGAGGCCGTAGCCAAGCCATTTCCGAACGGTACCGGGTGGCTTCGATAAAGAGGCATTTCCCAAGCGTTTGAAGTGTACCTTTGACGGCGGTTGTTTTCGACAGAAACCCGCGCCTTAGGCTGCGCTTCGTCCCATGGGAAAGTATGTTCATCCCAGCAAAATGCGTTTTTAACCACCAAAGGGCACTAAGGACCACCGGGGAGAAGCCAGGAGTGTTTTTTTCCTTAGTTATAGCTCGGTGGCCTTCGCGGTTGATGCCTCCCTCGATTGACGCATCCCGCCATCCCATTTAGAATACTTGGGTTTGACTGTACTCGCGGTTCCGTTCTAGCACCGCCCCGTAATGTTGCCGAGTGCCGGCGGGAAAAACACAGCAAGCACAAGAAATTTCATCATTCCCCGGGCCGGGTAAGTGTGCCACGGGACAGGATTTCGGAGGCATATCTATGTACGCGGTCATTCGCGCCGGTGGCAAACAATACCGGGTGGCGCCCGGGGACGTGGTGCGGGTAGAAAGCGTCGTCCCGGATGGCGATGGCAACGTGCAGTTTGGCGATGTGCTCGCCATATCCGGCAGCGAAGGACAGATCGGCAAGCCGGAATCGGAAGCCTTGGTCACCGGCCAGGTGCTGGAGCAGGGCCGGGGCGCCAAGATTCTGGTCTTCCATTACAAGCGCAAGAAGCAATACAAGAAGCTGCGCGGACATCGCCAGGGATACACCTCGGTTCGCATCAACGAGATCTCCTACGGCGGCGAATCGTTCAAAGCCCCGGCGCTCCCCAAGAAAGAAGCCAAAGCCGAGAAGACAGTCGCTCCGGTTGAGAAGACCGGACCACGGTCCCAGGGGAAGGCAGTAAAGGCCGCCGCACCTGCACCGACGAAGAAGGCTTCGTCGAAAAAGCCGGCTGCAAAGAAGGCTGCTTCCAAGAAAAAGAAATAAAAGTAGAGGAATTCAGATATGGCACACAAAAAAGGATTAGGCAGTTCACGAAATGGTCGCGACTCAAACGCACAGCGGCTGGGATTTAAGGCTTTTGGCGGACAGGTTGTCCCCGGCGGCACCATCATTGTGCGCCAGAGAGGCACTCGGGTGAAGCCCGGCCTCAACGTCGGACGCGGCAAAGACGATACTCTTTTTGCCAAGATCTCCGGCCGAATCAAGTTTGTGAACCGGGGTTCGATGGGCAAGTTTGTCATGGTTGAACCGCTGGAAGCCGCCGCCACGAATTAGCAGTTTTACAATCCTTCGAAAGTCGGATAGCCCCGCAGTCTTAGGGGCTATTATTTTTTGTGCAGTCGTCATTCTGAGCCGAGTGAGGAATCCCTGCCCCTAGCTGTATCGCTGACGGTAGGGATCCTTCGCCGCAAAGAGCGCTCCTCAGGATAACAACTTTGAAATCTTAGGCGCACGCCCCACATGTTCATTGATGAGGCGAAAATTCGGATCAAGGCCGGCAACGGCGGCAATGGCTGCATTGCCTTCCGCAGGGAGAAGTTTGTCCCGCGCGGCGGTCCTTCCGGCGGCGACGGCGGCCGGGGCGGCGACATCATCATGGAATCCAGTGAGCGCCACAACACGCTGGTGCATTTTCGTTTCAATCCCGAATACAAGGCGCAGCGCGGCCGCCACGGCGAAGGTTCCAACCGCACCGGAAAAGAAGGCGAAGACATCCTCCTGAAAGTTCCCGTGGGAACCATCGTCTACGACGATGAAACCGGAGAGATGGTCCACGACTTTTCGCAAGCCGATGAACGGGTGGTGATTGCTCGCGGTGGGCGCGGCGGCCGCGGCAATGCCCAGTTCGCTACCTCGACCCACCAGGCTCCTCGAGAACATGAGCCCGGACGCGAAGGCGAGGAACGCGTACTGCGGTTGGAGCTCAAACTTCTCGCCGATGTCGGCCTGGTTGGCTACCCCAATGTGGGCAAGTCGACGCTCATTTCACGGATTTCGGCGGCGCGGCCGAAGATTGCCGACTATCCGTTCACTACGCTCGAGCCGAACCTTGGCGTGGTGGTCGTCGGAGAGCAGCCCGAGGAGACCAGCTTTGTCGTCGCCGACATTCCCGGACTCATCGAGGGTGCACACACCGGCTCGGGCCTGGGCGTCCAGTTCCTGAAACACATTGAGCGCACACGCCTGCTGGTTCACATGGTGGATATTTCCGACGCCAGTGGGCGGCCCAATCCCGTCAAAGACGTTGAAGTAATTAACACCGAGCTGGCACGATTCGGTGCCGGCCTCGAAAATAAACCCGTGCTGATTGTGGCGTCGAAGACTGACGCAGCCAATAAAGACAAGCTCGCCAAGCTGAAGCAGTATTGCAAGAAGAAGGGGCTGGACCTTTATCCCATCTCGGCAGTCACCGGCCGAGGCGTGGAAGATCTGAAGTACGCGATTGCGGCAAAGGTGAACCAAATCAGGGAGATACAAAAAGACGCCGCCACCGCCGACCTCAGCGGCTGAAACAACCCGTTCTAAATTTGCCCGTCTCTTATGAAACCGTCAAATGTTGAATCGAGAAATTCCATAGCCCGCTCTCGCTCAAAGCCGGCTCAATGCGTAAAAAGAGCGATCCTACGCCAATCTGACCGGTCTAAAGTTTCCCTGCCCTGCTCAACGGGAATGGCTTTACTTCCATGGTTGGCGGAGATGCCTCTGGCCGCAGCCCAGCTCGTATTTCATCGTCGTTTGCCGCTTTGTTTCTAAAGTTGAGAACTGCCTGTTAGCGTTGCATCCTGAATCGGAGTGGCGTTGTCTTCTGTGGCGTCGCCTTCGACCTCACGAATGTTGCCTTCGCTATCAAGATGGATTGTCTCAGCAGTGCTGAGAGTGCCAGCCAGCTTTTCTCCATCCAGGTGGAGCATGAGAATAGCGAAGACTTGGCCTTTGTATTCGCCCTTCCAAGTGCCTACGAATGGTTTTAAGTCTGAAGATTTAGCCTGCGAATCCGTTTGAACTTGCGCCTGGACCGAGACCAAGCACGCAAGCAAAACCATCCCGGCGGACAGGCGATGTCTGAAAAGTGAATGGGTCTGCGTATCAGATACCATACCCATTTTCACTTTCGCTCAGACACGGTGCCCGACGCATCTCCCGAACTCTTGTGAACTGCCTCCAACTGCCGAACGACGGTTCCCTCCCAGTCGTTCCCAGAGGCTTCGATCGTCGATACCCACTTAGCCTGGGGATCGATGACCCAGTTTTGGGGTATCCCGATCCGGTCCAGAGTGGCGTTAACGAAGCTGTGCGCCAGCATTACCGGAAACTTGTACTGATGTTCCTCTAAGAACGGTTGCACCAGTCCTGGATTCTCGTCCACGTTGAAAGTCACTAACTGGATGTCATTGCGTTCCTTGATCCGCTGGTAAAGCTTTTCGACATGCGGTAGCTCTGCCATGCACGGTCCACACCAGGTCGCCCATACAGTGATAAGAGTCGTTCGTCCAGCCAGATCCTTCAGATGCCAGGTCTTACCCGCCATGTCAGCGAGCGTAAATTCGGGCAGCTGCTGGTTTGGTTTCGTCCACAAAGCTTCTGTAGCCTGTTGGCCTGTGTCCGGCTGCTTATTCCACGAGTGCCATGCCTCGTCGGTCCCACCCATCTCCTTCCACAATGCTTTGGTCTCATCCCCTTGTTCATCCCAGAATTTACCTTGTCTCATTTGAGGCTTTACGGGAATTGTCTGGTTCGCAAGCTGGTAGTAAGCCAACGCATCCGCGTTGTGGCCATCCAGAATGGCAAGCCGGGCCCGGCCGATCCAATACATCCATATGTACCGGGGGTCGGCCGGCGGTGTGGTGATCTCAGTTCGCATCGTCTCCACCAGCTCTGGACGTTTCAACTGTCCGGCTGCGGTGAGCATTTCGGCAACAATGGAGCGCCCTACCAGATCGAGGCGGGCCGCCTCGTCGGCGATAGCGTCCGGGGGTCGATTCGTGTCTCTCCGATCACGTCCGCGCTCTTGCTCTTGAATCTTCATGGTTTTCTCCAGCGTCGCCATAGCCACGTCCGGCCGGACTCTGCGCTTCAAGAGAAAATGCGCCGCTCTTGCTGCCCCTGAGCTCAGGAACTCGGCTTCTTCCGACTCCCTCAAATCCGATTCGAACAGCGCGAGAACCTCCTTCTCCGACAGGGGTCCGTCACGATCTACCAACTCCTTCCACTCGTAGTGAGAATACTGATAGTCGTCCGTGAACTGCTGGATCCATCCCTTCATCGCTTCCCGATGCTGCTGGTTGTAGAGCTCCCATGCAGCTGTGTCGCTCTGGTCTGCCGGTTCCGGGTGCGAACTATCCCAGCGCTCTTCGCTTACGCGCCGCGCTTCACGGGACCTGGGAAATTCCTTGAGCAGGCGATCTTCCTTGGCTCGAACCATTTCGGGCGGCGCGGCGCTCAGCTTATAGCCGCGAAGCAGAAAGCTTTGAAATTCGGCATCAGGCGCGGGTACGACCGTTTCCAGGCGCTGCAAATCACCAGAGACCGACTTTCGGACGGCTTCATGCTCCGTCGGCGGACGCGATTGAAACTCAAGCTCCCACAGGGTTTCATAAGATCGCAGGATATCCAGGTCGGTTTCGTCGTGGAGTCGCGCGCGTATGGCGGTCACGACCTTCGCCATGCGATTGGGGTTTCCCTCCACGGCCAGCCAGCGTTGCGCCTCGGCATCGGTCGAACTCGGACACAAGTTGAAAAACGCTGCGATATTGTCGCTCAGCGCTTTCTGATCTCGTGTCTTTCCCCTGCCGTAGAGTCCCGCGAGCGCGAGATATGGCCATGGAAAATCCGGTGCCAGCTCCCGCGCCCGCTCGAACTTTCGAATCGCGTCTGGGGCGTCGTCCCAGAAACGGGAGTATCCGGACAAGTAGACCGCCACCGGGTCACTTGGGTTTGCCTTTTCGCGCGCCTGGAAATCCTTTTGGAGCGTGGGCAACAGGTCGAGGTCGCCATACCATGCGTACCAGATCAAATCGTGATCGGGATAGACTTCTCTCGGAAACTTCTCCATCAGC
>Ga0157378_10003085_pt1 | contig 14806 bp, 14 predicted proteins | sample M65metaG_FD_115309 | JGI IMG/M metagenome (GOLD analysis project Ga0157378, IMG submission 115309) | Miscanthus rhizosphere microbial communities from Kellogg Biological Station, Michigan, USA - M6-5 metaG | ecosystem: Host-associated > Plants > Roots > Rhizosphere > Soil | place: USA: Michigan...
AGGTAAATTAATGATATATACAGGAATTACAATCTGACGGTAGTCATCCGCGGTCATATCGATATCTGCACTGGGCAGCGATTGGTAAAACCCCTTAACTTTAATCAAAAGGTCCATTTGGGCCGCTGCGTTTTCAAAACTTTCCAAAGGATAGTCGGTCGTGCTATTTTCAACTACCAGCTCCGGGCATCCGGGTTCTTTCTGCATGGCTATAAACGGATGCATGACAATTTTTCTGGTGGCCAGTTCTGAAATTTTATAGCTAACAACATCTGTAGCACCAAATTTTGCCTTAATAAACCTTTCGAAAAACCTTGAGTAAATGATGACGAAATTCAATCCTAAAAATCTGTCAATCAAAAATAAATTATCTGAAATACCCAATGCAGTTCTGTACCAGCTTACCCCGCCCAGTAAAACATCGGCATTTGTATTATCAGCCTCAATAATGCAATTCAAAAGCATTTGCCGGCTGTATGTATCAGTAAACTGATGATCATCATGACAGATAACAATAAAGTTATCGCTACTACCTGTCTTATTTTGGATGATGTATTTTATTGTATGCCACAACCCAATTGCACCTGCGCTATCTTCGATAAGATTAATTAACGAAATATTAAACTCTGGTTTATCGGCAAATTGTTGCCGGATGTGCTCAAGCCGGTCTGTACGCTCTTTTTGTGTAATGACAAAGGTTGGGATAGCATTCATATATCTGTTATTGGCGATGAAGAGTAATAATTAAATAAATTTCCACGTAGTCGATATGACTACGTGGAAAAATTGGTGGTTACCAAAAACAGGGGTTTAACGGGTATGTAGAACCGTCCGCAATGCAAGTGTCGGGCGGATTATAATAAAAATTGCAATGATCAACTGAATGGTCCGTTGCACAGCCAGGATAATAGCAACATCTGTAATAGCCTGGTGAGCGAGTACCACCCAATACATTTTTCATTTGTTCCCGTGTGAGCATCTCCCGGGCGCCAAATTCGATAGTTTTTAATTTTAACTTCTTCATAAAATATTTGTAAGGTTTACAGTTCACGCAACTGCGGCGGCATGCATTACAAAGGCTCATGCTCCTTTACTTTGGCCAAAAGTATCTTTCGCTTAACAAAGCATGTATTTTAAATCGGGCAAACTATAAATTTGAGGCAGCGGGAAACCGCCGCATCAGCATTGGTGTAAATGTTAAAGGCAATCATCAGGTTTAGTATAATTGGTTAAGTTTCGTTGTAATACAATGATACCGGTCAAAGATTTCGACTGCATTGAAAATTGTACATATCTATTGACATGACGCACATTTTCGATTCACTAATGTTAAAAAATATCCTTACGCATTTGACGCACTACCTGTAACCAGCAAGTACCGGCCAATCACTACCGGCGACTATAACAACAGCCAATCTTTAAATGACAGCTTTTTCTCGTCACAAGTGTGCTGGGTGATACGATGCTTTAATTGTTCATCGATGTATTGCTGGCAACAGGTTTGTCAAATTGACGAATAACGGAATTAAAACGTTTGGCAGGTCATCTTTCATAATAAGGTTGATAAAAATGAATACTCAGCAGTATTAATTGGCGGGGATTTCAAATTTATAAATATTTGTCAATATTACAAGTATTAAAAACAATTTTGACGAATACATAAATGGCTGTTCAAAAAACAGCCAAAATACTACGCCGTTCCTTACCGTATTCTTCGAAAAACAGGGCTATTTCCCGATACAGAACTTCGAGAAAATGTTATCCAGCAGGTCATCAGTCGTTACCGCGCCGGTTATCTCGCCAAGATAATGCAGCGCCTGTTTGATATCCATCGCCAGGAAATCGGAAGTAACCTGGGTATCGATGCCGGTCAGGAGCCGGCTTAGTGCAGCTTCGGTTTTTTGCAGTGCCTCCAGGTGACGGATATTGGTAACCAAAGTTTCATCACCGCTCAACTGGTGTTTCACTGCTGAACTATATATCTTGTGTTTCAGTTCATCAATATGCTTTTTCTGTTTCGCCGAGATAATAATGGCGCTTTGTGTATGCGGGAGCGATAATAATTGTTCTTCTGTTAATAAATCTGCCTTATTGGCAACAACCAGCATGGTCAGGCCCGGTTTCTGCAGGCTCTCCAGGTCGTTGTTCAGTTCTTCTATTGTAATCTCTAAAGCATCAAAAACATAGATCAGCAATGCCGACTGGCTGATCTTTTCCATTGTGCGCTCCACTCCAATCTTTTCAATAGCGTCCGTCGCTTCACGTATACCGGCGGTATCTATCAGCCTGAAATTGATCCCGTTGATATTCAATACTTCCTCTATGGTATCGCGCGTGGTACCGGGGATATGACTTACAATAGCACGTTCTTCATTAAGGAGGGTATTAAGCAAGGTAGATTTCCCGGCGTTGGGCCGACCCGCAATAACGGTATTCACCCCAAGCTTGATGACATTGCCCAACTCAAATGATTCGATCAGCCTGCCTACAACCTGGTTAATATTAATGATCAGCTGCTTTAACTGTTCCCGATTGGCAAACTCTACATCCTCTTCCGCAAAGTCAAGCTCCAGTTCAACCAGCGAGGCAAACTGTACCAACTGATCCCGTAGCTGCTGCAACTGGCTGCTGAAACCTCCCCTTAGTTGCTGCATAGCTACCTGTTGTGATGCCTTTGAATTGGAAGCGATCAGGTCGGCAACAGCTTCAGCCTGCGACAGGTCCAGCTGGCCGTTAAGGAATGCTCTTAGTGTGAACTCGCCAGGCCTTGCGCCCCGCGCACCGTTTTTTATTAATAGCTTGATGATAGACTCAATAATATACCCTGAGCCATGGCAGGATATTTCCACCACATTCTCGCGGGTATAGGAACGCGGTGCGACAAATAAAGAAACTAAAACTTCATCAAGCACAACATCCCCGTCAACAATCTGCCCGAAATGGATGGTATGTGATTCCTGTTTGGTAAGATCTTTCCCCTTGAAAACGCTGCGTGCTATCATAATAGCATCGGGCCCCGAAAGGCGTATAACGCCGATAGCACCAACACCATTCGGGGTAGCAAGGGCAACGATGGTTTCTTCTTTGTTTTGATTCATAGTCGATGGTCAATGGTCCATAGCGGACCGTTTACTATTGACTATGGTCTGTCGGCTATGGACTAAAGCACAAAAGTCGCCATTTATAGCCAATCTTTTTATTCGTTTATTGTAAAATGTTATGCCTTAACTTTGTATATGCCAAAGATCATTCCCTTTGATTTTGTGTTCGATTACCTGCCGCCGAACGTTATCAGCAAATCGATGTTCGGCATGCAATATATTTACCTGAACAAAAAGATCATGATCATTCTTCGAAAGGCGAAGAAGAATGTGGGTATGAACGGTATCTGGGTTGCGACATCTGGAGAGCATCACCAAAGTCTTGAAAAAGAGATACCTGCAATGACCGGCTTTGTACTGGATAACGGCGAAATGCACGATTCAAACTGGCGGCTGATCAGAGAAGATCATGATGACTTTGAAACGGCGGCTATCAAAGTGTGCGAATTGATATCGCATGGCGACCCAAGGATTGGAAAGTTGACCGAAAAAGCGCCGCTCTGATGCATATTTTCTTACTTTCGCGCCTACTATGGTAACTTACTTTGAAGCCTCGCTGGATACAGTTTCCGTCCATCATGTCGGCAACCAGTCACAAAACGAATTGTACGCTTTATCTGCTGAACCGCTTGCATTTAAAGATGAAGTAATACCGCAATTATTGAAGCAGTATTTTTTGAAGCCATTTGAAAAGGCCAACGAGGTTTATCATTTAATGCACAGCAGCGGCGACCTTACTTTAAATGAATTACACCACTTTGCTACGCAGGTTTTTGAGGACAAGGACAAGTTTCACGAAATGTCGGAACAAGTTGCCAAACATTTGTACAAGGTATCAAATCACCCCAATATAAAGTCAGGCGAGCTGTATATAGCTTATTTTAGCCAGGTGCAAATAGAGGGTAATTTACTGGACGCGATAGGCATATTTAAATCAGAAAACAAGGAAACCTACCTGAAAGTATACCCGGAAAAAGGCGGTTTTGGTATTGGCTACGAAGAAAACGCCATCAATATCAATAAGCTGGATAAAGGTGTGCTGATATTTAACATCGAAAAGGAGAATGGTTATAAAGTAGTCGTTGTCGACCATACCAGTCGCGGGCAGGATGCAGCGGCCTATTGGAAGGATGAATTTTTACAACTAAAGATCAGGAACGACAGCTTTAACCAAACCAATAATACTTTAGGCATCTATAAAAATTTCGTCACCCAGAAACTTGATGACGAGTTTGAGCTAAGCAAAGCCGACAAGATCGATCTGCTAAACAAATCCATGAAATACTTTAAGGAGAAAGAGACATTTGATATGGATGAGTTTGCAGGCGAGGTGATCGGTAACCCTGAAGCAATCGAATCGTTCAAAAACTACAAAAGTCAATACGAACAGGAATTTGACAGCCCCATTGCTGATACCTTCGAAATATCAGGCAATGCCGTAAAGAAACAACAGCGGGTATACAAAAGCGTATTAAAGCTGGACAGGAATTTCCATATCTATATCCATGGCGATAAAGAGTTGATAGAAAAAGGTTTTGATGAAGGGAAATCAATGAATTATTATAAGGTTTATTTTAAGGAGGAAGCGTAAGACACGATTACACCGATGGGTCTGGATTTCACCGATTAGCTATCATAAGCCATTTTCATAAACTTCCTTATCTCGTCATTCACATCATCCTGGTGCAGCATCCTGAAATGGTGATTAAACTGCAATTGTCCGGGCACTTGTCCCACCTTTTGAAAACAATAATTATCAGGATAGGCTTCTTTAAACATGAAAACGGCATTGATAAAATTTTTGCCCAACTGATTGACATAGACAACACGCTTGTGCGCGTTCGCTATGCCGATCATGGTTTTGGCGGGGTGAATAGTAACCGGCGCTATTTTTTGGAACTCACTAATGAAATGGTCGAATAAGGCGAGGGTATGTTCGGATTTGCCCAATAGAAAATGGTTTAGTTCGATTTCTTCGGCAGGTGTTTCGGTGTAGTTCCGCATAGAATAAAATTAAAACAAATCCTGCAAAACTGCACCATCGCCCCATCGTTCCTCTATACCCAACCCAAACAAAGCAAAATCATATTTAACAGGGTCTGCCGGATCAAATTCCTTTAGGCGTTCTGTTAGTTCAATTGCCGTTTGCCAGTCGGTTTGCTTTCTTGTTATCAGGTTTAACTTCCGTGCCACACGATCGACGTGCAGGTCGCATGGCATGACCAAATCGGCGGGCTTAAGTTTGTTCCAGATACCAAAGTCGACCCCGCAATTGTCGTTGCGCACCATCCATCGCAGGAACATATTCAGCCGTTTGCAGGTTGATTTTTGTGACGGTGACGATACGTGTTTTATAGTTCGGTGAGGGTAATCAGGTAAGGAGAAAAAGTATTTTCTGAAATGATTAAGCGGCTCTTCCACCCTCTTCAGGGGGCCGGGGGGCATAAATGCATCTTCCAGCGAATCATGATTGCTGTAGTGGTACCTAAAAAAAGAAATAAAATATAAGGTATCAATATCGTTAAAGGTGCGGTGTTTAAAATGCAATAGCTTCTTCAAGTCAAGTTCCTGGTGATTCATGATAAAATCATAAGGCGCACCATCCATCAGGCTGATCAGCTCTTTGCATTTATTGATGATAGTAACCCGCTGTCCCCAGGCCAAAGTAGCGGCCCAGAACCCCATGATCTCGATGTCCTGTTTTTTGCTGAACAGGTGCGGAATGGATACCGGGTCATTTTTGATAAAATCGGGCCGGTTGTATTGCGCAACTTTGGAGTCGAGGAAGGATTTGAGGTCTTGTATCATTATCATTAAGTTGACTGAGTTGGACTAAGTTGATTAAGTTAATTGACAGGGATAAGGCTGCTAAAAAACTATTCTAACTTAATCAACCACTCAACGCAATCAACTATCAGGCTAAAGCCTGAGTTAGATCCGCAATCAAATCATCAATATCCTCCACCCCTACGCTCAAACGCAGCAGGTTATCCACCACGCCGGCTTTTTCGCGCTCTTCTTTCGGGATTGATGCATGCGTCATCGTTACGGGGTGATTGATGAGTGACTCTACACCACCCAATGATTCAGCAAGCGAGAATACATGGAATGATGATGCGACGCGGAAGGTCTCTTTCAGATCAGCGCCTTTTAGCGTAATGGATATCATGCCGCCAAAATCGCGCATTTGTTTTTTGGCGATATCATGATTAGGATGATCGGTAAAGCCCGGCCAGTATATCTTATCTACTTTCGGGTGTGTCTTCAAAAACTCAGCTACTTTGCGTCCGTTCTCGCAATGCGCCTTCATCCGTAAATGCAGCGTTTTGATACCCCGCAGTACCAGGAAACTATCCATCGGTCCGGGTGTAGCACCACAGGCATTGTAGATGAACCAGAGTCTTTTATACAGATCCTCGTCATTCAGCATTAAGCAACCCATCACCACATCGCTATGTCCCCCGATATATTTGGTTACTGAGTGCATGACAATGTCGGCCCCCAGATCCATGGGGTTTTGCAGGTATGGCGAAGCGAATGTATTATCAACTGCCAGCAGTAAACCTTTTGTTTTGGTAATCTTTGCAATAGCTTCTATATCAATGATCTGCATAGTTGGATTGGTGGGCGTTTCTATCCAAACCAGCTTTGTGTTTTCATTTACGTAGTCATTAACTATGGAAGGATTCGACAGGTCAAGAAAATGAAATTTGATCCCGTAATTCGCAAATATTTTGGTAAACATCCGGTATGATCCGCCGTACAGATCGTTGCCGGTGATCACTTCATCGCCGGGTTTCAGCAGTTTCATTACTGCATCCGTAGCTCCCATGCCGCTTGAAAAAGCAAGTCCATATTTTGCATTTTCCAACGCTGCCAGGCAGCCTTCCAATGCTTTACGGGTTGGGTTTGTACCGCGCGAATATTCAAAACCTTTATTATCCCCCGGCGACTTTTGCCAGTAAGTAGACGTCTGGTAAATAGGCGTCATAATGGCCCCGGTCGACGGATCGGGCTCCTGCCCTGCATGTATAGCTTTAGTTGCGAATTTCATTGTGTGCTTTTAGCACGGTCCATAGTCGATAGTCAATGGACCATAGTAAAAAAACTGTTCATAGCTATGGACTATCGACCATTGACTATGGACTGAAGGTTTAATACGCCCTCGCAAACAACACCCTCTGCGTTGATGGCTTACCGGTGCGGATGCATTTGCCTTCTTCCTGTTTGTTATCTAACGGTATGCAGCGTATTGTTGCCTTGGTTTCATCTTTGATGAGCTGCTCTGTTTCAGCTGTCCCATCCCAATGAGCCGACAGAAAACCGGGCTCTTCGTCCAGCAGGCGTTTGAACTCTTCATAGTCATCCACCTCCTTCGTATTTTCCTGGCGGAAGTTTAATGCCTTAGCATAAATATTAACTTGTATATCTTCAAGTAATTGTTCAATTACAGCGGCCAAACCTTCCTGGTTTACAGTCTCTTTTGTTTTGGTGTCACGACGGGCAAGCTCAACGGTACCGTTCTGCATATCACGACTGCCAATAGCCACGCGCAAAGGCACACCTTTCAACTCGTACTCCGCAAATTTAGCTCCCGGGCGATGGGTATCACGGTTATCAAACTTAACGGATATACCTTTTGCCTTCAGTTCTTTGGTCAGCGCCTTAACGTAAGCTGTGATGTTTTCCAGCTCTTCGTCGTGCTTATAGATCGGCACAACAACCACCTGTATCGGCGCCAGTTTTGGAGGCAATACCAGGCCTGCATCATCTGAGTGCGACATGATCAGCGCACCGATCAAACGGGTTGATACCCCCCATGATGTTGCCCAGACATAGTCGAGTTTATTTTCTTTGCTGGTGAATTTCACATCAAATGCTTTGGCAAAGTTCTGTCCCAAAAAGTGAGAAGTGCCCGCCTGCAAAGCTTTTCCATCCTGCATTAATGCCTCGATGCAGTAAGTATCCAAAGCTCCCGCAAAACGCTCATTTGGTGTTTTACGGCCCCTGATAACCGGTAATGCCAGCCAGTTTTCGGCAAAGTCGGCATAAACGCCCAGCATTTGTTCTGTTTCGGCAATAGCTTCATCGGCGGTAGCGTGGGCTGTGTGCCCCTCCTGCCATAAAAACTCGCTGGTGCGCAAAAACAAGCGCGTACGCATTTCCCATCTTACTACGTTGGCCCATTGGTTAACCAATATCGGCAGGTCGCGGTAAGATTGTATCCATCCTTTGTAGGTGTTCCATATAATCGTTTCCGATGTCGGGCGGATGATCAGTTCCTCTTCCAGTTTCGCGTCTTCATCAACTATAATATTACCATTACCGTCATTTTTAAGGCGGTAGTGTGTTACCACGGCGCACTCTTTAGCAAAGCCTTCAACGTGACTTGCTTCTTTTGAAAAGAATGATTTCGGAATAAAAAGCGGGAAATAAGCGTTGGAATGACCGGTTTCTTTAAACATTCCGTCAAGCACAGCTTGCATCTTTTCCCAAATGGAATAACCATAAGGCTTAATGATCATACAGCCCCTTACCGGCGAGTATTCTGCCAGGTCGGCCTTGATCACCAAATCGTTATACCATTGCGAGTAATCTTCCTCTTTACTTATTATCCCTTTGCTCATATAAATTGCAGTATCTGTTAATGCCTCACCTAAATCCTCTCCAACCGGGAGGACTTGTGTTTAGTAGCCGCCAAATTTATAAATTTATACCTTACCCGTTGCTACTTTCTGTAGAAAGCTATCCCGTCAAAAATACCATATTTGCAAAATGCTTCCCTTTATTCATCATCAGTTCAGTTCACCTGTCTGGCGTCTTGAAATAGACAGTCTGACTGATACCATATTCGTCGAAACAAGGGAGCCTGCCGATAAAAAGGTTTATTTCACTTCCGTCAGTCTTAAAACCGGGGAAATATATTTTGAAAATCTGCAAACGGAGGAAAGATGGCTTACCGGCATTGAAACAGCTTATGACGGTATACTGCTTTTACACAATTATCAATCAGAAACCGGCCCCGTACACAAAGGGTTAATAGCATTAGATGCTTTTACAGGAAAGATCTTGTGGCAGGATTTCAATTCGGCATTTGATCATTTGACTACCAATGGCCCGGTTATGTTTGATACAAGACTACAGCCGCCCAAATTACTTTTAGCAGATATTAAAACTGGTGCAACGACCCGTAAATATGAACCGGCAATCGACCTGGAATTGGATAATAACCTAAAATTTCCGCAACCTGCCTCTTCCGAACTTTCATTATCACTACATTTACCTGTACACCCAATAGAAAATACGGTTTATTATCTTGATTACAATAATTTGAGAATTGTATCTTTGCACGCGATTGCAGCAGGGGTGCTGCAGCAGCAATTGTATATCATGAGGGACAATGCGGTGGTTTATGAAGATTTGTTGAATACTGATATACAAAAGTTACAGCCCGAATCGTTCCTAATGCATAAGGATCAGTTGATCTGCCTTAAAAACCGTTCACAATTAAAAGTTTTAACCCTATAAATACTTTTAAAGTACGATGAAATTTAAACTACTGTTATTAACTGTTACGCTATTAACCTTTTCAATAAAAGTCTTTGCGCGCTCATTGGCTGATTCTGTCGGTGTTGAAAATCACAAGGGCAAAAAAGTGATCATCTATAAGATCAAAAAGAAAGACAACTATTATTCTATCGGACGCCGTTATCATGTGAGCCCCAAAGAGATCATAAGCTATAATGATAACGCCAAAATGACCATTGGTCATACCATTAAAATCCCTACAGACAGGCCCTTTACAGAGCCAAAGCATGAGAAAGCCGTAACCGATAAGAAACACAAAAAGAAAGACAAAAATCAACCTGCTGAAGAAGAACCGCAACCAGAACAAGTAGCAGTTCAGCATCCAACCGTACAACAGCCTCAACAGCAACCGCAGGCCCAACCGGCAGATAATACGCCACCCACGCAATACAAAGTATCACCCAAGGAAACGTTATACAGTATTGCCAAGCGCTTTAATACTACGGTTGAGGATATCATGAAGCTGAATAACCTGCAGTCCAACAATATCCAGCCGGGACAGTTGCTGAATGTAAAAGCAAGTACACCTGTTTCTGCGCCGCAGCCGCCTGCACCCGAGCAGCGGGATACCGTTATTGCCAAACGCGATTCAACTACAATGGTTTCTACTCAGGACAGCAGCAACATCGCCGCCTATCATGCCAATGCCAACAAATTCGGGTTGTATGAGAAGGACGAGAAAGGCGTAGCTACCTGGATGGATGATGAAAGCCTAGATCCGAATAAGAAACTGGTTTTGCACCGCACCGCCCCTATTGGTACTGTTATTAAGATTACCAACATCATGACCAACCGTACCACATTTGCCAAGGTTGTGGGACGTTTTACTGATAACGAGCAAACAAAAGATGTGGTTATTGTTATGACCAAAAATGTGGCCCAGTCTTTAGGCGCCCTGGACAAACGTTTCCAGGTGAACTTAAGCTACGGCGTACCAAACGAGCAGTAATTCTTCATGGCTAAACGTCCCTTTATCATAGGCATTGCAGGAGGAAGCGGGTCGGGTAAGACCTTCTTCCTGAAATGCTTTTTGGAACATTTTACACCTGATGAAGTCTGCCTGGTATCGCAGGATGATTATTACCATCCGGTGGCGCACAACATGACCAAGGAAGAGAATAAACTGTATAACTTTGATTTACCCGAAACAATCGATAATCAGCAATTCATAGCTGATATCAATAAGCTGATCAACAACGAGACCGTTTATAAAAAGGAATACACCTTTAATAATCCCAACGCCGTGCCCCAGCTAATGGAGTTCAAACCGGCGCCTATCCTGATCATAGAAGGGCTGTTTATTTTCTATTTCAAAGAGATCGCCGAAAAGCTCGACCTGAAAATATTCATGGAGGCTGATGAAGAGATAGCCTTGCAACGGCGTTTAAAACGCGATCTGCATGAACGCGGTTACTCGCACGACGATGCGATGTACAAATGGGTAAATCATGTTGTGCCGGCCTATAACAAATACCTGTTACCCTACAAGGACGAGTGCCACCAGATAATCGTTAATAACACCCACGTTGCTGATGAGATCATTTTCGTCACTGATACGATATCGAAGGAATTGAGAGAGAAAGTACTTTAGAAGCTGACGTTAAGTATAACGCTGTTACTGAAGATTGTCACTTAAGCTCACGTTATTCTTTATTTATTGGCATGGTTGTTTTAATTTTGGTGAATGAGTAAACGCCAGGCCTTTAAAAATATATTTGAACGGGATAAATCGGGGGAAATCATCCCTCTTGATGACCCGCAGTATCCCGAACTTTTTAAAGTTATCTTAAAGGCTATTCGAACGACAGCCAAACTAAATACAATTGTTACCGATGATCTTGCTGAAATCAGAAATATTTTCAGTGAACTGATCGGTAAAAAAGTCGACGATTCATTTTTTGTCATTCCTCCTTTTTATTCAGATTTTGGCGAAAATATCGAGATCGGGAAGAACGTTTTTGTCAACCACGCATGCACCTTCATGGACAGGGGCGGTATCATCATAGAAGATAATGTGCTTATAGGACCAAAGGTAAATCTTATAACTACAAACCACCCTTTAGACCCAGCCGAAAGAAGAGCCACTATTTCGCATCCCATCGTTATAAAGAAAAATGCCTGGATTGGCGCTGCAGCAACCATACTTCCGGGTGTTACCATCGGGGAAAATTCAGTGGTGGCAGCGGGAGCGGTTGTTTCTAAAGATGTCCCGCCAAATACGATTGCAGGCGGCGTACCGGCCAAAGTCATCAAAGCTATCGGACATTAATTTTTTAGCCCCGGCTTAGAACCTGGAAACATGTTGGCCGTGAATTCTGTTCCATGAACCATAATCTAAGTATCCATCTCGGGTATTTCACCTTCAATAAGTAATTTCCCTGCAGTTGCCAGTTTAATTTCTTCGACACTCACGCCCGGAGCACGTTCCAGTAGTTTAAAGCCTCCATCGGGTAGTACGTCCAGCACCGCTAATTCCGTAACTATCTTTTTAACACAGTTGATGCCTGTCAACGGCAAAGTGCAATTCGGCAACAGCTTAGATTCGCCTGCCTTGTTTACATGCTGCATAGCGACAATAATATTTTCTGCTGATGCTACCAGGTCCATCGCACCACCCATGCCTTTCACCATTTTGCCGGGAATTTTCCAGTTGGCGATATCACCGTTCTCGGATACCTCCATGGCGCCTAATATGGTCAGGTTAACCTTCTTGGCCCTGATCATCCCAAAACTCATGGCCGAATCAAATATAGCCGAGCCGGGTAAAGTAGTAATGGTTTGTTTACCCGCATTTATCGTATCAGGGTCTTCTTCACCCTCAAACGGAAACGGCCCCATACCTAATAACCCATTTTCCGATTGCAGCACTACATTTATCCCATCCGGAATATAATTGGCTACCAGTGTAGGGATACCAATGCCCAGGTTTACATAGTAGCCATCCTTTATTTCTTTAGCAATTCGCTTTGCTATACCTTCTTTATCTAACATTTCGGCCTCTCCCTGCCCTCTCCAAAGGAGAGGGTTTTGATTTTACAGTTCATCTGCACATCTGTAATTTGCACATCTGCACATTAAATATTCTTTCTAACTGTACGTTGCTCTATTCTTTTCTCATAATCAACACCCTGGAAAATCCGGTGCACATATATTCCGGGCGTATGCACATGATCCGGGTCCAGATCTCCCGGTTCAACCAGTTCTTCTACTTCAGCTATCGTAACTCTACCTGCCATGGCCATTACCGGGTTAAAATTGCGCGCCGTTGAACGGTATACTAAATTCCCCATCCTGTCACCCTTCCAGGCTTTTACAATGGCAAAGTCGGCATCAAAGGCCATTTCCATCAGGTAATCTTTCCCGTTAAAATTGCGTACTTCTTTCCCTTCGGCTACCTCGGTGCCAATACCTGCCGGAGTGAATATCGCCGGCATACCGTAACCTGCTGCCATGCAGCGTGTCGCCAATGTGCCCTGTGGTATCAGTTCAACTTCCAGTTCACCGCTAAGCAATTGCCGCTCAAATTCGGCGTTCTCGCCAACATAGGATGAGATCATCTTTTTTACCTGCCGTTGTTTCAGCATCAGGCCGATGCCAAAATCATCTACGCCGGCATTATTGGAGATACAGGTGAGCCCCGTCACTTTCTTTTTCACCAGTGCAGCGATACAGTTTTCAGGCAGGCCGCACAAACCAAAACCGCCAAGCATCAGGGTCATTCCATCCTGTATATCACGGATAGCTTCGTCAGCATTGCTAACAACTTTTAACACGATTTTATGATTTATTAGATTTATAGGATATAACGCAACAAATAACGTGATTTTAGCTCAAAAACGAATTCAGGATTTGAAAATATCCTACCAATCTTTCAAATCGTTAAATCGTGTCCTACCACTTAATATTTTGTTCGATAAAAGCGATGAGGTCGTCGGCCATCACTTTTTGTTCCTTCACACTAGGATGGCCCGGTGTGTTTTTATAAGGGAACATATGCGTCAAAATATTTTTGTCGCCCAATTGCGCGACAGCTTTTTCAACATATCCCGGCCAGGGCGAGCCTTCTTTTACAGCGTCCATGCTGCCTAAAACACAAATTATCTTCGCCTTGGGATATTTGCCGCGAATAGTTTTTACAAACTCCTTATATGCTTTTACAATCTGCTCGTCCGTCGGCGCTTTATCGCCAAACCGTGCCTTAAATTGGAGATTATCAGGCAATTTTGTTATCCAGGCATCATTTTGAAATAAATTGATGACTACCACATCGGGCGTGTATTTTGAGAAGTTCCATTTACTTTCTGAGTCCGTTGCATCAAGCCTGTTATACATTTCAGGCATGATCAGCGGGTCCCAGCTAACCATTATACCTATACCGCTGCGCGCAGTCAGGTTGAACTCAGCATTAAAATGTTTGGCAGTCAGCGTCGCGTAGCTCAGGTAACAATTTTCGTAAGGCGCGGTACCGCGGTCTTTGCCCGACGAATCGATATCTGCATATCCGCAGGTGATGGAATTCCCAAAGAACTCCATTTTCCGTTTATTTACCGGTGGTGGCGGCAATGTCAACGAGCCCTTATCCAAAGTAAACTGGTATAACCAGATCTTGCCCATTGTCCATTCGGTACGTTTGAATAATTCGAGCGTATGATTACCGGCGGGTAAGCCGGAGGCTAAAGTATATTCTTTTTGAACACTATCGGGTTGCAGTACTGAAACCACCTTGCCATCAATGATCACATTAATAAAATTCCCGCCGCGCTCATCTTTCAGGGTGACCTTCACCCCTGTCCCCTTAAAATTTATACTGGCAGATGTGCCAGGCCAGGCCAATTCGGTGGCTTCATCCTGCATTACTACGCGCCCCATATATTTGATATGCGGATCGTGACTGCGGATAATAACACTTTGGGCCTGCGAAATGAAGCCCGATGCTGCAATGAATAAGGTAAGCAGGTATTTTATTCTCATTCGTATAAGGTATTTTACTTCAAATATACATAAGTAATGCCATCTCCGCCCCTGTCGGCGTGCTCGTCTTCCATGTGGCTTACAGCATCATATTTTTTCAGGTAATCGCGAATCAATTTACGCAAAATACCATCACCTTTTCCATG
>Ga0157378_10003086_pt1 | contig 14806 bp, 10 predicted proteins | sample M65metaG_FD_115309 | JGI IMG/M metagenome (GOLD analysis project Ga0157378, IMG submission 115309) | Miscanthus rhizosphere microbial communities from Kellogg Biological Station, Michigan, USA - M6-5 metaG | ecosystem: Host-associated > Plants > Roots > Rhizosphere > Soil | place: USA: Michigan...
ACGGAGGAACAACCTGCTACCTTGATTATTCAGTCAATTGAACTGCGCGAAATTCGCCTGCCACTCATTAACTTTTTCGAAACAAGCTTTGGCCGTACCACTGAACGACGCATCGTTTTAGCTCGTGTAACTGACACAGATGGCGCCGAGGGCTGGGGAGAATGCACAGCTGGAGAGGGTCCGTTTTACAGTGATGAATGGACGGACAGTTGTTGGTCAACGCTGTATGAGTTTTTAGCCCCGATGGTTGTAGGCAAACAGATCGAGAACGCCGCTGGTGCGTTTGCCATCATGAAACCGGTACGCGGACATCGCATGGCGAAGGCGACGCTTGAGAACGCGTGTTGGGATCTCGAGGCGAAAAAGTTGGGTGTCCCGTTGTGGAAACATTTAGGCGGCACTCACGAAGAGATTTCGTGTGGCGTGTCGATTGGTATCCAGGACACACCGGAAATCCTTCTTGAGAAGATCAGGAAAGAAGTCGATGCCGGTTATCAGCGCATCAAGATCAAAATTAAGCCAGGTTGGGATGTCCGCATAGTTGAACAAGTGCGCAAAGAGTTTCCTGATATTCGTTTGATGGGAGATGCAAACTCAGCCTATTCGCTTGCCGATGTCGCATTGTTCAAGGACCTCGACAATTACAACCTGATGATGTTGGAACAACCATTGTCACACGACGACATCTTCGATCACGCCAAGCTTCAAAGTCAGATTCAGACAGCAGTCTGCCTCGATGAATCGATTCACTCTGCTGAAGATGCGATTCATGCAATCGAATTGGGATCATGCAGGATTATTAATGTGAAACTCGGTCGCGTCGGCGGTCACTCCGAAGCCAAGCGTGTCGAGCGCGTAACTCGTGAAAACAACATTCCAGTTTGGTGTGGCGGCATGCTTGAGTCGGGAGTCGGTAGGGCACACAACATCGCCATGTCGACGTTGGCTGGTTTCACACTGCCGGGCGATGTTTCAGCGAGTGCTCGTTACTGGTCCGAAGACATCATAGAGCCGCCGGTAATGGTAAGTAGTCGCGGAACGATTACGCCTTCGGAAAAACCCGGCATCGGTTTCAATCTCAACCTGCCTCGTATCGACGCGCTAACTGTGCGTAAGGAAACGATCAAATCGGCATCCGCTTCTGCCTGATCACAAAACATCATGACCGCAAATCTAATTTCTCCGGACCTCGCAAGACGGGTTCGGAGTTCATTTGAAACCAGGCAGGAAAACATCGAAGAGTTCATCCGAACGTTGGTTGAAATCGAATCGCCGTCGGGTGATGAACATGGCAGCCGGTTAGTGGTTGATGTTCTGGCGAAGGCGGCAGCACAACTTGAGTGTGTCAGTTCAATCGAGCGGTCAGAGGTTCCTGGTTTTGGTCAGCACCTTGTCATCGAGGCATTTCCGCAAAGCCACAAGGCCGGGCAGGTCCTTCTCGTTGGTCATACCGATACCGTTCACGAGCTGGGCACGATTCTTCAACGTCCATGGCGTCGCGAAGAGAATCGGATTTACGGTCCGGGCATATTCGATATGAAGGCCAATTGCGCGATGGCAGTTGAGGTGTTGCGAACGCTTCAAAGTTTAAATGTGAAACCTCAATACGGAATCACGATCGTTTTGACGTGCGATGAAGAGGTTGGTAGTCAGAGTGGATGGCCGTTGATTGAGCGTGTGGCTAAAACCAGGGCAACTCGATGCGCGCTCGTTATGGAGCCACCGGCTCCCGGAGGCCGAGTAAAGACTGGGCGAAAGGGAACTGGCATGTATTCGATCAAGGTGGAGGGGAAAGCCGCACACGCCGGACTTGAGCCAGAGAAAGGCGCGAGCGCAATCCTGGAACTAGCGCGGCAGACAGAGCGACTTCATTCAATTAACCAATCAGGATCCGGAATTACCCTGAACCTGGGAGTTGTACGTGGAGGCACGCGCTCGAACGTAGTTGCTGCTGAGGCTGAAGGAGAGATTGACGTTCGCTTTACAACTGAGAGTGAAGCAAACCAAATTGAGCAGCTACTAAAGACACTTAAGCCGATTGACGACCGGACGAGGGTTTTTGTGTCGGGTGGAATCAACCGTCCTCCCCTTGAGCGGACACCTGAAGTTATCGCGTTGTTTGAAACAGCCCGGAGCGTCGGAGCAATGATCGACTTTGAACTTGGCGAGGCTCAGGTTGGTGGAGCGTCAGACGGAAACTTCATTGCCGCGCTGGGAATCCCCGTACTCGACGGACTCGGAATCGGTGGCGATGGCGCGCACGCGGTCCACGAACATATTTTGGCGGATGATATTGCAGTAAGAGGAACGTTGGTGGCGGGGCTTATAGCGTCGGTCTAGTCAGGAATCAGAGCGCCGGTGCAGTAGCCCGACTGTCAAGGAGGGCTCAACCAGCGGCTATCCTGATCTGGAGCCCTCCTTGACAGTCGGGCTACTGCACCGGCGCTCTGATCCCTGACCACTTAATAAATGCTGATAGCAACCTGGAATGTAAACTCAATTCTCGCGCGTGTTCCCGTCGTGGCGCGTTGGCTCGATTCTGTAAAGCCTGACGTTCTCTGCATGCAGGAGATCAAATGCACTGACGACAAGTTCCCCACGGAAGTATTTCAGGAGCGTGGTTATCATTGTCAGATATTTGGACAACAGACATACAACGGCGTCGCGATTTTAACGCGTGAGAGTTGTGCGACTGGTCATCGTGGTTATGCTGGGGATGCCGCGGACGCGCAGTCCCGATTAATCGCCACAACGGTCAACGATATCAACATCGTAGATGTCTATGTTCCAAATGGGCAGATGGTTGGTTCAGAGAAGTACGCATTCAAGCTCGACTGGATGGGTCGCCTTCGTTCGTTCTTTGATACACATTACGACAAGAACACACCGGTTCTTTTGTGTGGTGATTTCAATGTTGCTCCTGAAGAGCGTGACGTACATGACGTGCGACTCTGGCAGGGCCGCATTCTTTTCAGTGAGCCAGAGAAAGCTGCGCTTCAACATATCAAAGACTGGGGCTTCACCGATGCGTTTCGGTTACATACTGAAGCGGCGGGAAATTACTCGTGGTGGGACTATCGCGCGGGCATGTTTCGACGCAACATGGGACTGCGCATCGATCACATTTGGATCAGTGAACCGTTGGTGAAAAGAAACGTGAGGACCTGGATTGATATCGAACCGCGTAAGTGGGAGAAGCCTTCGGATCACGCGCCGGTGATCGCCGAGTTTGAATGATGTCCGATATGCTTAGCTTGTCGTTGTGGATCGGTTTGCGGCCTCCTGGCTGAAGAGAACGACAAGCTAAAGCATATCGGACATTTTCTAGTTCGAAGTCAGCTCCGCAGTCTTCTCCGTAATATCTTTCTGCGCCCATTCGTTGTCGCGGCTGGCTTCGCCAGCTTTCGAGCGCTTTGCAGCCTTCATCTTCTGTACCAACTCCATGTGCGTCGAGAAGTAAGGGAGACTCTTGCCAACAATCTCCTGAACGGAGTTGAAGCCTTTGTCGACCATGAATTTCGTTACGCCTTCCTTCAACTCATCGACCATCTTTACACCCTGAAGCATTACTCCGGTGCAGATCTGAACAGTTGAGGAACCAAGCAGGAAGAACTCGAGCGCATCGTGTGAATTCTCAATACCGCCGATACCGCTGATAGTCGTGCCTTCAGGAATACCAAGCGCAAGCTGACTCACCATGCGTAGCGCGATGGGCCTCACTGCTTGTGCTGAGTAACCGCCTGGAACCGCGTAGCCTTCAACCGTTGGCATAGGACGCAATGTTTCAAGATCAACTCCGATTACCGAAAGGATGGTATTTATCGCGGAGATACCAACGGCTCCGCCGCGAACCGCAGCCATTGCTGGCTCGCGAATGTTCGTGATGTTGGGAGTCATCTTGGCCCAGACCGGGATCTTTGATACTTCGTTGACCCAACTCGTCACCTCTTCACAAAGGTCCGGATGTTCGCCCATCTCTGAACCCATCTTCCTCTCGGTCATTCCGTGGGGGCACGAAAAGTTGAGTTCGAAAGCGTCAACTCCGGTGTCCTGAACCATTCGTGTCAGTTCTTGCCAACGACTCTTCTCGTACTCCTCCATGATCGAAGCGATCAGAATGTGATTTGGATACTCCTTCTTGACCTGTTTGAATTCGTCGAGCCAAACATCGATAGGCCGATCCGAAATCAGTTCGATGTTCTCAAAGCCGATAACCTCACCCGTAGTTCTCGAGCGAAGCTTTCCGTAACGCGGAACAACATTGACGACTTTGGCTGACTCAAGACTCACCGTTTTGGCGACGGCACCACCCCAACCAGCGTCGTATGATTTGGCAAGCACACGAGCATTCGTTCCCGGAGGGCCCGAACCAAGCAGGAAAGGGTTTGGGAACTTTATGCCATTGACGGTGATTGAGAGATCCATTTAATGCTCCTAGATGTCCGATAAACTTCAGTTTGTCGCCGACCCTGAATAGCGGGTCGAAAACATTCAATCGATTCGGTTAGTTGCCATGGTCTAATCTTGTTGAGTCAGCGACAAACTAAAGTTTATCGGACCTTAATCAGCTACTAAAGCTCCATAACTATCCGGTCGACGATCCCTGAAGAACTGCCACGTGTTTCGGACTTCGCGAATCTGATCGAGATCCAGATCAGCGACGACTAACGCGTCCTCGTCACGTGGTGCTTGCGCCACCAGCTGTCCACGCGGATCGCAGAAGTAACTCTGTCCGTAAAACTCGCCAATGTCCCATGGCTGTTCATGACCGACACGATTGATCGCGCCGATGAAGTAACCATTTGCAACGGCATGAGCCGGCTGCTCAAGCTTCCATAAATACTCCGACAGACCTGCAACCGTTGCCGATGGATTGAAAACGATCTCTGCACCATTCAAACCAAGTGCGCGTGCGCCCTCAGGGAAGTGACGGTCATAGCAGATGTAAACTCCGATTCGCGCGAAGGCTGTATCGAAACACGGATAGCCGAGATTGCCTGGACGGAAATAGAACTTTTCCCAAAAGCCGGGATTAACGTGTGGAATGTGATTCTTTCGATACTTTCCCAGATACTTCCCATCCGCATCAATCACCGCTGCAGTGTTGTAGTAGATACCGGTTATCTCTTCTTCGTAGATCGGAACGACGATCACCATGCCATGTTCCTTAGCCACTTCCTGCATCAGGCGAACGGTCGGTCCGTCAGGAATCTTCTCTACAGCTTCGTACCAGCGTGTCTGCTGTTCAGCGCAGAAGTAAGGCGTCGTGAAAACTTCCTGCATGCAGATAATTTGCACGCCTTGTTTCGCAGCTTGCTCGATGAATCCCAGGTGCTTCTCGATATTCAACCGCTTGATCTCTTCAATCGGGGCATCGGTGGGTGAAGCATTCGTGCATTGAATAAGTCCACATTTAACTGTGCGTGGCATGTAGTGATCCTCTTAAATGATTCGGAGTTCTGGAAAGCTTGAACAACTGAAACTAAGCCGACAGACGAGGTGTTTATAGCACTGAGAGGCGTTGCTTAACTAGAGGAAAAGATGGGGAGGCTGGCGCTTCTGGTTCTTAGAGTTTTCGAAACAAGAACAAGTTAGGAAGGGAAAGGCGCTGCCCCCTTCCCAGCTTGTTCAATCCACAGCAGCAGCCTTGCCCCTACCCTAACTTGTTTCATGTCTGAACTGTCGAAGTTGGTGGCATTGTCTTCATCAAAAGGTAATACGTGATTCCCGCCGCACCAAATCCGACGAACCATGCATAGGCATACAACGGTGCGAGTGCCGGAACTACAAGACCAATCCATGCCAACCCACAACCGATCAGCGTCGCTATGATCGCACGCCAGTTCCAACCGCCGTTGTAAGTGTATGCACCTTGTCGGCGGTAAAGATCCCCCAGCTCGAGACGCTTCTGACGAACCACCCAGTAGTCGATGATCAATACGCCCGCGATAGCACCGAGACCACCGGAGTATCCGACCAACCAGGCGAAGATGTAACCCGACGGATCAGCAAGTAATCGCCACGGCTGCATCAGAATTCCGACGATGCCTGTGATCAAACCGCCAGTCCGAAATGAAATCCACTTCGGAAATGCATTTGCAAAATCATTGGCCGGTGAAACGACGTTGGCTGCGATGTTCACTGCGAGTGTTGCGACAACCACGGTGAACATTGAAATGGCGATTACAACTACGCTCTGAAACTGCCCAACCAGTTTCATCGGATCCCACAACTCTTCCGGTTTCATGTGCGGATAAATCACGACAGCTGCTGAAGTGATCATCACACCCATTGCGGCAAACACTGTCATCGTCGTGGGGAGTGCGACGACCTGTCCCACTGCCTGATCGCGTTGGCTTTTCCCGAAGCGAGTAAAGTCAGGCATGTTCAGCGACAGCGTTGCCCAGAAGCCGATCATTCCGGTCAAGGAAATGATGAACAAAGGCCAAAACTCTCCGAAGCTGTGAAACTTGCTCTGTTGATTCAGGAGATAGCCGAGACCTCTGGCCTTCCAAATTGCCCAGCCCAACAACAACGCGGTCATGACTAACACAAACGGCGCGGCCCAGTTTTCAACTTTCCTGAGCAAGTCCATGCCGCGATAGATGATGTAGATGTTGAAGCCCCAGAACAAAAGAAACGACAACCACTCGGTTGGTGTGTGACCACCGATCGGGCCGCCAAGAATTGTTTGCCATCCGGGAATGATCGCTTTAAATAGCGTATGAAGAGCTTCACCGCCAATCCAAGCCTGGATGCCAAACCAACCACACGCCACAATCGCCCTCATCAGCGCCGGCACATTTGAACCCAGCGTTCCATAAGCTCCGCGCGCAAAGACCGGGAAGGGAATTCCGTACTTTGTTCCGGGATGAGAATTCAGGAGGATCGGAATTAAGACGATGATGTTGCCGAGTAGGATTGTGATTAGCGCCTGCCACCAGTTCATGCCCTGGCTGATTAGACCAGAAGAGAGCATGTACGTCGGAATGCAGTGCGCCATGCTGATCCACAACGCGGCGTAGTTGTAGGTTGTCCAGTTACGACCAGAAACGGGGACTGGAGCGAGGTCGTGATTGAATAGTGGACTGTGGCTAATTTCTTCGAGTGCTTCGGGACGAAGTTCTACGCGGCCATCGGGGTGTTGAATAGTTTCGGCGGCTGACAAATGGTTTCTCCGTTAGTTGAGAGAGCGACGTGATTTCGGTTTTCGCTGTGCTTCCTCAGCGTTCTCTGTACCTTGTTAAAAAACTCGATCGTTAGGTAGCGTCGGGAGTCAGTCTGCACTCCGCTAAGAGTGACATGTTTATAGTCAGGTTCTCGATGTCCCGAGGCGCGGTTCGGCGGGCCGGAGCGGAACTCGTCCTTGACCACTCAACTTCGTTCCGGCCCGCCGAACCGCGCCGGAGGTTTATGCTCGCCAATGCTATAGACATATCACTCCTACCGGAGTGAAGACCTGCTTCGAAAGTGTCATCTTGTTATCTGCTTGTCGAAGACGAGCAAACCAGCTCTGTGGTGCGTACTTGAATGGTGATTAGGTTCACCACAGAAAACACTGAGGAAGCATAGAGTTACGACTCAATTGAGTTCAAACTTCACCGTCACTCGAGCTGAGACCTTGATCTGGCCCAATGCCAATGTGCCCTCAGATTCACTTGCGCCATCAATACTGCTGAGGGCGTTCTGACTGTAATTTGCCATTGAGGCGATTCGCTGCGGAGCTTCCTCTTCAATCGAATACGCTTTTCCAATCTTTTGCCCAATCTGTGAAGTTAAAGCGACCGCCTTTTCCTGCGCCGCCTGAATAGCCATTGCCCGGGCCTGGTCGCGGTACTTTCTCATTTCTGAAGTCTGAAAACGTACCGAGTTGAGCCGGGAAACGCCCGACTCGATCAGTTCTGATAACAACTCTTCAGCCTGACTAACGTCGCGAAGAGTGAACAAAAGGTCCTTGCGAACGGAGTATCCGATAAACAGACGGCTTTCATCATTTCCTCGATAACGAGGCTCGAGTTTGATGTAGTCAGTCTGGACATCCTTCGCCTGTATTTTGTACTTACGCGTCAGCTCGATGATTTTTTTCAAGCGATCGTCAGTTTGGCTTTTTGCTGTGCGCAGGTCTTTGTGGATGGTTTGGACCGTGAGGTCGAAAACAACCTCGTTAGGGGGAACATTAACTTCTGCTTCCCCCGTAACTGTTATCAATCGAACGTTGGTGGTGTCGTCAGCGTACGACAACGCGCACGTCGATAAAGTTAAGACCAACGCGAAACTAAAAACGAGTTTCTTCATACGACTCCCCTTTGGTGACTACCTGAACTATTACCGATTCATCGAATCCTGCATGAACTTATCGACGTCGCTATGCAGCTTGCCGAGTGACTTCTCGTCGATGTACATCATGTGACCCGCTTCGTAATAGCTCGTCGAAAAATTCTTCAACAACAACGGATCGATGCTGATGTGATTGAGAGTGTATTCGACTGCATAGTACGGCGTGGCCATGTCGTAATAACCCATCGCCACGAAGACTTTGAGATAAGGGTTCTTCGCCAAAGCATTGCGCAGGGCGACACTGGTGTCGACGTAGTTATTGTTGGTTCCCCAGTTCCAGGGGCCGATACCGCCACCGAGAATGTAGTATTCGAGATCTGTCTTGTAACCGAGTTCAGCGCGCACGTAGTTGTTGAAGGTTGTAGTGTACGGCGGGCGAATAGCGGATTCACTCGGATCGTAATCAGTACTATCAGTGGCGATGTTTGTATCGTACCCTTTGAATCTACCGTCGAGCCTACCAATCGATCGTCGTTCGGTTCGTAGCAGTTCCTTGCGGAATAGATTCAAGTTTACGCGAAGGTTTGCGTAGTCGATGAACTTTGAATCGATCCCGGTGAAGTGGCTCAGTTGTTTGATTGCTTCCTGGCGTTCTTTGTCAGTTAACCGCGCGCCTTTCTCCAGGGCCGATGTGTACTCGCCAGAAGCAAAGGCTTCAGCTTCGGCCACCACCTTTGAGACGGGCTTCGACTGCATGTCTGATGAAAGCTTCTTGTGGTACCACGCTGTCGCGGCGTACGAGGGCAGATACAAGACGTAGGGAATGTCGTTTCCGGCCGCGAAGTTCGTTGTCTCGAAATTCATGATCGTGGAAATGAGCACGATGCCATTAAAGGCGATGCCGCGATCAATCAGATAACCCGACAAGGCGGATGCGCGGGTGGTTCCGTAGCTTTCGCCGGCGAGAAAAAGCGGCGAAGTCCAGCGCTCATACCGGGTGAGATACATTCGAATAAACTCGCCAACCGATTCGATGTCGCCTTGCAAACCAAAGAAGCGTGCTCCTAACTCAGGACGCGCCGCGCGACTGTAACCGGTGCCAACTGGATCGATGAAGACGAGATCTGATTTCGTTAACCATGTCGCTTGGTTATCCTCCAGCTCATATGGCGGTGCCGGCATGGTGCCGTCAGCATTCATCTTTACGCGCTTCGGACCAATTGCACCCATATGGAGCCAAACGGAGGCTGAACCAGGTCCACCGTTGAACGAGAAAGTAAGCGGTCGCCTTGGCCCATCGACGACATAGCTGGTAAAGAACATTCGCGCTTCAACTTCACCTTCACGATTCTTGATCGGCATCATGCCGGCAGTTGCGGTGTAATTGATTGTTTGTCCGCCGACAGTAATCGAATGCTTTGTTACGACTGGAGGTTCTTCCGGAGTCGGGGTTGCGGATGGTTGTTGTCTGCCACCTTGCTGTGTTGTCTGTGTATTAGTTTGGGGTGTTGCAGTAGGTTGCTGTTGACCAGGGAACTGACCTTGACGTTGTCCTCCGCCCTGGAAGAGCAGAGCGAATAGAAGAATAGAAGCAAACATGTTGAATTAGGCTCCGTATTGGGGAATTCTGGAAAGGCGTTCAGGCAGGCGAATAGTAAGTCAGGCGCAAGTAAGGGGCAAGGACAATGTCTAATATGAAACGAATCAGCGTGATTGGTGCCGGTAGTTGGGGAACCGCATTGGCGATTGTGGCTGCCCGTGCTGGACATGAAGTAATCCTGTGGTCGCGAAACGATGAGGTAGTAAATTCGATCACTGACAAGCGGTTCAACGCGCGCTATCTTTCCTCCACTCAAATCCCGCATAGCGTTTCAGCGACAAACGATATTTACGAAACACTGGAAGGTTCGTCACTCGTGTTGCTTGCAACACCGTCCCACGCAGTCCGTGCATTGCTCACCGTAATGAAGCCGGCTTTGAACGAAGGATCGACAATCGTCAGTGTGGCAAAAGGAATCGAGATTGAGTCAGGCAAGCGCGTTTCGGAAATCGTGCGCGAAGTGCTGGGCGAACAGTTCTCGCAGCGCTTTGTTTGTTTGTCCGGTCCATCGTTCGCAAAAGAAGTCGTAGAGAATCATCCGACAGCAATAGTTGCAGCCAGTAGCAACGACGAGTCGGCGCGCACAGTACAAACTGCTTTGAGTTTTGAGAACCTCCGAATTTACACAAACACCGATGTGGTCGGTACCGAGTTAGGCGGCTCGGTAAAAAATGTAATGGCGATTGCGGCTGGAATGACGGCGGGACTTGGATATGGTTCAAACAGTATCGCAGCATTGATTACTCGTGGGCTTGCCGAGCTTACGCGGTTAGCGCTGAGCCAGGGAGCACAAGTCGAAACGCTGATGGGCCTGGCCGGTTTGGGCGATCTAGTACTGACCTGCACTGGCAGCCTGTCACGCAATCGATTCGTGGGCGAGGAACTTGGCAAGGGCCGAACAATAGAAGAGATCACGCTCGGGATGAATGAAGTGGCCGAGGGTATCAAGACTAGCCGGGCGGTGAAACGACTTGCTCAAAAAGCTGGTATTGAGATGCCGATCACTAGTGAGGTTGACGCAGTTCTCTATGAAGGTAAGTCGGCCAGCGACGCGGTCGCAGTGTTGATGAGTCGACCACTTCGCTCCGAGACGAATTAGAGCTAGATCCGTGGCGATGAAGTCAGTACCACTGCGCGGTAGCGTGTGGCTCTCAACTGGACAGAGCGATTGTCGGAATAAGCGAGCCACACGCTACCGCGCAGTGGTACTGACTTCATCCTACAAGACAGAACTTTGCTGCTATTGTTATCATTCGCGTCGCAACCAGCCAGCAGTTTCATAGATTCAAATACTAGTTTTTAACGCTCTCGAGTGCCGACCTTAAAAGGAGTCCATCGCATGTTCACTTCGACTATCGCATCTCGTAAGACCCTTCTGCTCTGTATAGCTATCTTCATTGTTCTTACTTCGGTTATCGGGTACTCGCAAACACCGGCACCAACAAAGCCCGATCCTCTAAAAGCGCTTCAATGGCGAAGCATCGGTCCGTACCGCGGTGGACGAGTTGACGCAGTTGCCGGTGTGGCGACGCAACCGATGGTTTTTTATTACGGAGCAACGGGTGGTGGCATTTGGAAGACAACAGATGGTGGCATCAATTGGGAAGTGATCTCGGATGGTTCTGTTTTTGGCACCGGTTCAGTCGGAGCGATCGCGCTTTCCGATTCTGATCCGGGCACGATCTACGTCGGCATGGGCGAGTCGGCGATTCGCGGAAACACATCGCATGGCGACGGAGTTTATAAATCGACTGATGCAGGAAAAACCTGGAAACGCGTTGGTCTCGAGGACTCGCGTCAGATCTCGCGTATTCGGGTTCACCCAAAGAACCCCGATATTGTCTACGTCGCAGCACAGGGACACGTTTGGGGAGCAAATGAACAACGCGGCGTTTACCGCAGCAAAGACGGAGGCAAGACCTGGGAACGAGTGCTTTACAAAGGCGACAAGGCTGGTGCCTGTGATTTGATCATGGACCCAACGAATCCCAGTGTTCTCTATGCCGGTCTGTGGGAAGTCTATCGAAAGCCATGGACACTCGAGAGTGGTGGTCCTACGAGCGGTATCTTTAAGTCAACTGATGGCGGTGACACCTGGACAGACATCACGCGGAACCCGGGACTACCTAAAGGAACTATTGGTATAAGCGGCGTTGCGGTTTCACCCGCTAATTCCGACCGTGTATGGGCGATTGTCGAAGCTGAAGATGGCGGGGTGTTTCGTTCCGAAAATGGTGGCCGTACGTGGGCCAAGATTAATGAAGACCGAAACCTGCGGCAGCGTGCCTGGTACTACACGAGAATCTATGCCGATCCCAAGAGCGCAGATACAGTCTATGTTTTGAATACAGGATTCTATAAATCCAACGACGGCGGCAGAACCTTTGGCCGCATCGGTACACCGCACGGCGACAATCACGATCTTTGGATCGCGCCAGACGATCCCAACCGTATGATCGAAAGTAATGATGGTGGATCAAATGTCTCTTTCAATGGAGGCCGTAGTTGGACAGACCAGGATCAACCGACAGCACAGTTTTACCGAGTCGCACTTGATAACGACTTCCCGTATCACGTCTACGGCGCGCAGCAAGACAACTCAACTGTGCGAATCGCAAGTCGAAACACCGAGGGCGGCATCGGAACAAGCGACTGGTACGACGTAGGTGGTGGTGAATCAGGCTGGATTGCGCCTTCGCCGAAGGATTCCGAAATTGTTTTCGCCGGCTCCTACGGTGGATTAACAACTCGTTACGATCATCGCACCGGTCAACAACGCGATATCAATCCCTATCCAAACAATCCGATGGGTGCCGGTGCTGACGTCTTGAAGTACAGATTCCAATGGAACTTTCCCATCGTGTTCTCGCCTCACGATCAAAACACGCTGTACCTGGGAGCGAATGTACTTTTCAAGTCGATGAATGAAGGACAGAGTTGGGAAATCATCAGTCCCGATTTGACGCGTAACGACAAAAGCAAACAAGGTTCTTCAGGCGGTCCGATTACAAAAGACAACACGAGTATTGAGTACTACGACACGATCTTCACGGTGATGGAATCTCCCCTCACCGCCGGAACAATCTGGGTGGGCACCGACGACGGCTTAGTTCAGCTGTCGCGTGACGGTGGAAAAAACTGGACGAACGTCACGCCCCCGGCCAGCATGATGCCCGAGTGGATCCAAATTAATTCTCTGGAAGCCTCGCCCAACGATCCGGCAACAGCATACGTTGCGGCGACGATGTACAAGTACGACGACAACCACCCGTATCTCTATCGCACGAGCGACTACGGCAAGACCTGGAAGAAAATCACAACCGGAATTCCAGAGACGACTTTCACTCGTGTAATCCGCGAAGATCCTAACAAACGCGGATTGCTCTATGCGGGAACGGAGACTGGCATCTACATCTCATTTAACAACGGTGACAACTGGCAACCTATGCAATTCAACTTGCCCATCACTCCGATCACTGATTTAGCAATCCACAAGCGGGACAAGGAATTAGTTGCGGCAACCCAGGGTCGTTCGTTCTGGATCTTCGATGATCTTCCGCTCATCCATCAAATGATGGACGGTGGCGGATTGAAGTCGGCTGAGGAGACCAAGCTATTTCAACCAAAGGAGAGCTATCGGATGCCCGGCGGTGGTGGATTTCAAATTGGACCGACTGGAACTGTCGGAGCGAATCCACCCAGCGGTGTTGTTATTTACTACTCGCTCAAAGCAAAGCCGACCTCAGATGTCCAACTGGAGTTTCTGGATATGGCAGGCAAGTCGATACGAAAGTTCACCGGGCGAGTCGCACGTGCAGGTGGCGGAGCGGCGAGTCCGCAGGCAGGTCCGCCGTCGGACGAAGGCGGCTTTGGGGGAGGCGGTGCGACGGTCACAACAAACGTAGGACTAAACCGATTCATCTGGGATGCACGTTACGCGGATGCCTCGCGTTTTCCCGGGATGATTCTTTGGTCTGGTGAAACACGTGGGCCCAAGATCGCACCCGGCAAGTACCAGGTGAAACTTACTGTCGAGGGTACGGCTCAGACGCAGAGCTTCGAAGTGAAAGCAGACCCACGACTAACAACGACGTCTGCTGATTATGCGAAGCAGCTCGAGTTGGGACTAAAGATTCGCGACAAACTCAGCGAAACAAATAATGCGATCCTTCAGATTCGAGATGTGCGGAAACAGATCGAAGACTTGTTGAAGCGAGTTAGTGGTCAACCAAACTTCAAAGTGGTCAACGACGCTGGAACCGCGCTTAATAAGAGCATGGTGGCAATCGAGGAAGCGCTTTATCAAACAAAGAATCAGAGCAGCCAGGATCCTTTGAACTTCCCGATCAGACTTAATAACAAACTCGCCGCGCTTGGTGGGGTAGTTGGCAGCGCAGAGGCGGCGCCGACGGCGCAGTCGTACGTGGTTTACGAGGAGGTCGTTGGTCAAATAGATGCGGAACTACAGAAGCTTTCGAAGATCATGAAGACTGATGTGCCGGCGTTCAATCAATTGGTGAGGGATCAAAACATTCCGGCAGTTGTTGTGAAACCGCCGAGCGAGAATCCCTGAGCCTGACGAACAGAACAGTCGGGAAGGTTCTGCCATGTCCGATAAGCTTGTCGCGGTGATGAGGGATAGGTGCTTTGCATCCGGGACGCACCTTCCGTTTGACTAAGACAAGCTAAAGCATATCGGACATGGCAAGCCACCTTCATGACTAGTATTATTCTTATGTAAACCGAAATCGTCATGGCTGAAGAATCTATTCGAGTCAATAAAATCTCCACGACACCTTTCGAGGGGCAGCGGCCTGGTACATCTGGCCTGCGCAAGAAGACTCGCGTCTTCATGCAGCCAAACTATCTCGCAAACTTCGTTCAGTCAGCCTTCAACGTCATTCGCGAAACGGTAAGCGACCTCTCAAG
>Ga0157378_10003087_pt1 | contig 14806 bp, 13 predicted proteins | sample M65metaG_FD_115309 | JGI IMG/M metagenome (GOLD analysis project Ga0157378, IMG submission 115309) | Miscanthus rhizosphere microbial communities from Kellogg Biological Station, Michigan, USA - M6-5 metaG | ecosystem: Host-associated > Plants > Roots > Rhizosphere > Soil | place: USA: Michigan...
CCTGCTCATGGAAAAGAGTCCATTTCTCCCGGTCACTGAAGCAACGCTCGTCGATCGTGCGGATCTGGGTCCGCGCACTTATCTGGTGAACCGCGCCAAGATCGGCTTTATGACCGCGATCGGCGACGGTTTGGTCGAACTCTAAAAATTTCCAATGGCTATGCCTGTTCCAACGGAAATCAACCATATCAAATCGCGGGCCGTGGTCCGCATCACATGGGACGACGGCCACGCGGGCGAGTATGCCGAAACTTATCTGCGCGGCTATTGCCCCTGTGCGCTTTGCCAGGGTCATGGAGCGCAGCGTCGATTTATCGACGTTCCCGATGCGAAGTTAACAGGCATCTCTGGAATTGGGAATTACGCCATCGAGTTTTTCTGGCATGATGGTCATAGCACGGGTATCTACACCTTCGATTATCTGAGGTCTCTCTGTCCCTGCAGCCATTGTCAAGCGAAGTGAGTGCTTAGCGGTAGTTGTCGGCGTTCCGAACTTTTCTTTCATCGCTGGAACCATGAATTAACCGCAGCGCTGCTTTCCGCGGCAAGAGCTCGCGCATGGGCGCGGCAAAAATTCCTATTGCCATTTGACGGCGAGCCGCTGATCGTGCACATGGTGCGAAAATTGAGCTCGTACAGTTGCTCATTCACGCTCTCGGTGAGGCCGAGGTGGCGGTGCCGTTTTGGCGGGATCGGGTGCAACGGCTCCAAGCCGTTTACCGAAAGTCGGTTCTCTGACAGCAACAATTGGATGCGGAAATTAAAAACCGACCGTCATTGTACGAGCTGGTGACAACGCGAATCATCGGCGAAGCGGAGATTTGCGCCATCGACCCGGAGGGACTGAGTTTTGTCAAACTAAACTCGCCAGAAGACTATCAGAGCGGAGTACGACGTTGGCAAGGGGTTTGAATATTTTGGAATAGACGCAATCGCGCCCCGTCGGCGATGCAGTCAACTCTTGCGGTCTGGGTAGTTTCGCATCGGCAGATGCCATAACGTTAGCAGGAGTCGGGCCGCACGGCGCTTGACATGGGAGTGGGTAATTTTTACTCTGCACTTCAAGTTAAAAGCGAACAATGGATTTTTTTGCATCTGTTTTTGCGAGAGTGGCGGAACTGGCAGACGCACTAGACTTAGGATCTAGCGGGCAACCGTGGGGGTTCGATTCCCCCCTCTCGCACCAAACTGATCATGGCAACAACGTTTCACAAGACACAAGGATAGAAAGGTTGGTTTACTGTCACCGTTAGCTGATCGCGACGTGAATTACGCCGCGGGGTTGAATGGCCGTCCATGCAACAAGCGAAGGGTGTCGTGGCAAGAAGCCGTCATGAAAATTGATATCGATGAATTAAGTCCCGTGCAGCGAAAAGTCCGCGTCGAACTTCCGGCCGAAACCGTCGTCGGCGAATTCTCCCGCGCTTACAAGAACCTCAGCCAACGAGTCCGAGTCAAAGGTTTTCGCAGCGGCAAGATCCCGCGCAACGTACTCCAAGGAATGTACGGGGATGAGGTTAAAGGCGAAGTGCGCTCCCATCTTGTCGAAGAATCGTTGGGCGAAATCGTCAAGGATCGCAACCTGCAGATCGTCTCGCGGCCGGAGGTGGAGACAGCCGAATTCGACGAGAGTGGACCATTTTCGTTTTCCGCCATTTTTGAAGTGAAGCCGGATTTCGAAGTCAAAAACTATCTCGGCATGGAAGTCGAAAAAGTTAAAATCGCCATCACAGAGGCGCAAGTCGAAGAGGCGTTGCAGCGGTTGCAAGAAGGCCATGCTCGTCTTGAACTCGTCGAAGGGCGTGAAGTGGTGCAAAAAGGCGACTTCGTCACGCTCGACTTTGAAGGAATGATGGACGGGAAGCCGTTTGCCGGCGGCAAAGGCGAGAATTATATGCTTGAAGTTGGTTCGGAACATGCGTTGCCGCAATTCGAGGACGCCGTTGTCGGATTGAGACTAGGCGAGCGGCAAACCGTCGCGGTGAGTTACCCGGAAAATTATCCGAACAAAGAGATTGCCGGCAAAGCCGTAGATTTCTCTATTGTCGCGCGTGAAATCAAGCAAAAAGTTTTGCCGGTGCTCGACGACGAATTTGCCAAAGACCACGGTGAGTGCGCCTCCCTCGACGAGTTGAAGACGCGCATACGCGAGCGCCTGGAACACGAGCTCGGCCAGTATCAAAAGGAAGAGCTGAAGGAAAAGCTGGTCAGCCGGTTGATTGAAGCTCATCCATTCGCGGTTCCGCCCTCGATGGTGGAACGACAGACGCGCTATTTACTGGAACGCTACCAAAATCAGGTCGCCGCGCAACGCGACGCCGAGTCGCCCGCGCCGATGGAAGAAGTCCGGAAAAATCTCGAGCCGCGCGCGACGCGTCAAGTCCAGGCTACGCTGTTGGTCGAAAAGATTGCACAGCTCGAACACATCGAGATTAGCGACAAAGACGTGCAAGAGCGAGTCGATGCGCTTGTGCACGCGGCGGGCGAGCGCGCAAAAACTTTGCGCGAGGTCTATGCGCGGGCCGAAGCGCGCGATGATTTGCGCGTGCAGATGGTCTTTGATCGGACGCTTGAATATTTGCTTGAGCGCGCAATCGTCAAGGAAGTCGATCCGCCGATTTCTAAGGTTGATGAGCAAGCTGAAAAAAGATAGAATGCGGCTTGTGGTTAAGGGGTTCACTTACATATGAATTTCATCCCCATCGTGGTTGAGCAAACGGGTCGTGGCGAGCGAGCTTATGATATTTATTCGCGTCTCCTAAAAGATCGAATTGTCTTTCTCGGTTCCGTTATTACCGATGATGTTGCTAACCTTATTACCGCACAGTTTCTCTTTCTCGAGTCGGAAGATCCAGAACGCGATATTTTCTTCTATATAAACAGCCCGGGCGGTTCGGTGACCGCTGGGCTGGCGATCTACGACACCATACAATACATCCGGCCGCAGATCTCGACGGTATGCGTCGGTCAGGCGGCCAGCATGGGCGCGGTCTTATTGGCCGCGGGCGCCAAGGCGAAACGCTTCGCCTTGCCGCATTCGCGTATCATGATCCACCAGCCGTTGGGCGGATTTCAGGGCCAGGCGGCCGATATCGATATCCAAGCCCGTGAAATCCTGCGTATGCGTGAGGAGCTCAATAACATATTGATGAAGCACACGGGACAGAGCTTGAAAAAAATCGAAAAGGACACCGATCGCGATATGTTTATGAACGGCAAGCAGGCGCAGGAATATGGCCTCGTTGACGAGGTGATTGCGACTCGGCCCGAAGGAAGCATAAAGAAGTAGTCGTAAGCTTTAAGCGGGGGTTCTATGGCAAAGCATGGTGAACACGGATCGGGGAATCTTGTCTGCTCGTTTTGCGGAAAGAGCCAAGACGAGGTTCGAAAGTTGATTGCCGGTCCGACTGTTTACATCTGCGATGAGTGCATCGATCTTTGCAATGACATCATTGCCGAGGAATGCGATCACGACGAGAATATCAGTTCCTCATCCAATGTGCCGAAGCCCGCTGAAATCAAGCGGGTGCTGGATCAGTATGTGATCGGCCAGGAGCGCGCCAAGAAAATTCTCGCGGTAGCGGTCCATAACCATTATAAGAGAATAGACAGCCAATTGGTTACTGGCGACGTCGAGCTGCAAAAGAGCAATATTTTGCTGCTCGGTCCGACCGGCTCGGGAAAAACACTTTTAGCGCAAACCCTAGCCCGGTTTTTGCAAGTCCCTTTTACGATCGCGGACGCGACCAGCTTGACTGAGGCGGGATATGTCGGTGAGGACGTTGAGAATATTATCCTGAACCTCCTGCAAGCTGCCGACTACGACGTCGAGAAAGCGCAGCGCGGCATCGTCTATATCGATGAGATCGATAAAATATCGCGTAAGTCGGATAATCCATCGATCACGCGAGATGTGTCCGGCGAAGGCGTGCAACAAGCTTTGCTGAAGATCATCGAGGGGACCATGGCGAGCGTGCCTCCCAAGGGCGGCAGGAAGCACCCCCAGCAAGAATTTCTGCAGGTGGATACGACCAATATTCTTTTCATCTGCGGCGGCGCCTTCGTTGGTTTGGACGACATTATTCGCAAGCGTACCGGCCGAAAGCGCATGGGTTTTGGCGGTCACTTAGAAGACAAAGACGGCCGGCGTCCGACCGATCTATTACATGACGTGCAAACCGAGGACTTACTAAAATTCGGTTTGATTCCGGAATTCATCGGCCGTTTGCCGGTAATCGCGACGCTTGACGAGCTCGATGAATCCGCCCTGGTGCGTATCCTGAAGGAACCAAGGAACGCCTTAACCAAGCAGTATTCAAAGCTATTTGAAATGGAGTCCGTGCACCTAAAGTTCACCGAAGAGGCGTTGCGAGCGATCGCTCGTGATGCGACGAAACGAAAATCTGGCGCGCGCGGGCTACGAGCGATCATGGAAAATATCATGTTGGAAATAATGTACGACATGCCCTCCCAACCGAATATAAAGGAAGTGGTGATCTCGGAGGATGTCGTGGAAAAACATGATCCTCCAATCGTCGTTTACACCAAGGCTGCAGAGAGTGCTTAGGAGGAACCGCAATGTTATTTCGAAACGAAAAAGACAAAAAAGACGACAAGGAGCAATCCGGCGGGCCCGTGCGGGTTCCTCTGCTTCCTTTGAGAGATATTATTGTATTTCCACATATGGTCGTGCCGCTTTTTGTCGGTCGCCAGCGCTCTATCAAAGCCCTGGAAGAAGCGACTCAGAAGCAAAGCTTGATTTTTCTTTCTTCGCAGAAAGACGCCAAGACCAACGATCCGGCCGAAGATGATATCTATAAAATCGGCACGTTGGGCTCTGTCGTGCAAATGCTTAAGCTCCCGGATGGTACCGTCAAGGTCTTGATCGAAGGCAAGAAAAGAGCCCGGGTCGCGCGCTTCGTGGCCAATCCTGAATTTTTCTTGGTCGATGTGGAAGATGCCCCGGAAATTGTCGAGCGAAATACGGAAATAGAGGCTTTAGTTCGCGAAGTTCACACTACGTTTGAGAATTACGTCAAGCTCAAGAAAAAAATTCCGCCTGAAATGGTCATGTCCGTATCGTCGATCGACGATCCCGGCAGGTTGGCGGACACGATCGTCGCTCATCTTGGCATAAAGCTCGAGGACCGTCAGAATCTTCTTGAGACGTTTGCTGCGGCAGAACGCTTGGAGAAGGTGCTTGGCCACATGCGAGCGGAAATTGAGATTCTTGAAGTCGAGCGGCGTATCCGATCACGGGTGAAGAAGCAGATGGAGCGCTCGCAAAAAGAATATTATCTCAACGAACAGATGCGGGCGATCCAAAAAGAATTGGGTGAAAAAGACGAGTTTAAGAACGAAATTCAGGAAATCGAAGAAAAACTGAAACAAAAGAAACTTTCCGCCGAAGCCAAGGACAAAGTCGAAAAAGAGCTGAAAAAGCTCAAAATGATGTCGCCCATGTCGGCTGAAGCGACCGTGGTGCGTAATTATATCGATTGGATCATCAGTTTGCCCTGGAATGAATTTACCGATGATAAGCTCGACATCAATGAAGCGGAGCGAGTCCTCGAAGAGGACCATTATGGTTTGGAGAAAGTAAAAGAGCGGATTCTCGAATATCTGGCTGTTCAGAGTCTGGTTGGAAAAATCAAAGGCCCGATTCTCTGCTTGGTCGGCCCTCCGGGCGTGGGTAAGACTTCGTTGGGGCGGTCCATCGCGCGGTCCACTGGCAGAAAATTCATCCGAGTTTCGCTCGGCGGAGTACGCGATGAAGCGGAAGTTCGTGGGCATCGCCGGACCTATATAGGCGCGCTGCCCGGTAAGATCATTCAGTCGATGAAAAAAGCCGGGTCGAACAACCCCGTGTTCTTAATGGATGAGATCGACAAGATGTCGACGGATTTCCGCGGTGATCCGTCCTCAGCCCTGCTAGAGGTTTTGGATCCAGAGCAAAACACCACTTTCAATGATCATTATCTGGATCTCGATTACGATCTTTCGAAAGTCATGTTCATTACGACGGCCAATACACTGGATCGAATCCCGCGCCCGTTGCAGGATCGCATGGAGATCATTCGCATCGCCGGTTACACCGAGCTTGAGAAGCTCAGCATCGCCAAGAAATACCTCTTGGAAAAGCAAAAGGAAGCGAATGGGCTGACGCCGGAAAACCTGGTTTTCACCGATAACGCGATTCTTGGCGTTATCCGCCATTACACAAAGGAGGCGGGGGTTCGTAACCTTGAACGGGAAATCGCTTCGATCTGCCGTAAAGTGGCCGTGGAAGTGGTGCGGAAAGATCGTAACGCGCGCATTCAAGTCGGCTCGAAAAGCCTCCACAAGTATCTCGGTCCGATAAAGTTTCGTTACGGTAGGGCGGAAACCGAAGTCAAGATCGGTGTCACCACCGGCTTGGCTTGGACAGAGCTCGGCGGAGAGCTGTTGGCGACCGAGGTTACAATCATGCCCGGCAAGGGGCAATTGATTATCACCGGAAAACTCGGCGATGTGATGCAAGAGTCCGCGCAAGCAGCCATGAGCTACGTTCGTTCACGCGCCGCTGAGTTGGGTTTGGAAAGGGATTTTTATCAAAAGCTCGACGTTCACATCCATGTGCCGGAAGGCGCGATTCCGAAAGATGGGCCGTCGGCTGGCATCACGATGGCAACCTGTCTCGTGTCGGCGTTGATGAAAATTCCCGTGCACAATGATTTGGCGATGACGGGTGAAATCACATTGCGCGGGTCGGTGTTGCCGATCGGTGGCCTCAAAGAAAAGATCTTGGCCGCGCATCGCGCAGGCATAAAGAAGGTCTTGATTCCGGCGGAAAATGAAAAAGATATCGAAGAAATTCCGGCGACCGTTCTTAAAACGGTTGAGCTCGAATTAGTTTCGCATATGGATCAGGTCTTAAAAAAGGCGCTTATTCTCGACCATCCGGACGATTTATTTAGAAACGCTTCGGTCGAAACTCAGGCGAAAGACGATGCGCCGACATACGGTGAAAAGGTTGAGGACGTTCCCGCCCCTGAAATTCTACCCCAGTAAATCGTCATTTTAGCCAGTAGGTGCCGGGTGGTTTGACAACCCGGCACCTGTGCTGTTATAAAACCCCATTGATTTGCAATCCTGTCGGTCGCAAACACTTTGAACTGATTGTCATCAAAGACCGAAAACGCTTGGCGAATCAGAAAGCCAGACCGTTCCCGTGAGAAGCGGCAGATTCCAAAGATAAAAATCCTCGGCTGCACCATAAGGGCGGGCATTTACAACGCGGGCGGTTAGCTCAGCGGGAGAGCATCGGCCTTACAAGCCGGGGGTCACAGGTTCAAATCCTGTACCGCCCACCAAAAGGGAGAATTAGAAGGTTGATATCGGGGTCGTAGTTCAGTTGGTTAGAACGCCGGCCTGTCACGCCGGAGGTCGCGAGTTCGAGTCTCGTCGGCCCCGCCATACCGCTTCAAGGGGGTTCGATAACTTTGCTCTATTGGAGTCTGCGCTCATGAACAAGGAAGAAGCTCTGTCCCAGCGACGCTGGTTTATTGTCGACGCCCAGGGGAAGGTGCTGGGGCGAATGGCTACTGAGATCGCTAAGGTGCTGCGCGGTAAACATAAACCGATTTTTACTCCGAACCAGGACGCGGGTGATTTCGTGATCGTGATCAACGCGCGCACCATAAAACTCACGGGGACCAAGTTGGAGAAGAAAATTTACTACCGGCACACGGAGTATCCCGGCGGCATCCGGGAAAGAACCGCGGCGCAGATGCTCGCAGAGAAACCCGAAGAACTGGTAAAACTCGCGGTGAAAGGAATGTTGCCGAAGAACCGGTTAAGCAGGAAGCTGGTGACCAAGCTCAAAGTTTACGCCGGTCCCGATCACCCGCACGATGCGCAAAAGCCCCAACCTCTCGCGATCGTAGCATAGGAGCACATACCGATGGCGGAAAAAGTTTTCACAGCAACCGGGCGCAGAAAAACCTCGGTAGCGCGAGTTTTTTTGAGATCAGGCAAAGGCAATATTACGATCAACGACAAATCGCTGCAGGAGTACTTCGGCCGTGAAACGGCGCGCATGATCGTCCTGCAGCCCTTTGAGGTGACTCAAACCAGCGGAAACTTCGATATCGACGTGAATGTCGTCGGCGGCGGGAATTCCGGGCAGGCCGGCGCTATTCGCCATGGTATTACGCGCGCCTTGATGGAAGCTAATGCGGATCTCCGTCCACCGCTCAAGAAAGCGGGCTTTGTCACTCGCGACCCGCGTGCTGTCGAACGCAAGAAATACGGCCGTCATAAAGCTCGTAAGCGGCCGCAATACTCCAAACGATAGAATCCGGTTTCGTCACATCAATTGGTCTTTACTGCGTGTTGAGCGGTATCAGACGTGTGATGCCGCTCAACACAGTCTTTTGTTATTGCAAAAGCCGGATTTAGCTTTCAGAGCTCTAACGCTGTCCTGTGTCGCAAACTGCGCTTGAAATAGCGATTGTACCGGCTTGGATCCGCCTCACTCCTCCGCGGTGAAAAAGAACAGACCGATGAGCGCAAAGATTCCGTTAGGCACCCAAGCGGATAGCCACGGTGGGATTGCGCCGCTATGGCCGAGCGATACGCAAAAGGCGGCCAAGACCCAGTAGCCAAAGCCGATGACCATAGCAATGCCAAAGCTGAGCGAAACGCTGCCGCTCATCTGACGCTTGAGCGCAAACGGGATAGCGAGAAGAACCATCAACGGTGAGATAAATGGAAATGCAAGCTTGGTTTGGAGGTCAACTTCATAATAAGTGGCATCGATTCCTTTACTCTTCATGTCGGCGATCTGCTTTTGTAAATCGAAGAAAGTAAATTCCTCGACATCACGCGCCAGCAACGCGAGATCCTCGGGTGTTTCAGAAATAGGCGGGTTTGTTTTGCTTTCTTGCGGCGTGATTGCCCCGTCCACCGATACGCTCCACTCCGTTGCGGCGTCGGTTTTCCAGCCCTCTTTCGTCCATCGAGCTTTGGGAATTTCCATGAGGCCGCGCAGGCTGAAGTCACGATTGAGAAGAAACACTGTGACGTTCTCCAGGGTATTCGCCCGTGCGTCAAAATTCTCGATGTTGATAAAACTGTTGTCGCCGCGTATCCAAATGTCGTGTGTGCCCAAAAGGCTTTGTTGCTGTTTGTTCTTGATTTCGGTTTTATAAATGGTTTGGGCGTTGTGCGTGAAAATGGGCACGAGCGATTCATTCCAGACGAACGTAAAAGCGCAGACGACGATCGAAAGGATCAGCAGCGGCAAGGCAATTCGCTGCACTGTGATGCCGCCGGCGCGGATCGCCGTGATCTCATGGGTTCGGGCCAAGGTGCCGAGGCAAAATAGAGTGGAAAAAAGCGTAGCGAAGCCAATCGCACGCGAAATCAAAAGCGGAGACTTATAAAAAAAATAGCGCAAGATGCTCGAGATCGAAGCCCCCGAATCGAGCAAGGTACCGATTCGATCAAAAAAATCGACCGTGACGTAGAGCACGGTCACAACCGCCAAACTAATAAAAAAGATTCGGATGAAACCGGCGGCCACGTAGCGGTCCAAGATTGCCGCGATAGGGAGAAATTTAAAACGGATGCGGCTTGCCATGCGTGCTTGACTTTACTTTTTCTTTTTGAAATTGCGCAGAAACTCTATTGTCGAAGCAGTCGCGCGTTCCAACGTTCGAGGGAAATAGAGCGGTGATTCTCGCAGTGCGTGCCGGAAGAACTGCGCTCCGATGCCGCCCACTACCAAATTGGGGAGCCAGAGTGCCGGGATCGGGTGGAGGATGTTTTTGTCGCCGAGTGCTTTACCCAGGGACAGCAAGGTGTAGTAGGTCATCAGCCAAAAAAGGCAGAGCATAAATCCCCAGGATCTGTTCGTCCGGGAAGCGCGGGGGATCAGCGTCAAAGAAACGCCGAGCAAGCAAAATACCAGCGGCGCGAAGCCGAAGGAAATTCTCTGGTGTAGTTCCATTCTTTCGGCAATGGTTTGGACTCCGCCATCTTGTTTTGCTGCGATTGCGCTTAGCAGCTCGGACAACGCCATTTCCTTAGGCCCCGATTGTTTTTGTCGAACCGGGCCAATTAGATCATCCAGGTCGAGTTTAAAATCGTAAATGTTGAAGCGCGTTTGGCTGAATCCTGGGCGGTTACTTTCGCGTTCGTAAATAGAGCCGTCGAAAAGCCTGAGGCCGAGCGTATTGGTTTCTTCGTCCGTGGTTATTCGGGCGACTTTACCAAGAATGATGTCCTCTCGCGTTTTGTCACGTTTATCAACGATTAACACGCCTTGAGCGGTGCTACCCGGGGGAACGACTTCCTCCACGTAGATCAGGATCTTGGGAAAGTCGTCGTTGAAGACTTTTTCCTTGAGAGCGGTTCCGACGCGGCTCTTGGCGATATTGTAAAGTTCTTTTTTTAATGCAAAGTTTGCTGCCGGACGGGCATACATCGTCAAAAACAGCGTGGCAATCGCGATCAACCACGCCAAGCACGCGATCGGCCAGAGAATCTGAGTCGGGCTGATTCCCGACGCTTTCATCGCCAAAAGTTCTTGGTCGTTGGACAAGCGGCCCAAGCCCAAGAGGATCGCCAGGAGAAACGCCATCGGGACCGTCATCTCCAGAAAAGTCGGCAGGATTAACCCGAAAAGTTTGCCGACTTGGAGAAACGGCACGCCGCGTGTGACCACCAATTCGATGAGCTTTAACATCCGCGCCACCAGCAACACAGAGGTAAATGCCAGAAGACCGAGAAAAAAGGGCGGAACAACTTCGGCAATAAGATAGCGCAGAAGAATTTTTCGCTTCACGTGCAGGCATGTTAGCCGGTGAAACATGCTTTGTAAAATCCTCCGGTGAGAAACGAACGTCAGTCGATGGCTCAGAACGAAAACCTCGTCTTCGGCGTCAACCCGGTGCTGGAAAAAATTCGTGCGTCCAGCGCCGATATATTGGAAATCTTAATTTCCGATGGTTCCGATCGCGTCGCATTACGCATCGGCCAAGAAGCCGCGCGACTCGGTTTGCGCGTGGTCACGGTTCAGCGCAAAGTCCTCGATCGGCTCGTCGAAGGACAAAGACATCAGGGCGTGGTCGCAAAAGTTGCCGCCTACTCCTACTTGCCGTTTGAAGAATTGCTGCAGAAGATATCGGCAACCAAGGATTTGGAATGGATCTTGATACTCGACGGCTTGACCGACCCGCGGAATTTTGGCGCCTTGTTGCGCAGCGCGGCAGCGGTCGGAATTCGCTATGTCGTCATTCCAAAAGATCGCTCCGTTGAGATCACTCCAGTAGCGGTGAAAGCTTCTGCCGGTGCCGCTTACCACGTCAGCATAACCAGAGTAACGAATCTGCGGCGGGCCATTTCTCAATTGAAAGAGCGCGACTATTGGGTCGTTGGTCTCGACTGTGGCAGTCCCGCTTCGATTTATGAAAAGAGCTATCCGCCTCGCTTGGCGATTGTCGTGGGTAGCGAGGGGAAAGGCATGCGTCCGCTAATCTTGCGCGAGTGCGACTTTTTGGTCTCGATTCCGATGTTGGGTAAAGTCGAATCACTCAACGTGGGGGCCGCGGCAGCGGTATTTTTCTATGAGCTGCTGCGCCAAAGCCGAAATTTAAAGCCACGCAATGGGTAGATAGAAGGATTTTTAATGATTTAGAAGCGGGGTTGTTGACATAGTCGGGTGAAGGTGCTTTAAATACCCGTTTACAAAAGAAGAATGGCACGATAGCGTCCTCGTTTGCGCGTGATGACAGGCGATTCGGCGAAAACTGGCTGAATAACCCATTATTGTTTCTCTGAAACGGCGGTTTGGTCAGGACCTTTAGGCTATTTGCGCTGGCGCTTTATTAGATTGATCTAAGCTAAGCTGGCGTAGCTCAACGGTAGAGCAGCTGATTTGTAATCAGCAGGTTGTAGGTTCAAATCCTATCGCCAGCTCCAGCCAGAAAGGCTGAAGTTTCGATCGTTACTGCGTTCGCGGATAAGGAAAATTTGTTTCGTGGGGTGAAGGGAAATAGGGAGAGGTTCCCGAGTGGCCAAAGGGAGCAGACTGTAAATCTGCCGGCGATGCCTTCGAAGGTTCGAATCCTTCCCTCTCCACCATATTTCGCGAATTCGTGCGCGGGAATAGCTCAGTTGGTAGAGCGCAAGCCTTCCAAGCTTGGGGTCGCGGGTTCGAGTCCCGTTTCCCGCTCCATTTTCATTGATCGCCGCCGGTATTCGGCTGATGAATCACGGTGTGCAGGGTGAGCGCGCAATGCTCTATATCCGTTGAGTGATAGGCCCAGGTAGCTCAGTCGGTAGAGCACGTCCTTGGTAAGGACGAGGTCAGCGGTTCGATCCCGCTCCTGGGCTTTGCCATCATCGTGTTTGGGAACTAGAAATTTGGATTCTGTGAATTGAGTCACCGGTAAAATCAATAGGAGGATGAGATGAGCAAGCAGAAGTTTGAGCGTAAAAAGCCACACTTAAATATCGGAACAATCGGTCACGTCGATCATGGTAAAACAACTTTAACAGCTGCGATTACCAAAGTTTTGGAAAAGTCGGGTAAGGCGAAGTTTCTTGCCTACGATCAGATCGACAAAGCGCCTGAAGAAAGAGAGCGCGGCGTCACGATCAATATCGCACACGTCGAATACGAGACCGATAAACGTCATTACGCTCATGTCGACTGTCCGGGCCATGCCGACTACGTCAAGAACATGATTACCGGCGCAGCGCAGATGGACGGAGCGATTCTGGTTGTCTCGGCAGCTGACGGTCCGATGCCTCAAACGCGCGAACATATCTTACTGGCGCGCCAGGTCGGGGTGCCCGCGATCGTCGTTTTTCTTAACAAAGCAGATATGGTGGATGACAAAGAGCTCTTGGAACTTGTCGAGCTCGAAGTCCGCGAGCTACTCTCGAAATACAAGTTTCCGGGTGACGATACTCCTATCGTTATCGGCAGCGCGCTGAAGGCGCTTGAAGGCGACACATCCGAAATGGGGGAAGGCGCGATCTTAAAACTCATGGAAGCAGTAGATTCCTTCATTCAAGAACCCGTGCGCGATGTCGACAGGCCTTTTCTGATGCCGGTCGAGGACGTTTTTACGATCAGCGGACGCGGCACCGTTGTCACGGGCCGGGTGGAGCGCGGTATCGTGAAAGTTGGCGAGGAAATTGAAATTGTCGGCTTCAAAGCAACTCAAAAGACTGTGGCCACTGGTGTGGAAATGTTCCGAAAACTGCTCGACGAGGGGCAAGCTGGTGACAATATCGGCGTCCTGCTCCGCGGTACCAAGCGAGAGGAAGTCGAGCGCGGCCAGGTTCTGGCTAAGCCAGGCAGCATTACGCCGCACAATAGATTTAACGCTGAAGCTTACGTTCTGACCAAAGAGGAAGGCGGCCGGCATACACCTTTTTTCAATGGTTATCGGCCGCAATTCTTTTTCCGCACGACGGACGTGACGGGAGTCGTTAAGTTGCCGGAAGGCACTGAAATGGTTATGCCGGGCGATAACATTAACGTAGAGATCGAGTTGATCACACCTGTCGCCATGGATGATGGGCTGAAGTTCGCTATTCGTGAAGGTGGCCGGACCGTCGGCGCAGGAGTGGTTACAAAAATCAGTCAGTAACGGGTTATTGCGGACAAGGGAGGTTGCGACCATGCGGGAACTGGTAGGATTTGCGTGCGATCAATGTAAGCGTAAGAATTATACATCGACAAAGAACCGGAAGAAAACCACGGACAAACTGTCTCTCAAGAAGTTTTGTGCTTCTTGCCGGGCTCACACCCTGCATCGCGAGGTTAAAGTCTAACGGGGATACAGGGGTCAGTAGCTCCAATTGGTAGAGCGCCGGACTCCAAATCCGGTTGTTGCAGGTTCGAGTCCTGCCTGACCCGCCATCTCATTAGATGTCTTTATGGGAGATTGGATTCAAAAAATCCAGGACGGGGCTCGGCAGGGAGTCGAGTTTTTTAAGGAGGCCTGGCAGGAACTGAAAAAGGTCTATTGGCCTTCGCGTAAGGAAACTTATGCGGCGACGCTGGTGGTAATTATTGTGGTCGTGCTCATCTCCGTATATTTGGCGGCGGTTGATTTGGCTTTGACGAAGGCCATTCAAGCGATTGTCGGATAATCTTTAGGCGCTTCCTTATGGCGAAACAGTGGTACATCGTGCACACCTTTTCGGGTTACGAACAAAAGGCCAAGGCAGCGCTTGAAGAGCGAATTCGATCTCTGAGCAAACAGGATTATTTCGGAGAGATCCTGGTGCCGGTCGAGAAAGTGGTCGAGTTGGTCAAGGGCAAGAAGAAAACTTCCTCACGCAAATTTTTTCCCGGCTACATTCTGGTCCAGATGGAACTAGACGATGAAACTTGGCATGTGGTCAAGGAAACTCCCAAGGTGACCGGGTTCGTCGGCGGCAGCACAAACCCGCCGCCGGTGAGTGACGAGGAGGTCCGGGCGATCACGCAACAGATGGAAGAGGGCGCGATCAAGCCTAAGCCGCGGGTATTGTTCTCTGTCGGCGAGAACGTCAAGGTTGTCGATGGACCGTTTGCCGATTTCAATGGCGTTGTCGAAGAGGTTAAGCCTGATAAAGGAAAGCTCAGGGTTTTGATCAGCATATTCGGACGGGCGACACCGGTGGAGCTCGAGTTCGTCCAGGTTGAACGTAATTAGCGAAAAGGGTCCAACGACATGGCGAAGAAAGTCATCGGGGAAATCAAACTGCAAATCCCGGCGGGGCAGGCCAACCCAAGCCCGCCGGTCGGTCCGGCATTGGGTCA
>Ga0157378_10003088_pt1 | contig 14806 bp, 14 predicted proteins | sample M65metaG_FD_115309 | JGI IMG/M metagenome (GOLD analysis project Ga0157378, IMG submission 115309) | Miscanthus rhizosphere microbial communities from Kellogg Biological Station, Michigan, USA - M6-5 metaG | ecosystem: Host-associated > Plants > Roots > Rhizosphere > Soil | place: USA: Michigan...
CGAACAAGGACGAGATCCATACGAACCCTGCTTCCACTGGCATCAGGAAATGATCCAGTTTTAACACGTTGGCGAGTATGCCCATCGGCCCTTTATATCGTCAAGGGGGCGGCGGTCACCAGATAAGGCACGGATGATGAAACCTGAGTGTGTTACTCCGGTGCCAACCTGAAGGGTACCGACTTCGCCCCAGTGAGCACTGCCGTCAGGATGCGACGGCCAACTCTGCGCCAACTAGCCGTGTGATGCCTTTGCGAGGACCGCGTTTCCGGGCGCTCATGATCTTCACGCGTTCCAACAGTTCTTGCGGAGAGCAGGTCTTTTTTGCCAGCAGGGCATCTGCTCCATGAATCTGGCCGTTCATTTTTTGCGGATCGCCGAGGATGACCATCGGAACGTGAGAGGCTATGTGTTTGAGTTTCAGAACAAGTTGGTCGCCGCTCATCTGAGGCATGGCGTGATCGGTCAAGACGAGGTCGACCTGATTCTCTGCAAATAGGGCAATGGCATCCTGGCCAGTGGTGGCGGCAAGCACGCGGTAACCGTTTGTCACCAGCATGAACTTGAGAACGGACAAATCCTGTTCGTTATCGTCGACGCAAAGTATTACTTTTTTTGGGCGCATCTCGTTGGTTCTTCTCCTGTCTTCGAGGTTGACTCGGTCCGTCTTGAAGCGCACGGCAGCGATGCCCGTTTGTTTCGGGCAGGCTCGTCAAGGTCCGGGGCCGTCGGCCGCGCACAGGTTCGCTTAGGAAATGACGCGCAGAAATCTCCCTCGGGCTCCGGCTCGCCTGATGCGAAAATGCGGAACCCCTCAGGTGACTTCTATGGCAATCAATCCGTGGAAGGGAAACCTTTTGCGGTCAGATTGTGTTTTGAAGCCGGTATAAAAACCGGGCAAATGTCCGGTTGAGATTCGTTCAATGCTTGGGCAAGAGTACGGACTGCGGGGAGGCGTGAAAAGAGAGAATAGGAAGCGAAGATTTGCATGAAACGCATCTTGAAACAAAGGAAAAAAGAGCAGAATGAATACAGTGAGTAACTTGCGCTGATTAAATTCTGTTGAAAAGTATGTGTATCACGGCAGGAAAATGGTTCCCTTTGCAACTGGAACGGTGCTGCCCGCAACGCGAACATTGGTGACCCTGCCTTCGACGATGTCCGCAGCCAGAAATAAATCGCTTGCGCGACCGATTTCGACTCCTTGCCGCACGTGGATTTGCGCCCCGGCCGGGACGATTTTGTGGGCCACAAGATAGCTGATGGCGCAGCCTGCTGCCGATCCGGTAGCCGGATCTTCGCCGCCATAAAACTGCATGCGGGCTCTCCAGCCCGAATTGTCGCTACTCGTCGGGCCCATCACGTAAAACCAGCGGCCACCGTGTTCGCGAAGGTAACGGTTTGCGGGTTCTTGATCTACGCGCAGCTCAGCGAGAAACTCATGCGAGCGGAGCGCCACGATTGCGAAGGCTGTTCCCGTCGAAACGACCTGAGGCGGAACGGCGGCGTTGAGATGGTCGAGATGCAGGCCACAAAGCCGAACCACCTCTGCGGTGTCGAGTTGGTGACCGAATTCGGGATCGCGCTGCGTCATCTCACCGAAGAGGCTGTCTCGATTGAAGCGCACGGGAACGGCTCCGACCTTGAGCGCGAGCCGGATGGTATCACCGTCGAGCACCTCCGGCATGTTGAGCTTGAGCACGCTGGCCGTTCCGAGTGTGGGGTGTCCTGCAAAGGGCAGCTCTTCCTGCGTGGTGAAGATACGCACACGGACGCCTTCCTTCCTCTCCAGAGAGGAGTCGCGACGCTGGATGAAGGTTGTCTCCGAGAGGTTGAACTCGCGCGCGATAGCCTGCATGCGTTCGGTTGAGAGACCGATGGTGTCAGATACGACGGCGAGGCCGTTGCCTTGCAGAGCTGTGTCGGTGAAGACGTCTACGATGTAGTATTCGAGAGCGATGGGCGACTTCATCGTATTGACCATGATCCATTATCGATAACGCTCGCCGAGGCTGGCTACCCGGTTTAGAAAGAAACGTCGCTGCCTCTGGCAGGGACGCCGTCTCAGAACGGGCGCACTTCGTGGCTCGCGGTTTACGATCGCACACCTATCGCGGAGAATGATATTCCGCTGATCGAAAAAATGAGGCCCGCACGTGAGATACGTTCTTAGGGTTCTGGCTGCTCTCTTGATTGTCTTCGGCATTATCTGGATATTGCAGGGCGTGAAGGTGCTGCCCGGAAGTTTCATGACGGGACAGGTCAAGTGGGCCTATCGGGGTGGGATCGCTGTGATTGCAGGAGTGATCTTGATCGTGGTCGCCGGCAGGCGGAAGTAAGATGCTGTCACCCGGCGTTGGTCGGCTGGACACGCGTACGGGACTGTTCGAGAAATAGACGCATACGACGAGCTTCTGCGCGCTGAGCGGCGACCAGCCGCATTTGTCGCCGAATGTGGTCTACGTTCTCGAGTCCGCACAAATGAGCCTCATCAAGAGTCGCGTCTGTCTCAAGCCGGAAAATGCGTTGCTCCATCATGCGCCGGAAACGGATGCTGATTTCGTATTGATCCCCCATGTCCCCCTCGTGGCGCATCCGCATTCACTGTTTCGTTGGATTTCGCAATTAAGCTTCTTTAACAGAACCGATGCTAGAGGACGGGTTGTTTGAACGCCAGATTACGGGATTGCCGATTGCGGGTAACGCGAATGTAACGAAATGAAGCAGGGACGGAGAGTAACCGTCCCGCTTGCCGTCGACCGGCGTCAGTGCTCCTACCGGCTCATCCCGCTGCCGCTCTGCGGAGCCATCGCGACGCCAAGAATGAAGCGCGTTCCGCCGTCGAGGTGGACGTCGCGCCTGGCGCCGAGGAGCATCCCCGACGCATTAGAGAAAGGCAAGCCATGGATATCATTCGCCAACAGAATGCCCGGAACCGACGTAGTGCGGATAGCTACGTTGCCATTGCGGGCCACGATGCTGCCCGGAGCAGCCGCGCTGGGGCTGCTGCTTGCGTTGGGGCTGGTGCTCTGGTCGGTTGCACCTGACTGACCTGGCTGTCCGCCCGGTTGCATGGTCGCGTTCGAGGCGAGTCCTGTGCGCGTGTTCGTCGAGTTCTGGTTCATGCTTCCAGCTGCCGAGGAGCCTGCGCCGGAGGTCCCTACTGCGCCGGCGGTGGAACCCATGGAGCCTGTCGGAGCGTTGGAAGAGGTCGTCGCGTCTCCGTATGTCGCCGGAGGATTACTGGTCCCGCTCATCCCCTCCGAGCCGGCGGCCGGTGAGACGGACTGGATTACGGATTCAATGGGAAGGCTTTGACCGCCCTTCAATTCTGCACGGTCGAACTGGATGGCAATCTGCGAGTTCTCGTGGCTGTCTCCTCGCGGCTGCACATTCGTCACGTGGCCGATCAATTTCGAGCCGCGGGGAATTTCCGTACCTTCGCTGATCTGGAGATCTTCGTCGGTTTTCACCACGACGCTATCGCCCTGCTTCGCCGATTTGGAATCGAGCTTGTCGACCAGCTCTGCGTTTACCGCCTTCAATTGGGCGGCAGCCGGGCTCATCGTCGCGTTGGTTCCGGACTGCCCAGGATTTTGCGGCGTAGCGGTCGGCGCAACCGGGGGAATCTGCTGGCTCGGCTGCTCCTGCTGCTGGGGAGCTGAGTTCTGGGCAGTTCCAGGGAAACTGGAGAAGGTGGCGAGCCCCACTGCGACGAGAGTAGCGGCTTTCATAAGCAGATCTTCCATAGAACACCATCCGGAGAGCGAGATAACGCGCGTTCGGTCGATCTAGCTAGAGGCACGAACGTTGCCAAATGAAGGTAGATGCGCAATTTGGACGCTCGGACAGTCGATGTACAAGAAATTGATACACTTCTCAATTCAGCCTCTCCCGGGCCGCTATTCTTCGGGAGCTTGCATTTGTGCTCGATTCGCGGCACGCGTGTAATTTTGTCAGGGTATAAATTGCCGAAGCTCTACATTCCGCGAGGATTGCTGGGTTGGGATTACCCGCGGTGACCGTGGGATGAATCGCCGTACTGTTGACATGAGCTGCTTTGTTCGGGCAGTCTCATGCGAACGACTGCGGAGTCGGTCGGTTTCCGCGGCCCATCCTTCCCCATGGAGACATTCGAAATGAGAACCAGACTACTTCCCCTGCTGGTATGTTGCGGAGCACTGGCCATCACCGCCGCAGCGCAGGCCCAAGGAAACAGCCAAACTGAGTATTTGGAAGTGCAATCGGGCCCGCCGATGCTTGGCATCCACTGGACCCGCGATTTTCAACCCAATGCGCGTGCCGCCGAAGAAGCTAAAGAGGCGAGGGCTGCACGACCTAACAAAAGCCCGAATATGACCTATCACGGTGGGGTGATCATGCCGACCCAGAACACCAAGGCTATTTTCTGGGGAACCAGTTGGGGAAGTTATACGGGAGACAAGATCACCGGAATGGATTCCTGGTACACCGGATTCAGCAACTCCAATTATGCGAAGACGAACACGGAGTACACAGGCTCGAATGGCCAGGTGGGTCCAATGTCGAACTATGGCGGCCATGTCATTGATACTTCTGCTTCCACGGGCGGCGGCAATACCTCCACGATCCTGGCAGAAGTGTGTAAGGAGATTACAAACCCGGATCCTTCAGGGAACGGTTATTACGCCGTGTACACAGACACACCTCGCGGTTCGGCCCGCTACTGCGCCTGGCACAGCGTGGGCACATGCAATGGCGTTCGAGTTCAGTTTGCTTACTTCTTCAAGCTGGATGGGGACGCTGGATGCGACCCGCAGGACACGTCCACAACCCACTCGCAGGGATTGGCTGCGATCGCAAACGTGAGTGGACACGAATTGTCAGAAGCAATGACCGATCCGGCTAGTCCGGGAGCCTGGTATGACTCTCAGGGAGCCGAAAATGGCGACAAGTGTGCCTGGACGTTTGGTGCGCCCTACGTGACCTTCTCAAACGGCTCGAAGTGGAAGATCCAGGGTGAGTGGTCGAATGCCGCTTACAACGCCGGCACTGGCTACCCAAACAACTCGGGACAGAAAGGCTGCCTGTCAGGGCAATAATTTTTGAGTAGCGCTAACTGAAAAGGCCGCCAGATTTCCGGCGGCCTTTTTCTCGTGCAGATGGGGGAGGGAACTTACTTCTGCTCGCCTTTGGGTGCGTAATATCCGCGCCGGACCTGAACCTTCATGTCGTCGCCCTTGCACTGTACGGAGATGTGGCGGAACGTGCCGTCCTGCTTGAGATTCGTGGGAGTGTAGCTGGCGAGATACTCGGTGCGAAGCTCCTCCTCGATCTGCTGGAATGCGGCTTCGAGCTTTCGGCCATTCGTGCCCACATTGATGAGGCGGCCACCCGTTTCCTCTGAGAGCTTCTTCGAGGCAGAGTACCCTGAGTAGCCAAACCCGCCATAGAAGCTCGGTTCTGCAATCAGAATGACGTACACGATGGTGTTGGCTCTTTGCGCTGCGGCGATAGCTTCCTGAATCTTGTGATCGCTGCCCTGGTCGTCGCCATCCGTAAGGATGATGAGCGCCTTACGGCCGTTCTGGTCGGCCATCTTCTCGTTGGAGGCAAGAAAGATGGAGTCATAGAGGAGAGTGCCCTTTGGACCTCCATGAGTGGGGATAGTTCCCCCTCCGAGGCCAGGGATTCCGGAACCGCCATTTCCGCCAGCGGTGTTGATTTGCGCCTTGTTCATGGCGCGTTCGAGCATGCGAGCGCTGTTGGTGAAGTCCTGCAGGAGATCGATGTTCACGTCGAATGAGACGAGGAAGGCCTGATCCTTCGATTTAAGAACGCGCTCCAGGAACTGACCGCCCGCCTGCTGCTCAAGGGGAAGCACGTCCATCTGGCTTCCGGAGGTATCCAGCATTAGGCCCAGCGTTAGCGGCAAGTGTGTCTCAGCACTGAAGTTCTTGAGAGTCTGTGGCACCTTGTCTTCGGCAACGGAGCAGTCGTCTTTGGTCAGGTGCGGAACCAACTCGCCTGATTTGGTCTTCACGGTAAAGAACAGATCGACGAGGTTGACGTTCAGCCTGAGGGTGCCCACGGATTCTTCGTCGGGAGGTGGCGGAGGGGCGTTGCTCACCGGTGGCGCGTCAGGAGAAGGAACAAGCTGTCCCCGCGCTGCCGCCGTGAACAACGGAAGGGCGACAAGGAGAAAAGCGAAATAGCGGAGGACACGCATCGGTAGGTTGGACGCTGAAAGCAGCCCGAAAGAGAGCACTTCTATTGTAAAGACTGGCGCAAGTCCCGCTGTTTCCGACCAGGTTGGGCAACCTGCGGGGCGTTGGCGCGTCTGATAATCTGACGGTTGCGGCTCGCTGTGCGGATATTCCAGGTCGCGCATCTGTGGGTCGGCTGCCGCTGGGCAGCATCGCAAAGTCGGTGGCAGGGGACTCTGGAACGTGGAGTTCCAGTCCGATATGCGAAGGGGAAAGGAACACCTGTGGACCGTGGTTTGAAAGTACTGGCGCTGATCGCAATTCTCAGTTCGTCGTTAGGCATAAGGGGGCTTGCGATCGCACAACAACCCGCGGATCAGCAAGCGGTCCCTGACGCCCCAAGACCGCAGCCCGCCTCCGGTCTTAAAGATCTCGGCCCTATCACTCCGGGTATCGGAGCGCCTGCTGGCCCAACGAGTTCGAGTACTTCGCCGGACGTACCGCAGCAGACGGCTCCTAAGACCCCTCCCCCGCCTCCAACGGATGTGCAAACTACAGCTCCGGAAAACTTGAATGCTGAAGATATCGGCCAGCGGATCGTCACGTACACGACTTACGTTGAAGTCCCGGTCACGGTGAAGGATCAGAAGGGAAACCCGGTCGCAGGACTCACGTGGCGCGACTTCAAGGTGTATGAGAACGACAAGTGGGAGCCGTTGAAGATATTCTCGGTCGATCCTGCGCCGCTCTCGATGGCTTTTGTTGTCGATCAGAGCGTGACGATGGACGTGATGGAGAAGGTGAACAACTCGCTGGGAGCGATCCAGGGCGCATTGTCACCCTACGACGAGATCGCGGTGTTCACATACAACAATGGGCCCCGCAAGGTTACCGCGTTCACGGGTGCACAGGGAAACCGGGTTCCCATGGTGATGGCCATGGCGAAGGCCACCGGGCGCGAAGAAGCTGTGCCCATCAACAGCGGAGCATTCGGCCCGTGCTCGATCACGAAGAACGGCAGTTGTCTCGATTCCAACCCCACGATGCAGCGGGGCGGGGCCACAGGCAGCAGCAGCTTTATCACACTGCCGAAGGAAATCCATACGCTGAACGACGCGATTCTTGCGGCTGCGAAAGAGCTATCCGACCGTCCGCAGGGGCGTCGCCGGATCATCTACGTGATCTCGGACGGCAAGGAATACGGAAGCAAGGCAGCCTACAAGGACGTGCTGCGCTATCTGCAGACCAACAAAATTGCGGTGTACGGCACGCTGGTGGGCGACGCAGCGCGGTGGGGCGAGGGCTACATCAGCCGCCTCCACTTGCCTTTCACGATGTATGACAACCGACTGTATGGCTACGTGCAGGCGACGGGCGGTCTGATGCAGTCTGAGCGCGATCTGAACGGGATTGAAAAGAGCTACGCACAGCTGGCCGAGCAGGCACGAAACCAGTACATGCTGGTTTACGCGAGCCACGAGCCGCCGTTCGACAGCAAGTACCGCAAAATCGAAGTGCGGGTTAATCGGCCGGGCGTAGAGGTCATCGCCAAGAAGGGCTACTACGCCTCAAGCCGGGACAACGTCCAGCACTAGCCAGACTCGGCAGACACAAGCAGTAGAAAAGCGAAAGCAGGGAGCACACTATGGCTTCTTCCGGAGCTACAGCAGGGCTGAGCCTGCTTTCCGCAGCTACATGGGGAGGGTCTGACTTCGCCGGAGGGTGGGGTGCGCGGCGCGCCTCGAGCCTGCTGATCACAGCTTCAGGGCAGGTGGTGTCACTAGCGGCCCTGCTGTGCATCTGCCTGGCTCTGCGGCTGCCTGTTCCACCGAGAGCCTATCTGGTCTATGCGGCCATCGGAGGGTTTGAGGGAGCATTCGCCCTGGCCATCTTCTATCGTGCCCTGGCAATGGGGGCGATGGGATTGACGGCAGCGTTGACCGGGTTGCTGACGGCACTCATCCCTGTGCTCTACGACCTATTTCATTCGGGATGGCCCAGCGGGCTCACCACTGCCGGGCTGGCTGTGGGTCTGGCAGCGATCTGGTTGATCTCACAGTCCCAAAGCGCGTCCGGATCCGGGACACCCCTGCGGGCATTGCTTCTGGGAGCATGCGCCGGCACTGGATTCGGAGCGCAGTTGATCCTGTTCAAGATTGGCGCTGAGGGAGGAGTGCTATGGGCCCTGACCTCGGGAAGGATCGCAGGTGCTGCAGCCATCCTAACTACCGTGGCAATTGCGCGTCCCAAGGGCGGCTGGCGTGGGTTCTGGCTGGCCGGGATCATCTCGGGATCACTGGATACGGTGGGAAATCTCTTCTACATGATGGCGTCGCAAACGGGGAGGCTCGATGTGGCAGCGGTGATCTGCTCCATGTACCCTGCGGGAACGATTGCGCTTGCGGGAATAATCCTGCGGGAACGCCCGACCACACGTCAGGTCGCGGGAATGGGCCTCGCCTTGGCGGCTGTGGCGCTACTGAGTGCCTGAAGCGCCCCTGATGGGCTGACTAAGACTGTCCAACCACAGGAATGGACAAGGAAGCGCGGCAATCTCATCTCCTCTCGTCCTTGAGAATCACGCCATCCCTCACAATCCGAACCTCTTCGATCGCGGTGATCGGCATTCGGACTGGCCAGAGAATCTTGGCTGCAGTCTTCTCCGCCGGTTATCTTCCAAGGTGAGGCGGTGCGCTATAGTCGTGGAGTCGGGAGGACGATTCAGGATGTCGACATTGAGCGGGAAATCCGCATTAGTTACAGGTGGATCGCGCGGGATCGGGGCGGCGATCGCGAAGCGGCTGGCGAAAGAAGGTGCCGATGTCGCAGTCACATACAGTTCTTCGCCGGAGCGCGCTCAGCAGATCGTCGATGACACTCTGAAAGAAGGCGTTAAGGCTCTCGCGATTAAAGCAGACGCGGCAGATCAACCAGCTGTAAGGGCGGCTGTTCAGCAGGCGGCGAAAGCCTTTGGCAAAATCGACATCCTGGTCAACAATGCGGGAGTGCTGGCCCTGGGAACGATCGCAGAATTTCCGGTCGACGATTTTGAAAGGGCGCTGTCGGTAAATGTCCGGAGCGTCTTCAGTGCGATCCAGGAGGCTCTTCGGCATATGCCGGACGGAGGACGCATTATCACAATCGGTTCGGTAAATAGCGAGAGGATGCCCTTCGAGGGAGGATCTGTTTACGCTCTCACGAAGGGAGCGGTCGCAAGCTTTACCAAGGGACTGGCACGTGATCTGGGTACGCGTAAGATCACGGTGAACAATATTCAGCCGGGCCCAGTGGATACGGAGGCAAATCCGGCTAGCGGTCCGTTTGCAGACACGATGCTGGGGTTAATGGCCCTCAAGCGCTATGGTCACGCGGATGAGATCGCGGCGATGACGGCTTACCTGGCGGGTCCGGAGGCGGCTTATGTTACAGGTGCCTCCCTGCTGATCGATGGTGGTTTCGCCGCCTGACCACGAGAATTTGAGAAGGCGTCTGCGGCGAAATCGCGGAGGCGGCTTTCTCGCTCTTTTCTCTTCCGCGGAAGTTGAGATCCGAGATAAGATAAGTAACCAATCAGGTGAGCACCTAAGTTCTGCGAGAGACATTACGGAATGGTCTGACGCCCTATCGCGTATGCGGATAGTATCCGCACAGACTCTAACAGAAGGGTTGTGAACATAGCTTGGGCTCCTTCAAATCTATCCCCCGTTCTTCATTCCTTCTTATCGCGCTGTTAGCCGCGATCCTTGTCATTTTAGTTGCGCCTGAAGTTGATCTACCCGATGCCGCATTTCTCGGCAACACTGCGCCTCTTGTAGTTCACACGATCGTTCATCACGTCCCACAGGGGAACCACCAGCCTCGTGCAATCGATATCCAAATGAAATCTGGTGAGAACAAAAGTTTCTCCTGCAGACACCACTCCGGTGCCAGCGATGTGATGATGCCCTCTCTATCCCATCGAATTCTCCGCTGTTAAAAAGAAGGCAACCTAATCCATAATGGCGTACTGATCAAGCCGGACCCCGATTTCATTCACATCGGGGAACTGCAAGGCCCAACGTCGACCGCCGCTATTCCGCGAGGCACGCCACAGATCAACGTAATGTCGCGGTCTTTTGCGATTTCCTGGTGACGCTGAGTACCAGCACTTAGAGGAGAAAACATGGGCGCCGAAGCAGTGTCGAGTGTGCTGGCACAAGATTCAGGACGAGCCCGATGCGATTTATCCGTTTTCCATCAGGATTGGTGGCTGGACATTGCGCGAACATATGCCGGTTATCGCGAACTGAAAGTGGTGCTGGGCAATCGAATTGTAGGGAGGCTTCCATTCGTCGTGCGGCGAAATCGGTTAGGCCTGACTCTCGGCCAGGATCCGTACTGGGCGCATCTGGGTGGTCCGATTATCGAGGAGAGCATGAGCGACCTTGAGAAAGCGCAGGTGCTGCGCAGCCTCCTCGGCCAATTACCTCGAAGGACGTCCTTCTCTTTTATCTGCGATCCGACATTGAGTTATGCCCGCCTTGTAAGAAGCGCATTCTTCGATGCCGGCTTTGAGCATTCCAGCCAGATCACGTATGTACGTCTCCCGGAGCAAGCCGATGTGCTGAGCGAGCGAAAGCGCAAGCACCGAGGACACATCAAGCGCGCCGCAAAGTCTCTAGAATGCGTGGACCTAACTGCGACCGAATTTGTCGACTTCTTCGAGTCGAATCTCAACGCAAGGGGTAGACGGAGTTATGCCCCACTCAAGATGCTGCCGCATCTCATTCAACAAGCGATGGACCGCGGCTGCGGGCGTGCGGTGGCCGTAAAACCTAGTTTGAATGACGAGTCGCAGGCCGGAGGTTCTTTCTTAACCTACGATGCGGCTATCGTATACATCTGGGACGAGCGGCGATGCTACTACTGGTTATCGACGCATCGCATCGCCTCCGAAAAAGAGATGTGCAAACCTCATCCGGATGCTGTCAAACTCCTTTTGTTTACCGCGATGGAACATGCGCAGGCCATGAATCTTGTCTTCGACGCAGATGGGGTTGTCACTCCCGGAGCAGACCATCTCTATCGCAAGATTCTGGGACTGAAGATCGAGGAGCGCCGCGATGTATTCCGGAGATTGAATGCTCTGGAGCGGTTATACCAGGGGTCGAGAACGAGGTTGATCCAATGGCGCTCTCAGGATTCGACTTTGTCGCCAACGTAGTCGTTCCCGGCGAGATCCATTCCTCAGCATCGGCAGCAGCAGGGGTATGCTGTCAACCTAACTGCCCGAAGTAGAAGAGCGCGGCGACGAGGATAAGCCCTGCAGCGATTCCGAGCAGCAGGTTGCGAGCCGAGGGCAGCGAGGGCGTACGAAGCAGTGAGAATCCGAGAGGTACGAAGGCGGCGCAAAGCCCGCCTGCCGCGACCACCGATGTGATCGAGCTGCCCTTCAGAACTCCCATCATGAGAGCGGACATGAGTGCCAGCGCCACGGATCTCAGCAGCCCCATCGTTTCTGACCGATAGGCACCGATGGCGAGCAGAACCCATCCGAGCATGATCGTGGCGTTCAGCGTCCTGACAATGTGGAAAGCACCGTAAGACGCACCAATCGTGCTGGTCGCGTTTTCGACTCCTTGGATCTTCACCATCTGAAATGCAAGGTAGTCGGCGCCGGCGTGAAAGGTGCGTGCGAAAAGACCGAAGATCACAAAGGACATGCCCCATGCGGCCAATCCTGGTTTTCGTTGCCCAATCATGTTGCCGATGCTGAGCACTGCCGGCCAGAGGAGAATGTTGCCGGCGAGGAAGGAACTATACGCGGCGCTCATTAGTCGCGGATGGTCATGATACGCCGCAAGCTGTTGCGGAAAGAAGAAATGAAACTGAATCCGAAGCAGAATCCCGGCAAGAAGAAGTGGCGGGGCCAGGATCAACGATGCTGATCCAAGCCAGCGACCGGGAAACCGTCCCTGGTTGGAACAATCAAGCCCTCGTTCCATCTCTCTCCCTGTATGTCCTTCAATACAACGTTTCCGGGTGGGAGTTGGTTAACCGGGTCAGGGTTTGCGGAAGGTGAGGCAGTAGAGCTTGCCCCCGCAAATTTCACGCGCGGTGATGTCCTTCATCTCTGCGGGAACGAGATCGATGGGGCAGCGGCCCTTTTCCGATCCCGGAGGGAAACTGCCGCGAACAATCGGAGTGCGCTGATAGGAGTCGCGAACTGTGCGTTCGGTCTCGTCAACGATCACGATCTTCGTGCCAGGTTTGGCGACCCAGATCATTTCCTTGATGGCGCGGGCCTTGTCGGTGAAATAGTTGATGCCGCCCGCGTGAAAGACGCAATCGAATGCACCGACTTTGAAGGGAAGTCGTTCGGCTTCCGCCTGGAACAGAGAGGCCTTGCGCCTCCATTTGAGCAGGTTCTGGCCGAATTTGTGGAGCATGCCCCAGGAAATGTCGATTCCGTAGAACTCGATGTCCTGCGGGAGAAAGCGGAGATTGGCGCCGGTGCCGACGGAGACTTCGAGGACGCTCGCCTGGGGTTTGAGTTCAAGCTCGCTGATAAATTCGTGGCGGTAGTTTGGCTTTCGGGTGAACCAGTGATAGAGACGTTCGGCGAGATCGTAGCCGGGGGCGATGCGATCGTAGAGGGTCTGATATTTCAGGTTGGGCCCGGTGACGGTGCTGACGAAAAGAGGGATGCCGTCGCGAATTGGATAAATGCGGCCGGTGGCCGTGTTGCGCAGGTTGGTGCCGGCTCTTTCGAGCGCGTAACGAGTGTCGGGATCGCAAAGCAGAGATAAGACGTGATCTTCCATTTCACCAACAACTGTGCGCGACCTTTGCAAGCAGCATACGCCGGAGTTGGGGTCACCATGACCGGGCGCAAAAGTAACGTGGAATCCTACCCGTAATCCCCACTGCTACAATCGTGTAGATCGAGTGACCCCTGATTCGACTGGAGATATGAGTCCACTGCACGCGACGACGACCCTGCGCCTTTTCAATACCCTCTCAGGACAATTGGATGAGCTGACTCCTTCCGACGAGAAGGAACTGCGGATGTATGCCTGCGGACCGACGGTCTACGACTACGGGCATATCGGAAATTTCAGGACTTTTCTTGAGATCGATGTGCTGCGGCGGTTTCTGAAGCTAACGGGAATGCCGCTGCGCCACGTAATGAACATTACGGACGTGGACGACAAGATTATCCGCAATGCGGCGGCGGCGGGAATCTCGATCGGCGAGTACACGGCGAAGTACGTGGATGCATTTTTCGAGGATCTGGAAGCGCTGGGCGTTGAGCGGCCGGAGACAATTGCGCGGGCCACGGAGAATATCGACCGGATGGTCGAGCTTATCGAAAAGCTGAAGGATGCGGGCGCGGCCTACAAGACGGAGGACGGGTCATGGTACTTCAAACTGAAGGCATTCCCCGAGTACGGGAAGCTCAGCAAGAAGGACCTGAGCGGGATGGAAGACGGCGCTCGCGTGGACGTGGACGAGTACGAGAAGGACTCGGCGCGCGATTTTGCCCTATGGAAGGCTCCGAAGCCCGGTGAGACCGCGTGGGATACGACGATTGGGCGGGGACGGCCGGGGTGGCACATTGAGTGCTCGGCGATGTCGATGAAGTACCTGGGCGACAGCTTCGATCTGCATGCGGGCGGCGAAGATTTGATGTTTCCGCATCACGAGAACGAAATCGCGCAAAGCGAGAGCGTGACGCACAAGCCGCTCGCTCGGCACTGGATGCATGTGCGCTTCCTGCTTGTTGACGGCCGGAAGATGTCCAAGAGTGAAGGAAATTTTTATACGCTTCGCGATCTTCTTTTGAGGGGATACAAGGCGTCGGCGATCCGGCTGGCGCTGATTTCGGTGCCGTATCGGCATCAGTTGAACTTCACGTTTGATGGGCTGGTGGATGCGACTGCGGCAATCGATCGGCTGCGGACGTTCAACGACCGGCTGGTGAAAGGGAAGTTCGAGTCGGGATCGAATGCCGAGGTGCAGATCGCAGCGAACAAGGCGCACGAGGACTACATGGCGGCGCTAGCCAATGATCTGAATACCGCCGAGGCTCGGGCTCCGATCTTCGACCTGCTGCGGCTCTCGAACACCGCTATGGACCAGGGGAAGTTCTTCGAAGCGGATCGTGAAGCAGTGAAGCGCGTACTGGCGGATTTCGATGCCGTGTTTGCAGTGATCGAGGATAACGACGCTGAGCCGATGCGCAAAGCGGTGGAGTGGGCGAAGAAGGAAGGTCGCGAGGCGGACGTTGCGCCGGAACTGCTGGCACAAGTGTCGCTCACCGATGAAGCGATCAACGGTCTGCTGGCGGAGCGGGACCAGGCGAAGCGGCGGCGAGACTTTACGCGCGCGGACACGATCAGGAAAGAACTGACGGAGAAGGGCATCGTGATCGAGGACTCGAAGGACGGCGTGAGGTGGAAGCGGAAGTAGCTATTAGCTACATGTTTCAGCCCTCGACCTTCAAGCAAGACTTCCCATTGACTCGCACTGCGAGAAGGTTGCGCAAACACTTTCTGCTGAAGGAGTTTCCCTATGGAAGCCAACGAAGTTCAGGAACTAAAGGAGCACGCTGAGCACGGCGCGCATGAAGAGACGCTGCG
>Ga0157378_10003092_pt1 | contig 14798 bp, 8 predicted proteins | sample M65metaG_FD_115309 | JGI IMG/M metagenome (GOLD analysis project Ga0157378, IMG submission 115309) | Miscanthus rhizosphere microbial communities from Kellogg Biological Station, Michigan, USA - M6-5 metaG | ecosystem: Host-associated > Plants > Roots > Rhizosphere > Soil | place: USA: Michigan...
AAGAGCATGATGTAGTTCGTGCCGAGGGAGTTGATGGTGTTCTCGACCGACTTGGTGGCGCCGTTGCCGATGGCCACGACGGCGATGACGCAGCCGACGCCGATGATGATGCCGAGGGCGGTGAGGAAGGAGCGCATCTTGTTGCGGGCGATGGCGCGCAGGCCGACCATCGTGATGTTGCTGATGCGCATGACTGAGCTTTTCATCGGGTTGCCTCCGCCGGCATGGGAGCGACCGGCGCCGCGATTCCGCGCGTGTCGACGCGATGCTGCTGGATTTTTTCGTCGTGCTGGATCACGCCGTCGCGCACGGTGACCACACGCTTGGCATGCTGGGCGATGTCGGGCTCGTGGGTGATGAGGACGACGGTCTTGCCGCTGTCGTTCAGCGACTGAAAGATGCCCATGATCTCCTCGGATGTGCGCGAGTCGAGGTTTCCCGTTGGCTCGTCGGCCAGGAGCATGGCCGGGTTGGTCACCAGCGCGCGGGCGATGGCCACGCGCTGCTGCTGGCCGCCGGAGAGTTGCGAGGAGTGGTTGTGCTCGCGTCCTTTGAGGCCGACGCGATGGAGCGCATCCATCGCCGCTTTGTGCCGCTCCGCGCGCGACCAGCCGAGGTCTCCGTAAATCAGCGGGAGCTCTACGTTCTCGGCTGCCGAGGTGCGCGGAAGGAGGTTGAAGCTCTGAAAGACGAAGCCGATCTTGGCGTTGCGGATGACGGCGCGCTCGTCGCGATTGAGCGTGGAGACGTCAACGCCATCGAGCAGATACGTTCCGGCAGTCGGCCGGTCGAGGCATCCGAGGATGTTCATCAGCGTCGACTTGCCGGAGCCGGACGGTCCCATGACCGCCAGGAATTCGCCTTCATCGACGAGGAGGTCTACGCCCGCGAGCGCGCGCACTTCGACCTCCCCCATCGCGTAGACCTTTGTGAGCCCGTGAATCTCGATGACCTTTTTCGGCACTACCGTCCACCTCGGCCGCCGCCCGGACGCGCGCCGCCCATCGGCCCGCCGCCCGCTCCCGGAGGAGCATTCGTTTCGACCTTGGAGGTGGCCAGTCCGACGACGATGTTGTCGCCTTCCTTCAGATCGCCGGAGACGACCTGGGTGTAGTGGCCGTCGGTGATGCCGGTGCGGATCTCGACCGCCTTGAGCTTGTTGTCGGCGCCGAGGATGTAGACGGTCTGCGGACGCCGGCGAGCGGCAGGTGCGCCGCCCATCGCGCCGGCTGCGCCTTCCATTCCACGAGCGCGATTGCCCCAGCGCGCGGTGCGCTCCTCGGGGGTCATGCCGCCGGATGGCGCTCCACCGCCGCTCTGTCCGGCCTGCATACGTTCGCGCCAGCGTTGACGCTGTTCGGGAGTCGGACCGCCCGAGGTCGTGGCGGTTTGCATGGTCGCCGTCGTTTGCGTGGTTTCGGTGGTTTGCGTCGCCTGCGCGTTACGGCCCGCGGAGCTCGTGGCCGGTTTCGCGCCGGGCACGGCGGTGTCAGGCTTGAATCGCAGCGCGGCATTCGGAATGCGCAGTACGTCACGCACGCTGGCGACGTCGATGGTGACGTTGGCGGTCATCTTCGGACGGAGCTTCTCGTCCGGATTCGGCACTTCGATGATGACCGGGTAGGTGACGACGTTCTGGCTCACCGTGGCGTTGAGCCGGATCTGCGAGATGCGGCCGCGGAACTCCTGATCGGGATAGGAGTCGACGGTGAATCGCGCAGTCTGCCCGACGGCGATGCGGCCGATGTCGGATTGATCGACGTCCGCCTGCACCTGCATCTTGGTCATGTCCTGCGCGATGGAGAAAAGAGTCGGTGCGGAAAACGACGCCGCCACGGTCTGGCCGACGTCGTATTGCCGGTCGACCACGACGCCGTCGATCGGCGAGATGATCTTCGTGTACTTCAGGTTCGTCAGCGATTGATTCAATGCCGCCGTCGATTGCTGCACCTGAGCATTGGCGCCCTCGTACGCGGCGCGCGCGGAATCGAGATCCGATTGCGGAGAGAGGCCGGCTTTGACCAGGCGCAACGACCGGTCGTAGGTGATGCGGGCGTTGGCGGCTTCCACGCGCGATTTGGTGACGTCGGCCTGACGCTGATCCACGGTCTGCTGGAACGGCGTCGGATCGAGCTCGGCGAGGAGCTGGCCCTTGGTGACGCGGCTGTTGAAATCGGCGTAGAGCCGGGCGATGACGCCCGACACCTGGCTGCCGATCTGCACGGTGGTGACGGCGGAAAGCGTGCCGGTCGCCGTCACGGTCATGGTGACCGTGCCGCGATCGACTTTCTCCGTCCGGTATTGCTCGTTCTTGTTGCCGCTGCCTTTGCACGCTGCCAGGGCAGCAATCGTCAGTATCGATACAAAACGTCTCACGCTCAGGACTCCCTCCGGGCACCTTACGACCCGGTTCACCGGGCGTTGAATGGCGCGGCGAAGTGTAATGCAGCGTCCGGTGCGAAGCGCGTGCCGCGGAGGGGTGCAACCGATTCGTGACGAGGGACCTGCGTTTTACCGACCTGCGTTATGCTCTCGCCCCCATGGCGCTTTTTTCATCGAAAGACACAACTCCACAAGCTCGTCCACAGGCCCGCGGCGCGGAGCCGCAGGTTGCGCACAGCAGCACGTTTTTCGGTCCGAATGTGACCGTCGACGGAACCATCACCGGCTCCGAGGCAGTCCTGATCGAGGGGACCATCCGCGGCAAGATCAATCTCAGCAGCGACCTCCGCATCGGCACGAAGGCACGCATCGAAGCCACCGTTCACGCCAAGAATGTGGTCGTCGAAGGGAAGCTGACCGGCGACATTTCCGCCGATGATCGCGTCGAACTGGTGGCCAGCGCCACGGTCGACGGCAACATCAAGGCGCCGAAGATCATCGTGGCCGAGGGCGCGCGATTCCGCGGATCGGTCGATATGGGATCGGCGAAGCCGGCGACGAACGGGGAAGCGGCCGGGAAGAAGTAGTTGCCGGGTTGCCGAGTTGCCCACTGCGGCAACCTGGAAACTCGGCAACCTGGCAACCAATTTGGAGGAAGACATGTCCAACACCGGTCTGCGCGCGACGCGCGACTACAAGAACTACATCGACGGCCAGTGGGTTGCGTCATCGAGCGGGAAGACGTTCGAGAACCGGAATCCGGCCGACAACGATGATCTGATCGGAACGTTTCAGGAATCGAATGCGGACGATCTGAACGCCGCGGTCGATGCCGCGGACCGCGCCTTTCATCCGTGGCGGCTCACGCCGGCGCCGCTTCGGGCTGACTACCTCTACGCAGTCGGCAACATCCTCAAGCGCGACAAGGAAAAGATCGCTTCCGAGATGACGCGCGAGATGGGGAAGGTGCTGCAGGAGACGCGGGGCGATGTGCAGGAAGCGATCGACATGGCTTTCCTGATGGCGGGCGAGGGACGCCGGCTGCACGGCGTGACCACCCCCTCCGAGCTCCCGAACAAGTTCAACATGGCGGTGCGTATGCCCCTCGGCGTGGCCGGTCTGATCACGCCCTGGAACTTTCCGATCGCCATTCCGGCGTGGAAGGGGATGGCGGCGCTGATCTGCGGCAACACCGTGGTGATCAAGCCGGCCTCGCAGACGCCGCTGTCAGTGGTGATGCTGGCCGAGGCCTTCGAAGAGGCGGGACTGCCGAAAGGCGTGTGGAACGTGGTCACCGGCGGCGGCAGGGAAGTCGGCGAGCCGATGCTGACGCATCCGAAGGTGTCGGTGATCTCGTTCACCGGATCGACGGACGTGGGACGGCAGATCTCGATCGCCTGCGCGCCGCAGTTCAAGCATGTCCACCTGGAGATGGGCGGCAAGAACGTGATCCTGGTGATGGACGACGCGGACGTCGATCTCGCCGTCGACGGCGCGCTGTGGGGTGCCTTCGGCACGGCCGGGCAGCGCTGCACGGCGGCATCGCGCATCGTGGCGCATCGGAAGATTTACGACCAGTTTGTCGAGAAGCTTTCGGCGCGGGCGAAGTCGCTGCGCGTCGGCAACGGGCTCGATCCGAATGTGGACATGGGGCCGAACATTTCCGCCTCGCAGATCGACACGATCGCCAGCTACGTGAAGATCGGCAAGGACGAAGGGGCCGCAGTTACCGCGGGAGGTTCGACGCTGACCGAAGGCAGCTACGGCAAGGGCCACTTCCACCAGCCGACGGTTTTTGCCAACGTGACGCCGGACATGCGCATCGCCCAGGAGGAGATCTTCGGTCCGGTGACGGCGGTGATGCGTTGCGATTCGCTGGAGGAAGCGATCAACATCGGGAACGGTGTGAAGTACGGCCTTTCGTCATCGATCTACACGCGGGACATCAACAAGGCCTTCACGGCCATGCGCGACATGTACACCGGCATCTTCTACGTGAATGCGCCGACGATCGGTGCCGAGGTGCATCTGCCGTTCGGCGGGACCAAGCAGACCGGCAACGGGCATCGCGAAGCCGGTATCGCCGGGATCGATGTGTTCAGCGAGTGGAAGTCGATCTATGTCGACTACTCGGGATCGTTGCAGCGCGCGCAGATCGATACGGAAGAGGTGTAGAAAGGCCTTTCACCACAGAGACACAGAGAACACAGAGCAGTTCTCTGTGTCCTCCGTGCCTCTGTGGTTGAAAGCCTTTTGGAGAGAAAATATCGATGAAAACGCTTGCCGGTTTTTTACTGCTGCTCGCCGCCACGTCCGCATTCGCGCAATCGACCGCCGACACCATCATTGCCCGTGAGCTGCAGACTTCGCGCTCGTACGAAACGCTGACTCATCTGACCGACGACATCGGCGCGCGGCTCACCGGATCGAAGGGCGCGGCGCTGGCGGTGAGGTGGACCACGCAGCAGTTTCGCGAATGGGGCATTCCGGTTTCGAACGAGCCGGTGAAGGTGCCGCATTGGGTGCGCGGGCGGGAAGAGGCGCGGCTGGTGTCGCCGGCGAATCAGAACATCGTGCTGACGGCCATCGGCGGTAGCGTGGCTACGCCGCAGGCGGGAATCACCGCGGACGTGATCGAAGTCGATTCGTTCGATGAGCTGAAGACGCTCGGGGCGGCCAAACTGCGCGGCAAGATCGTTTTCTATAACAACCCGATGGACATGGATCTCGTCCGCGCGCATCGCGCCTTCGAGGCCTATCGCGTCGCCGTGGCCTTCCGCGGCGCCGGCGCCAGCAGGGCGGCGGAGTATGGGGCGAAAGCGATCGTGATCCGGTCGGTGGGGTCCGCGTCGCTGCGCACGCCGCATACCGGCGCGCTGCGCTACGACCCGAAGCAGCCGAAGATTCCGGCAGCGGCGATGACGGCGGAGGATGCGATGCTGGTTCATCGTCTCCTGGCGCGCGGCAAGCGCGTGCGGATGCACATGCTGCTGACGCCGAAGACGCTGCCGGACGTCGATTCGGCGAACGTGATCGCCGAGATCCGTGGGAGCGAGAAGCCGGAGGAGATCGTCCTCATCGGCGCGCATCTCGATTCGTGGGACCTGGCCACCGGCGCCATCGACGACGGCTCGGGCGTGGCCATGGTGATGGAGACGATGCGCCTGCTGAAGGAGATGAATCTTCGGCCGCGGCGCACCATCCGCGCGGTGCTGTTCATGAACGAGGAGAACGGTCTTCGCGGCGGCCTGCAGTACGCGAAGGATCACGGGAAGGAGAAGCACATCGCCGCGATCGAGACCGACGCCGGCGGCGCGGCCCCGACCGGGTTCACCACAACGCTGAAAGGCGATGCGCTGACGGCGCTGGAAGCGCGCACGAAGCCGCTGGCGGCCGTCTCATCGAATCGATTCGAGGTGGCCGAGGAGGCGGGAGCGGACATCGGACCGCTGACGGAGAAGGGAGTGCCGGGTTTTGGCCTTGTGCCGGAGCCGCTGCACTACTTCGATTACCACCATACGAATGCCGATACGCTGGACAAGGTCGATCCAAAGGAGCTGGCGATGGACACGGCGGCGATCGCGGCGCTGGCGTGGATTCTGGCGGAGTAGGTCACAGCCTTATCAACCTTCCAGCACAGACAAGAGTGTCTGTGCCACACTGGCTCTCCCCTTTATCAACGTTCACGCAAGTACGGCAGGATCAATGTGGCACAGACACTCTTGTCTGTGCTTTGGCAAGATCCGTGGCTGAAACTCACAAGCAGGGATCCCAAATCATGCGAAATGACATCCTCGGCGGGGCGACCACCTTCGTGGCCATGGCGTACATCATCGTTGTCAATCCGGCCATTCTGAAGGCGGCGGGACTTCCGGTCGGGGCCAGCACCGTGGCCACGATCGTCGTCGCGGCGGTGGGGTCGATCCTCATGGGCCTCTACGCGAAACGGCCGATCGCCGTGGCGCCGTACATGGGCGAGAACGCCTTCATCGCCTACGGGCTGGCGGCGCTCGGAATCACCTGGCAGCAGCGGCTCGGATCGGTGTTCGTCAGCGGAGTTGTGTTTCTCATCATTACTCTGGTCGGTCTGCGGAGCTGGCTGGCGAAATCGATCTCTTCGAGTCTGAAATACAGCTTCGCCGCCGGCATCGGGCTCTTTCTGGCGTTCATCGGACTGACGGAGACCGGCATCGTTGAGAGCGGGACGGGCGTGCCGGTGAAGATCGGCAATCTGCATAGTCCGCAGGTGCTTCTGGCCATCGGTGGATTCATCGTGATGATGGCGCTGATGCGGCTTCACGTGCGCGGGGCGATCCTGATCGGCATCGTCGTCACCGCCGTCGCCGGCATCCTCGTCGGGTTCGGGCACATGCCGCAGGCGCTCTTCGCCATGCCGTTCCGCGGCGACTACAGCCTCGCGCCGATCGCGCTGCAGCTCGATGTACGCGGTGTCCTGCGGCTGTCGTTTCTGCCGATTCTGCTGACGCTCGTGCTCATGAGCTTTCTCGACACGCTGGGAACGCTGGTCGGCGTCGGCGCGGCCGGCGGGATGCTCGATGCTAAGGGAAACTTTCCCGAGATCGAGAAGCCTATGACGGTCGACGCCATCTCCTGCTGCCTCAGCGGTCTCCTCGGCACGTCCACCAGCGGCGCGTACATCGAATCGGCGGTCGGCATTCGCGAGGGGGCGAAGACGGGCGTGGCCGCGATCACCACCGGTCTTCTTTTCGCTCTGTCGCTTTTCTTCATCCCGCTGGTCGAGCCGTTGCAGCAGCTGCGCTTCGCCTACGGACCGGCGCTCATCGCCGTCGGCGCGCTGATGCTCGACGCGGTGCGGAAAATCGAGTTCGACGATCTGACAGAGTTGGTTCCTGCGTTCGCCACGATCACCATGATGGTCTTCACCTACAACATCGCCAACGGACTGACCGCGGGACTGGTGCTCTATCCGCTGATGAAATTGCTGGCCGGCAAGCCGCGCGAGATCAGCGGAGGGTCGCTGGTACTTGCCGGGTCGTGCGCCGTCTACTACATCTTCGGACTGCCGCACTGACGGGCAACAAAAAGCCCCGGCCGAAGCCGGGGCTTTTGTACAGCGAAGTGACTGGATGATTAGAAGCGGGCGCCGATGGCATAGAGCCACGTGCGCGGGAGCTGGTAGTTACCATTCGCGCGGAACGTGGTCGCCGTGCCGAGGGCCTGACCGAATGTGCTGCTGAGCTGATAGTTCGCGCCCATGGTCTTGCAGTCGGCAAGAGCGGTGCCGCGGGGGCATTCCTTCGGCGTCTGGGTGAAGGGATTGAAGACGAGCAGGTTGGCGCTGTTCTGGTTCGTCAGGACCTGAGTCCCGCCGCCCAGAACGGCGATGTTGTTGAACACGTTGCGGACTTCAGCCTTGGCGAAGAACGCAAAGTTGTGAATGGGAAGCTCGTAGTTGACCGCGAGGTCAGTCGCGGTGAGTGACTGCCAGCGATACGCGCCACGGTCGCTGAAGAAGTACGTAACCGTGGTGGGGCCGACCTGGCCGACACCGGCGGAAAGGGCGTACTGATGGGAGGTGTTGCGCGTGCTTCCATCCGGGTAGATCGGGCTTCCGCCGTTGCTGCAAGCGGTGAGGCTGGTCGGAACGCTGGTCGCGGCCGGGTTCGGCTGCGTGCAGAGGAACGACGACGGAATCGTGATCGATGCCGAGGCCGAGAACGGCGTACCGGAGTCATAGCGCTCGATGACACCGACGTTGAAGCGGCCGATACGGGTTCCGATGTCATACGTTCCGAAGAGGCGCAGCTTGTGGCGCTGATCGGCGGCGAGATAGCCGATCGGAGCGTTCTGCTGGAAGTTCTGGTACTCGGTGAACGCAACGTTCCGAGCGCCGAACGTCACCGGTCCGGATCCGCTGGTCTCACCCTCGATGTTGCCGGTGAGCTTCGAATAGGTGTAGTTGCCACCCAAGCTGAAGCCGGCCGGCAGCTGATACTGACCCTGGAACTGCGCGCCCCAGTACTTGCGCTCGGGGACGTCGGAGTTGCCGATGTGTGTGACGTTGGAGAGCGCGCCGGTGACGGGGTTGGTCACGACGGTATCGCCGGCGACGGCGAATCCGGCGTAGAAGTCCTGCCACTTGCGGTCGATGTAGTCCGCGCGGAAGTAGCCTTTGCCGATCTGGGTGCCGGCGCCGAGAGTGATTTCGCGCGTGTTCGGCGATTTGATTCCGGTGCTGAGCAGCTTGGTGTTCAGGCCCGGGATGCTGGCGGTGAGGGCGGTGCGGTTGGTAAAGCCGTTGTCGAGGAACCACTGGAAGGCCTGCTGAAGAGCGGTGCGGGTATCGAGGTATCCAGTGTCCGGTCCGTTGTAGACGAAGCTGATGGAAGCCGGGTTGCCGGCGCCCGATCCCGAGCCGGAAACCGTCTCGGCCAGGCGGCCAACGTACGTGCCGTAGTTTGCATCGAGGCGGAGGCGGCCGTTGCCGAAGACGTCATAGATGACGCCGAGGCGCGGGCTGACCGCGCTGTCTTTCGAAACGCCGTTGCCGGCGCTGTCGACGGCGTCGTTGCTGTCATAACGGGCGCCGAGGTTGAAGGTGAAGTGCTGGTTGAAATCCCACTTGTCGTTGAAGAACATCGAGTTGGTCTTCAGGTTCGATCCCAGGGATGCAAGTGCGATCGGGAACCAGATGAAGCGGTCGGTGCCGCCTTTGAGCGCGATCTGGACTGTACCATCGGGAAGCTGCTTGGGCACGTTGGAGCGCACGTCATAGCGGAAGTCGGTCGGCGACTGATAGTTGTTGGAGAGGCGTTGTTCCGCCCACTCGTCGTAGCCGACGACCATGTTGTGCGTGCCCATCGACTTCGTACCGAGGAAGTAACGTCCCTTGAGCTCCCACTCCTTGTTGTTGCGAAGCTCGGCGCCGCAGCTTCCGCAGAAGTACGGAGCGTTGGCGGTGACGCCGGTGACGAGCTGATCGAGGACCGGGCTCCCCTCGGCGAGGTACGCCGCGGTGGGGTTGGCCTGATGGGCGGGGGTGCTGCCGCCGAAGTTGACGAACGCGAAGTACTTCTTCGCCCAGTCGCCCTCGATGAGCAGGTTGTTGGTGATGACGCCGTTGTAATGCAGGGTCTTGAAGTTGTTCGGGTTTTCGACGCCCGCCGTGTTGATGGAGCGAAGGTCGAGGCAGCCGATCTGGCAGTTCTTATCGCCCTTGACGTTGTTGGTCAGGTAGGAGCCTACGACCGAGTGCTTCTGAGTCAGGTTCGCGGTGACCTTGTATTCCTGGCGGGGCGAGTTGGTGTTGATGGTGTACGCGCCGATGGCCGGGTTGGGAAGCGTCGAAATCGCCGCGAGCGTTGCCGAAGCCGAGGTCTTGGCCTGACGGGCGGCCACGAAGAACCACAGACGATCGCGGATGATGCGTCCGCCGAGAGTCTCTTCGTAGGTGTTGTTGGTGTGGTCGATCGGGTCTGCCTGGGTAGAGACGCTCTTCTCGGTCCACTTCGGATTGTCGAGCGTGTCGCGGACGGATCCGCTGAACTCGTTGCCGCCCGACTTGGTGATTGAGGAGACCACGCCGCCGGTGAAACGGCCGAACTCGGCCGAGATGCCGCCGGTGAGGACGGTGGTTTCCTGGATGGCGTCCTCGATGAAGAGGGCGTGCGGCTGGCCGCGGAGGTTCTCATTCACGACGGCGCCGTTGACGAGGTAGAGGTTGTCGTACGACATCGCGCCGGAGATGGTCAGGCCGTTCACGCCGTTGGTGATTCCGGGTGCCAGAGCTGCCTGCGCGGTCGGGGTACGGGTGACCGGCAGCTGGTTCACCGTGGCTTGCTTGAAGTTGGTCTGGACCTGCGGGGTTTCCATCACCGTGGCCTGGCTGGCTGTGACGGTGATGGCCTCGCTGACAGCCGACATCTTCATGTCCGTATCGAGACGGGTGGTCTCGACGAGGTTGACGGTGGCGTTCTTGACGACGTCCGTCAGGCCGGACAGCGAGAACGTGACCTTGTAGGTGCCCGGCGGAATGGCCGAGAAACTGTAGTCTCCCTGCTCATTCGTGACCGTGGTGCGTGTTCCCTGCAGTTTCGGCGACGCGATGGTCACCGTCACTCCGGGGAGATTGGATCCCGCCTGCGTGACCGTTCCGGTCAGCGCCCCGGTGGTGCCCTGCGCGAACGCGCCGGCTGCGACCAGGATCAGCAGGAAGAAACAGATCGTAAATCGTTGTAGCTTCATCTCGTTCCTCCTCGATTCTCCTCGTTAAAAATTACGGTTGGACTTGCCCGCTGGAGTGCATACCCCGAACCGATTTATGCAAATAGACGCTTGGAGTATAAGTCATTGTTTAGTAAAGATTTAACTTTGATGCCGTGGATATTTCGCAAGTGGCAAAATTCAAGCTTTTGAACGCCCGCACCGGTTCTCCGCATCGGGCCGCTTTCCGGCCCGTCCGGAAGGCTCTTTGAGGGGTCCAAAAAGCCCCGGCCGAAACCGGGGCTTTCGTTCCAAACCATGAAAACGGGTGACTAGAAACGCACGCCGACCGCGTAGAGATACGTGCGCGGAAGCTGGAAGCTGCCGTTCTGCGAGAAGGTTGTCGGCGTGCCGCTGGATGCACCGAAGGGGATCGCCGGATTCGCCGACGTTCCCAGGAAGTAGTTGGTCGTCGGTTTGCCGGCGGAGTCCTTCGGGCACTGCGAGACCGAGGCGGCCGTGCACTGAATCGGCGTCTGCGTGAACGGATTGAACGGCGCCAGATTGGCCGACGAGTTCTGGTTCGTCAGAACCGTGGTCACGACACCAAGGATGGCCTTGTGGTTGAAGGCGTTGCGGACCTCGGCCTTCGCAAAGAGCGCGAAGTTGTGGATCGGCAGTTCGTAGTTCAGCGCAAGATCGGTGGCGATGATCGCATCGGTCGTGAACTGGCCGCGCTTGCTGAAGAAGTAGGTGACCGCCGTCGGAATGTTGGCGTAGTCGTGGCTCGAAACGCGCGGCGAGCCGTCCGGGTAGGTCGTGGCCGTCAGGCCCGCGGCGCTGTTGATGGTGATCGACGCGGCCGCGGAGTACGGTGAACCGGAGTCATAACGCTCGATGAGCCCGAGGTTGAAATGACCGACTCGGGTACCGACATCGTAGGTGGCCCAGCCGCGAACTTTGTGACGCTGGTCGGCGGCGAGGTAGCCGACCGGTGCGTTCTGTGCGAAGTTCTGGAACTCTTTGTAGGCCACGCTGGAACTGGCGAAGGTCACAGGGCCGCTGCCGCTGGTCTCACCTTCGACGTTGCCGGTGAGCTTGGAGTAGGTGTAGTTGCCGCCGATGCCGAAGCCCGCCGGAAGCTGGTACTGACCCTGGAACTGCATGCCCCAGTACTTGCGCTGCGGGACATCCGAGTTGCCGATGATGTTGAGATCGGCGAGCGCGCCGGTGAGCGGATTTCCTACGACCGTACCGAGCGCAAGGCTGGTGAAGTTGGCGTAGAAGTCGCGCCAGTCGCGGTTGATGTAGTCGGCGCGGATATAACCTTTGCCGATCTGCGTTCCCGCTCCAACCGTGAACTCGCGCATGTTCGGCGACTTGATGCCGTTGGGATCGAGCTTGGCGTTGAGGCCGGGGATCGACGAGGTAAGCACGGTACGGTTGATGCCGCCGTTGGCCAGGAACCAGGTGAACGCCTGCAGGAGTGCGTCGCGCGAATCCTGGAGAGGCGCGCTGGGGCCGCCGTACACGAAGACGTACTGCGCGGGGTTACCGGCCGCGGATCCCTGACCGGCGACGGTTTCGGCCAGACGGCCGCTGTAGATGCCGTAGTTGGCGTCGAGGCGCAGGCGTCCGTTGCCGAACACGTCGTAGATGGCGCCGATGCGCGGGCTGACCAGGCTGTCCTTGGAAACGCCGTGGCCGGCGCTGTCGACGGCGTCGTTCTTGTCGTAGCGCGCGCCGAGGTTGAGGGTCAGGTGCTGGTTCAGATCCCACTTGTCATTGGCGAAGACCGAGGTGGTCTTCAGATTCGAGCCCAGCGATGCAAAGGCGACAGGGAAATAGTTGAAGCGGTCGACATTGGATGTGAGCGCGATCTTGATCGTGCCGTCGGGCTGCTGCACGGGCGCGACGCCGCGGACGTCGTAGCGGAAGTTGGTGGTGGACTGATAGTTGTTCGAGAGCCGCTGCTCGGCCCAGTCGTCATAGCCGACCACCATGTTGTGGGTGCCCATCGACTTGGTGCCGAGGAAGTAACGGCCTTTGATCTCCCACTCCTTGTTGTTGCGGAGCTCGGGGCCGCAGCTGCCGCAGAACAGCGGCGCGTTGCCGGTGCCGCCCTGTCCCGAGACCTGGTCGCGCAGGGTGGTACCGCGCGAGAGGCCGGCCGCGTCCGTGGGGAACGGCGGCTCGTTGCCGCCGAAGCCGACGAACGCGAAGTACTTCTTCGCCCAGTCGCCTTCGATCAGGAGGTTGTTGGTGATGACGCCGTTGTAGTGCAGGGTCTTGAAGTTGTTCGGGTTCTCGACGCCGGCGGTGTTGAGCGTGCGCAGATCGATGCACGTGCCCTGGCAGTTCTTGTCTGCCTTGACGTCGTTGTTGAGATAGGACCCGACGATGGAGTGCTTCTGGGTCAGGTTCGCCGTCAGTTTGTATTCCTGGCGGGGATTGCTCGAGGCCACGACGTACGATCCGAGAGTCGGATTCGGCAGCGTGGTTCCCGGAAGCGCCGACAGCGTTCTGTTGGCGGACGTCTTGGCCTGGCGGCCGGCCACGAAGAACCAGATGCGATCGCGGATGATGCGGCCGCCGAGCGTCTCTTCGTAGGTGTTGTTGATGTGATCGACCGGCGCCACCTGCGTGGAGAGGCTCTTGGCCGTCCACTTCGGATTGTCCATCGTGTCGCGGACCGATCCGCTGAAATCGTTGCCGCCCGATTTGGTGATCGAGGAGACCACGCCGCCGGTGAAGCGGCCGAATTCGGCCGAGATGCCACCGGTGAGGACGGTGGTTTCCTGGATGGCGTCTTCGATGTAGAGGGCGTGCGGCTGGCCGCGAAGGTTCTCGTTCACGACGGCGCCGTTGACGAGATAGAGGTTGTCATACGACATGGCCCCGGAAATGGTGTTGCCGTTGATGCCGGTGGTGATGCCGGGGGAGAGCGAGGCCTGCGCGGCGGGGTTGCGGGCCATCGGCAGGCGGTTGACCGTGTCCTGCTTGTAGTTGGTCTGAACCTGGGGCGTCTCCATTACCGTGGCCTGGTTGGCGGTGACGGTGATGGCCTCGCTGACGGCAGACATCTTCATGTCGGCATCGACGCGGGTGGTCTCGACGAGGTTTACAGTCCCGTTCTTGACGACGTCCGTCAGGCCGGACAGCGAGAACGTGATCTTGTAGGCACCCGGCGGGATGGCCGAGAAACTGTAGTCTCCCTGCTCATTGGTGACCGTGGTGCGGGTTCCCTGAAGCTTGGGCGACGCGATGGTCACCGTGACTCCGGGGAGATTGGATCCTGCCTGCGTGACCGTTCCGGTCAGCGCCCCGGTGGTGCCCTGCGCGAATGCGCCGGCTGCGACCAGGATCAGCAGGAAGAAGCAGATGGTAACGCGTTGCATTTTCATCATTCCTCCTCGATTCCCTCGTAAAAAATGCGGTTGGACTGCCTCGATCACTTGTTTGCGCGGAGAGCGCAAGATTTGCGTCGCTTCGTCGGAATCAGGCGGATTTCTGCCAACGCGCGGAGTGACCGCGAAGAGCACCGCCGTGCTGGTGAATGAACGTCTGGACCTTGATTCGCGAGCGGTGGACGGCCGCCTGCGAACGACGATTACCCGGGAAAGGCGCATCGTACGCGCGGAATTTACCCGTTGCAAGCAACGCCTTGCGAAACAGTTCTACCGGGTCATCTGCCTGTATCGGATCCGATGCGGCTGGTCGGCCTCGGCGCCGAGGCGCTTGCGTTTGTCTTCCTCGTACTCGCTGTAGTTGCCGTCGAACCAGACCACGCGGCTGTCCCCTTCGAAGGCCAGGATGTGCGTGGCCACGCGATCGAGGAACCAGCGGTCGTGCGAGATGACGATGGCGCAGCCGGCGAAGTTTTCGAGCGCTTCTTCGAGCGCGCGCATGGTGTTGACGTCGAGATCGTTGGTCGGCTCGTCGAGCAGGAGCACGTTCGCCCCTTCTTTCAACATCTTGGCGAGATGAACGCGATTGCGCTCTCCGCCGGAGAGGATGCCGACTTTCTTCTGCTGGTCGGAGCCGGAGAAGTTGAAGCGGGCCACGTAGGCGCGTGAATTCATCTCGCGCGCGCCGAGCAGGACCAGCTCGGTGCCGCCGGTGATCTCGTCGAAGATCGATTTCTCCGGATCGAGCGTGCGGTTCTGATCGATGTAGCCGAGCTTCACGGTCTCGCCGACGGGGGTCGTTCCGGCGTCGGGCGGCTCCTGCCC
>Ga0157378_10003096_pt1 | contig 14791 bp, 13 predicted proteins | sample M65metaG_FD_115309 | JGI IMG/M metagenome (GOLD analysis project Ga0157378, IMG submission 115309) | Miscanthus rhizosphere microbial communities from Kellogg Biological Station, Michigan, USA - M6-5 metaG | ecosystem: Host-associated > Plants > Roots > Rhizosphere > Soil | place: USA: Michigan...
GACGGACTTTAGCAAACCGGCGGAAAAAGCAGCCATGGAAGCGGCGCTGGCGACGGTGCGCGCCGAGTTCGGCCGCGAGTACCCGGTGGTGATCGGCGGCGAGCGGATCACGGGTCTGAAGACGTACGAGTCGATCAACCCGTCGCACAAGTCCGAGGTCCTCGGGCGATTCAACAAAGCGACGAAACCGCACGTCGAGCAGGCGCTCGATGCAGCCTGGAAGGCGTTCGAATCGTGGAAACGCCAGCCGCTCGACGTTCGCGCTGGTCTGCTGGTCAAGACCGCGGACCTTTTGCGGCAGCGCAAACACGAGTTCTCGGCGACGATGGTTTACGAAGTCGGCAAGACCTGGCCCGAGGCTGACGCCGATACCGCCGAGGCAATCGACTTTCTGGAGTTTTACGCCAGGGAAGCGTATCGATGGGGCGGCGAGCAGCCGATTACGAAGATTGCCACCGAGGACAACGCGCTGGTCTACGTTCCCCTCGGCGTCGGCGGCGTCATCCCGCCGTGGAACTTCCCGCTGGCCATCATGGCCGGCATGACCACCGCCGCCGTCGCCACCGGCAACTGCGTCATCCTCAAGCCGTCGTCGGACGCGCCGTGGATCGCCTGGCGTTTCTTCGCGCTGCTCGAGGAAGCGGGCATGCCGCCGGGTGTCGTCAATTTCCTCAGCGGCTCCGGCGCCGAGGTCGGCGATCCGCTGGTCATGAGCCCGCGCCTTCGCTTCATCTCCTTCACCGGCTCGAAGGAGGTGGGCCTGCACATCAACGAGGAAGCCGCCAAGTCGCGTCCGGGTCAGCTCTGGATCAAGCGCGTGGTGGCGGAGATGGGCGGCAAGGACGCCATCATTGTCGATCGCGATTACGCAAATCTCGATGATGCCGCCGCCGCGGTCGTGGCCTCGGCGTTCGGGTTCCAGGGACAGAAGTGCTCCGCCTGCTCGCGCCTGATCGTCGACGACGCCATCTACGACAAGTTCGTGCCGATGGTTGTCGAGAAGACCAAGGCGCTGCGCATCGGCGCGCCGGAAGAAGGAGCAACGCAGATCGGTCCGGTCGTCAATGAATCGGCGATGCGCAAGATCAAGGAGTTCATCGAGAAGGGGAAGAGCGAGGGCGGCAAGCTACTCGCCGGCGGCGAAGTGCGCGATGCCGAGGGCTTCTACATCGAGCCGACAGTGATCGGCGACGTCGCGCCGGACGGAACGATCTCGCAGCAGGAGATTTTCGGGCCGGTGCTCGCCGTGAGCCGGGCGAAGGATTTCGACGACGCGCTGCGGATCGCCAACGATACGGAGTTCGGCCTTACCGGCGCAGTCTTCACCGACGATGAGTCGAAGCTCGACCGCGCCCGCGAAGAGTTCTTCGTAGGCAATCTCTATCTCAACCGCAAGTGCACAGGCGCCTTGGTGGGCGTGCATCCGTTCGGCGGCTTCAACATGTCCGGCACCGATTCGAAAGCTGGCGGCCGCGATTACCTCGGCCTGTTCCTGCAGGCAAAGGCAATCTCGCGGAAGAAGGCGGGAGCGCCGCAGCCGTCGAGAGGCGGGGAGTAAAAACAAGCGTAGCGAAACGTAGCGCCGACGGCGCTACGCTGCTGCGGCGCTACGCGCCTTACTCCAACGTAAAGTTCACGGTCAGACTGAAGACAACCTCCACCGGCTCGCCGTTGAGCGTGCCCGGTTTGAACTTCCACTTCTTGACTGCTTCCACTGCCTGTTCGCTGAGGCCGAGTGGAAGGCCTTTGAGAATCTTCACCTGCTCGACTTCGCCCTGCTTGTTGACGATTGCTTCGACGATGACTACGCCGGTGGTGCGAGCCTTTCGCGCGGCATCGGTGTAGTCGGGTTTCGTGCGGTTGATCGCGACCGGCGCCTTGACGTCGCCGCCGACGCGCAGCGGTCCTTCCTGGGGCTCAGGTGCAGGTGGCGGAGGAGGAGGTGGCGCGGGCGCGGTGCCTTCGCCGGTTCCGCCGACGGTGCCACCCACCACGCCGCCCTTCTCGCCGCCGAGGACGCCGCCGATCTGGCCGCCGACTTCGCCGCCGACCGTTCCGCCGGTCTGTCCGCCGACGACACCACCAACCACGCCGCCGGCGACGCCGCCTTCCTGTGCGCCTGGAGGATCATTCGACGGCTGGGACGGTGTCGTGTCGACTCGGGCGGTCGTAGTAGGCGTAGGGATATCGACCTTCGGTACTTCCTTCGGAATCTCGCGCGGTTGCACGAAGGTCTGCTGCGGGATCTGCACTGGTTTCACGATTTTGGGAGTGGATGCCGCATGCGAAGCCGCGGGCGGCGGGGGAGGAGGCGGAGGCGGGGGAGGAGCTGCCTTCGACAAGAGGTAGGCATGCATCGGCTTGCTTTCCGCGGCCACTTTCTGGGTGGCCTGGGTGCCGATGAAGACGATCAGACCGATGATCGCGCCGTGTACGCCGAGGGAGGCGAGGGTGGCTTTCCAGCCCCCGCGCTTGTGGTGCGTTCCGGACTCAATCAACTCGTTTCTGAGATCCATTAGCGGTGTTCTCCTTATTCGATTTCGTTTAGTTATTGAGCAATAACGCAGCCAATCCTTGACACTCGTTGATGATTGAAAATGAATGAGTTAGCGGCGCGTGTTAGAATGCCCGCCATGCGTCGGATGGCATGGCTGGGCCTGCTGCTTTTGACGGGGTGCACGAGCTCGCTGCCCCTGCCGAAAGGGTGGGAGTCTGTGCCGGCCGCGGCCGCCATCGGCGACTATTGTGCCGCGTTCAAATGTGCAGCAAAAGCGCAGGCACCCGCGGTGCATGTCGCTGGCAACCGGATCTTCAATGGCGACAAAGCGCTGACGCCGGAGTTCGTTGCCATCGACTCATTCGGCGTTTCGCTGGAGCGGAAAGAGATCGTTTTCTCCGCCAAACGGAAGGACAACTTCGACATCGGCCTGGTCGCGCTCGAAGGCAGCGACATCCACTGGGTTCCCGCCGATCCTTCCGACGAAGTGAGCGTCCAGTGGGCGCCGCGCGGCAACAAAGTGAGCTTTATTCTGCACACGAAGACAGGCAGCATCGTGCGCACGGTTCACATCCCGACGGCGACGCCGCTGTCGGTCGACTTCCCGCAGACGCAGATAGACGCCCTCGCCTGGGAGCCGCAGGCGGAGCAGTTCATCGTCATCATCGAGTCGCCCGATGTCTCGCAGCGAATGGTGTCGATGACGTATGAGGGGGAGAAGCGTAAGGAGCTCGCGACCCCTTCGACGCGCCTCGACGTCTCGATCGAGCCGGTCGGCGGCGTGATGGTCATGCGACCCAGCGCCATGCGCTACAACGAGCGGCTCCCTCTCGTGGTCTGGCTCGATCGCAGCCCGTTCGCCTGGAGCGACGCCCGCGCCGCACTGATGCGCAACGCGCGCGTCGCCATCGCCATCGCCCCCGAGGTCACCGACGCGTTCTGGAGCGAAATCGCCAAAGTGGCCTGGATCGACAGCACGCGTACTTACATCGTCGGCAACCCAGCAACGCAGCAACCCAGCAACCCAGCAACCATCATCAAACCCGATCCCGCCCTCCCTCCCCACCGCTACGTCCACCGCGGAAACACCGTGTCGGTATCACCCGCTGTCGTACAATCGGTTGCCGCCGCATTCATTGCGGACGACCTGAAGGGAACACCCCCGCCGAATGGCCGTCGATGAAACCGTAAAGAAATCGACTTTCCGTGAGTACTACGAAGCGCTCCTGATCGCCGTCATCTTCGTCAACTTTGCCCGCATCTTCGCCTTTCAGGCCTTCAAGATCCCGACGGGATCGATGGAAGACAACCTGAAAGTCGGCGATCACATCATCGTCAACAAGTTCATTTATGGCCCGGGCACGTCGCTCGGCGGCCTGCTGCCGCTGCGCGACATCCGGCGCGGCGACATCATCGTCTTCCGCTATCCGCTCCAGCCCGACACCGACTTCGTGAAGCGCGTGATCGGACTTCCCGGCGATTCCGTGGAGGTTCACGACAAGATCGTTTCGATCAACGGCAGGCCGATGCCGGAGCAGTACGTCATCCATGTCGATCCCACAATCTACCCTCCTCGGCCGCAGCTTCCCGAACCGTATCGTTCGCGCGATCAGTTCGGGCCGTATGTTGTCCCCCCGAATCAGTACTTCGCCATGGGCGACAACCGTGATCGTTCCAGCGACTCGCGCTACTGGGGAACCGTTCCGCGCTCGATGATCAAAGGCCGCGCCTTCATGGTCTATTGGTCGTTCGAGGGGACGCCGCCATCTCCCGAGGCGCCGACCTCGGCGCGCATCAAAGAGCTGGCCGGCGTGGTCATCCACTTCTTCACGAAATCGCGATGGGAACGGACGTTCTTCATCGTTGACAGCAAATACCATTACACGCCGGGTTTGACGCCCGAGGGTGAGGCCGGCGAAAGTCCATGAGCGAAAGAAATGGGGAGTGGGGAGTAGGGAGTGGGGAGTGGGAGAACGTGGCGGAAACGCCCCCTGCGATCTCCGATTCCCCAGCTCCCACACCCCACACCCCACACCCCACTCCCGACGATCCCGGCGTCGTCATCGACCGCAGCGACCACCCCATCTCGCGGCGGCGCATCCCCGAGAACGTGCTCAAGGTGCTCTACCGGCTGCATCGCAGCGGCTACCGGGCCTATCTCTGCGGCGGGAGCGTCCGCGACCTGCTGATGAGCGGGACGCCGAAGGACTTCGATCTGGCTACGGATGCGCATCCGGCCGAGATCCGGCGGCTGTTCCGCAACAGCCGCATCATCGGCCGCCGCTTCCGGCTGGTACACATCATTTTTCAGGACATGCTGGTGGAAGTGGCCACCTTCCGACGTGAGCCGGAGCGAGCGGATGACGCTGAAGAGCTGCTGATCACCGACGACAACACGTTCGGTTCGCCGCTGCAGGACGCGCGGCGGCGCGATTTCACCATCAATGCGCTCTTCTACAACATCGCCGACTTCTCGGTGATCGATTACGTCGGCGGCCTGGAGGATCTGGAAGCGAAGCGGGTGCGTGTGATTGGCGATCCCGATGTCCGGTTTCGCGAGGATCCGGTGCGGATGATGCGGGCCATCGAGTTTGCCTCGCGCCTCAACTTCGAGATCGAACCGGCCACGTACGACGCCATCCTGCGGCACAAGAACGAAATCCTGAAAGCGTCGGCGCCGCGTGTCTCCGAGGAGATCCTGGAGCTGCTGCGGCGCGGCTGGTCGCGCGGCGCCATCCAGCTGATGGTCAGCACCGGACTGCTCGACCCGATCGCCCCCGAGGTCTACAAAGCGATCGCCGGGGATCGCGCACCGTACTTCTGGAAAATGCTGGAAGTGCTCGACCGCACCGTGCAGGCGGGTCGGAAGATCTCCGATCCGGTGATGCTCTCGGTGCTCTTCCTGCCGTGGATTCTCCAGGATCTGGAGCGGGAAGAGGCGCGGCGCGAGGCGCGGATGAAGATCGGCGAGGTGATCCTCTTCATCCGCGAGCTGATCCAGCCGATGTGCACGCGCATGGCGCTGGCAGCGGGAACGCGGCATCAGATCGAGACCGCGCTCGATACGCTCTGGCGTCTGCTGGAGCCGCCGGCCGACAAACGCGCGCAGTTCAAGTTCGTCTATCGCGAGCCGTTCAATGACGCCCTGGCGCTGATGGAGCTCTACGCGCTGTCATCGGGGAAGCATGTCGATGTGTTTCGCCAGTGGCAGCAGTTCGCCCAGCGGGCGAGGCACGCGGCGGATCATGACGCGCCGATTGCGTCGGCGAAGCGGCGGCGACGTCGCCGGTAAGCGTAGCGCCGTCGGCTCGACGGCTGTACCGCCAGCGGCTCGCTGGCGGTTTGCGTTTCATGCCGCCGAGCCGGCGGCGGTACAGCCGTCGAGCCGACGGCGCTACGCTTCCGTCGCAGTATCATTCCCAACCGATGCCTGAACTTCCCATCTACATGGACCATCACGCCACCACGCCGGCCGATCCGCGCGTGGTCGAGGCGATGCTGCCGTTCTTCACGGAGAACTTCGGCAATCCGGCGTCGCTGACGCACGAACATGGGCGCCGGGCGTCGAATGCGGTGGAAGAGGCACGCTTCGCCATCGCCCGCTTTTTCGGCGTGGAGCTGAACGAGGTCTACTTCACCGCCGGGGCCACCGAGTCGAACAACATCGCCCTCAATCTCCTCGCTCCCGGCGATCACCTGATCACCTCGGCCATGGAGCACAAGTCGATCGTGATTCCGGCGAAGCGCCTGCAGCAGCACGGCATCGAGGTGACGCTGCTGACTCCCGACAGCGACGGCTTCATCGATCCGGACGAGCTGCTGGCCAAACTGCGGCGGAACACGAAGCTGGTGTCGATCGAGGCCGCCAACGGCGAGATCGGCACGCTGCAGGACATCGACCTCCTCGGCGGCATCTGCCGCGAGCGCGGCGTCCTCTTTCACAGCGACGTCACGCAGGCGGCGGGCAAAGTGCCGCTGCACATGACCAACGTCGATCTGGCCGCCTTCTCCGCGCACAAGCTGTACGGACCGAAAGGGATCGGCGGCATGATCGTCCGGCGCGGCATTCGCATCGAGCCGGTCATGCTCGGCGGCGGCCAGGAAAAAGGGGCGCGCAGCGGAACGGTGAACGTGCCCGGCGTCGTGGGGATGGCGGCGGCGTTTCGTCTTCGCGGCGAAGAGATGGCCGATGAGGCGAAGTGGTTGACCGCCCTGCGGAACGACCTGTGGGATCGCGTCGTCGCCGAAGTCTCCGGCGCCTCGGTCAACGGACCGCGAGAGCGAAGACTGCCGGGCAACCTCAACGTCAGCTTCGAACGGGTCGAGTCTGACTCCGTGATGATGGCCCTGCGCCACTTCTCGCTCTCCTCCGGATCGGCGTGCAGCTCGGGAGAACGCAGCGCGTCGCCGGTGTTGACGGCGATCGGCGTTCCGGAAGCGCTGGCCTACGGCTCGATCCGTTTCGGCCTCGGCAAGTCGAACACCAACGAGCACATCGACCTGCTGGTCGATGATCTCCGGCGCAACATCGGCCGGCTGCGGGAGATCTCCGCGGCGTGAGCAAGTCCGCCGCCGTTCGCATCCTTCTGGTCGACCATTCGCGCGGCTCGCTGCTCTTTCAGGAGTCGATCCTTCGCCGCCGCGAAGCCCACATCGTCACGGCGCTCACCGGCACGCTCGGAATCGAGATCGCTCGCCAGGACCAGCCGCAACTGATCATGTTCGCCTTCGACCTGTTCGACATGACCGCGCCGGAGTTCTGCCGCGAGCTTCGCGCAGATGCGAGCACGCGGGCGATGTCGTTGCTCCTGGTCTGCGAGCGCGAATCGCCCGAGCACGCCGAGCTCTGTCTTTCCGCCGGCTGCAACGACGTGATCTACCGCCCGCTGCAGCGCCACGAGCTCGACTCCAAGATCGCCCGGCTGACGTCGATCCCGTCGCGGCGCGAGCTGCGGACGCTGACGCGCATCGAGGTCTCGGTCGAGAAGAACGGCCGGTTCATCATCGGGCGCAGCATCAACATCTCCGCCAGCGGCATGTTTCTGGAAGTCGATCGCGTGCTGCCGGGAGAAGGAAAGTTGCGCCTGCACTTTTACCTGCCGGGCGATCCGAAGCCGCTGCAGCTGGAGTGCGAGGTGCTGCGCGCCGAGTTCACCGGCGGAACGGCGAAGTACGGCGTCAGCTTCGGCGCCGCCAACGAGGAAGAGCGCGAACGGATCGAGCGCTTTGTGCGCCGCCTTCGCTCGCGCGAGTTGCTCTGATGGCCGGAGTTCTCAAACGCATCGACGAAGCGATCGGTCTGACGAAGAACGAGGAGTATCTCCGCGCGCTCACGCTTTTTCTCGACGTCTATGGCGGCGAAGATCCGCCCTCGCCGATGCTTTCCTCGAAGACGGCCAGCGGTCTCTCGTACTTCGGTCTTTGCCTGGCGCTGGTGGAGAAACGGATCAAGCCGGCCATCGACCTCTGCAAGCGCGCCATCGAGCTGCAGTTCTACAACGTCGATCACTTCGCCAACCTGGCCCGCGTCTACACCGCTGCCGGAAATCGGAAGAAGGCGCTGGAGACGATCGAGCAGGGATCGAAAACGCATCCCGATGATGAGTCTCTGCTGGCGGTGCGACGCGAGCTCGGCATCCGCTCCCGGCCCCCGGTCCCGTTCCTCGAGCGCTCGAATCCGATCAACGTTTCCCTCGGCCAGAAGCGTCACGCGAAGAAGGTGGCGGAGAAAGAGCGGAAGAAGTGACCGCACAGACAAGAGTGTCTGTGCCACATCGGTCCCGGACTCGTGGCTCAGGCGCAGGTGAATGTGGCAGAGACACTCCTGTCTGTGCGGTGTTATGGCGGTAACGGTCATCATCCCGACGCTGAACGAGGAGGAGTGGATTGCCGCCGCGATCTCATCCGCGTTCGCCGCCGGAGCAGCCGAAGTGATCGTGGCCGACGGAGGCAGCGTCGATCGCACGCCGCGATTGGCCACCAGCGCCGGCGCGCGCCTGTTGCTCTCCGAGCCGATGCGTGCGCGGCAATCAAACCTCGGCGCGCACGCGGCGTCGAACGAGGTGTTGATCTTTCTCCACGCCGATTCGCGTCTTCCCGCCGGCGCCGCCAATGCTGTGGAGGACGCCCTCCGCCGCGCGGACTTTGGCGGATTCCGCATCGCCTTCGCCGAGCCGTCGCGCAAACTGCATTTCGTTGCGGCGATGATCAACCTGCGAACGAGGCTGACGCGCTGCCCCTGGGGCGACCAGGCGCAATTCATTCGTCGTGATGAGTTTCTTGATCGCGGCGGCTTCCTTGAGATCCCGCTGATGGAGGACTATGAGCTGGCCATCCGCATGAAACGCACCGGCCGATCGGTTCTTCTGCCGTTGACCGTGACAACTTCGGGACGCCGTTTCCTGCGCAAAGGTGTGATCCGCACAGCGGCGCACAACTGGCGAACGATCATCCGCTATCGCATGGGGGCGGATATCGACGCGCTGGCGCGGAGTTACCGGAGATGAATGCTCAATGCCGCGATCGCGCGCGAAGAGCAGGCATCCCTGCCTGCTCCCGACGGGCGTCCTCGCCCGGCGGTGGTTTTGGTGAATGGAGCAGGTTCGCCACAAAAACCCCCGCCGGGCGAGGACGCCCAGCGGGAGCAGACAGGGATGTCTGCTCTACGCCGCCCAGCACCCCCGGAGTTGCGCCGCGATGAACTGCTACATCCTCATCGGCGGGCAATCGCGGCGGATGGGGCGCCCGAAAGCGGAGTTGTTCCTCGATCGCGTAGCGCGCGCGGCGGCCGAAGTGTTTGAGGACGTGATCGCCGTGCAGAGGTTCGGGGGTGTGGCGGCGTCGATCCCGACGATTTACGAAGATCCACATGACGATCAGGCGCCGGTGTTTGGTGTCGCCTGTGCGCTTGCACATGCGCGTGAGCGTTGCTTCATCCTCGCCGTCGACTATCCGCTAATCACTCCGGCCGTTCTAAAACATCTGCGCGAGCGCTTCGAGCGATCGGATGCGCTTCTCGTAGCGCCGGTCTGGAGCGGCAAGACCCAGATGCTCTGCGCCGGCTACGCGCCCGAGCTGCTGGCCCGAATCGAGCAGCGCGTCGCGGCAAAGCGTTACGATCTGCGCGGACTTGCCGGCGACGATGAAGCAGAAATCCTCGCCGAGGATGAATTGCGAACGATGTTCGCGGGCGAGCCGTTGATGAATGTGAACACGATTGAAGAGTGGTCACTGATAAAAGGAACGACATGACCGACTTCTCCCACCTCGACGACACCGGCGGCATCTCCATGGTCGACGTTGGCGCCAAGCGCAGCAGCATGCGCGAGGCGGTGGCGCTGGCCACGGTGCGGATGTCGCCGAAGACGCTTCGCAAACTGATCGATCAGGCATTGCCGAAAGGCGATGTGCTCACCACCGCCAAAGTGGCCGGCGTCCTGGCCGCCAAGCAGACTCCGAATCTGATTCCGCTCGCGCATCCGCTCGCCATCACCTCGGTCGACATCACCTTCGACCTCGACCAGAACGCCGGCACCATCGAAGTGCGCTCCATTGTCCGCTGCGAAGGCAAGACGGGGGTCGAGATGGAAGCGATGACCGCCTGCGCCGTGGCCGCGCTGACGATTTACGACATGTGCAAGAGCGCCGAGAAAGGGATCAGCATCGAATCGCTTCAGCTCGTTCGTAAATCCGGCGGCAAGAGCGGCACGTGGGAGCGAAGCTGATCGTCCGCTGCGCATGACGCACTGTCCCGCGCGCATGACGGAAGCGTTGCCTCGATTCGGCCCCACGTGAGAGCGGAGACGTGGCACACTCCCGGCAGGCAGCGGCCCGGGCCCAGGTTGCAAGATTCGAGGAGGGTTTCATTGATGCGTTTCTCCCGCGTGCTCCTTCCCGCTGTTCTCATTCTTCTTTCCACACCAATCGCGTACTCCCAACAAACAAAGGAAACCACGACCGTCGAGGTCGTCCAGGTTCCTGTTTACGTCACGTCATCCGGCGCCTCGGTGCGCGGACTGACGCGCGACGACTTCACCCTCCGCGTCAACGGCCGGAAGCAGAAGATCGACTACTTCGACGTCGTCGATTTCAGCGCGCTCTCCGCGGAACAGGCGCGCGACCCGCGGCAGCGCCGCCTCTACATGCTGACTTTCGATCTGGCCAACATGGCGCCATTCGCCATGCTTCGAGCCAAACGTGCCGCGGAGGAGTATCTCTCCGCCGCGCAACCGAGCGACTACTTCGCCATCGCGTTGCTCAATCACCGCAACGACATCGAGTTCATCGTCCCGTTCACGCGCGATCAGCTCACGCTGCGCCGTGCGGTGGCTTCGTTCCGCGCGGCATCGAACGACGATCCGCTGCAACTGACGATCTCCACGGGTGAGCGAACGGCGCTGATGAATGACGACGCCTCGGAAATCCGGAGTCTGCGAAGCATGGGAGCGGGTGTGGCCGCAGAGCTCGTGGCCGAAATCGCCCGCCGTCGCGTCGAGGAACAATTCGAGACCCTCGGCGAACTGGCGAAGCGCCTGGCGCCTCTGGAAGGCTACAAGCATGTCGTCATGCTGTCGAAGGGATTTGACAGCTACCTGATGATGAGTGGCGTTTCGGGTCTGACTGGCGGCGGCGCGCCCTCGGGCCCTCGTCCGGAAGGATCGATGCGGCAGGTCACCGCGAACAACTTGTCGCAGTTCAATGGCACGTCGTCGCCGGGCTACACGGGAAACCGCGAATACAGGGGATTTGACTCGCGGCTTCCGGACGCACAGCGGAAGATGCAGAAAGAATTCAACACCGCCGGCGTGTTCCTCGACGCCATCGACATCGAAGGACTGCGTCCCTTCGGCATGGCCTCGAACGAGTCGTTGCACTTTCTCATCTCCGACACCGGCGGCCAGATCGTCGAACATCGCAATGATCTCCTGGCGGCCATGAAGCGGCTCACCGATTCGCAGCAGGTGGTTTACGTCCTCGGATTCCACGCCGCCGATACGGGTCATAAGCAGAACTCCATTGCCGTCGATGTCGACGGAGCGCCGCGCGGCTCGTATGTGAAATACCGCGAGTCGTATTCGTCGACTGCGGAAAAGCCGTCGTCGAATGACGCTCTCCGCCTCGCCGACATCGTGACCAACGACATCCCGCAGAACGGAATCACCATGAACACCGAGGTGACGCCGGGTTCGAAGAAGGTGGGGGTGAAGGTCACGTTGACGGGCCAGGAGTTGCTGGCCATCGCCGGCAGCGATTCGATCGTGAAGGGCGAAGCGCTGCTGTACGTTTTCGCCGGTCAGACCTCGGTCGCATTCGAGAGGAAGAACATCGACGTCGATGTGAATCAGGCTCGGACGAGCGGACTTGATGGCAGCAACGTCGAGCTGTCGCAATCGTTCGAACTGCCGCCGGGAACCTATGCGCTGAAAGTACTGGTGCGCATCGGCGACCGCGACACGCTGGCGTTCGCCCGAAAAGACTTCACTGTGGGGGAGTAAGCCGCATTGCGAAAACTGGGATTCATCCTTCTGGTTGCCTGCGCGGTTTCCGCGCAGGCACAAGTCCGCGAAAGCGTCACCGTCGAAGTAGTGCAGGTTCCGGTGTACGTCACCACGAGCGACGGCAAGCCGGTGACGGGACTGACGAAGGATGCGTTCCAGTTGTCGGTCGACGGGCATCCGCAGCCGATCGAGTACTTCGACACGTTCGACTTCGCCTCGGCGCAACCGGGTCCGCAAGCGGAGCGCTCGCGCCGTGAGCGCCGGCTCTATCTGTTGCTGTTCGATCTCTCCTTCGCCACGCCGGGCACGCTCGGGCGTGCGCAGCGAGCGGCGCGCGAGGCCGTGCTGCATTCGAATCCCGCCACCGATCTTTTTTCCGTGGCCACCTACTCCTCGAGTCACGGTGTGAAGTTCGTTACGCCGTTTCTCTCCGATCGCGCGGCGGTCGCGCGGGCGGTGTTCACCCTCAGAGCCAGCGACACCCAGGATCCCCTCGGTCTCGCTATTGCCAGCGGCGAGCGGGCGAAGTGGGTCACGGCGATGGAGCAGGACGGCGCGGCCAAAGGTGCCGATAGCGATCTTTCACCGCTCCTCGGCACCGAAGTCATCGATGCGATGACCGGTGGCCAGGCCAATCAGGACAATCTGGCCGCGCCGCGAGCGCATCAGATCGAGTACCAGCTCGAAGGTCTCGGCGAGGCCGCCGCGCGCTTCGGCGCGCTCGAAGGGCAGAAGCATCTGCTCATCTTCACCGAGGGCTTTGAGTCCACGCGAATTACGGATATCAAGGCCAAGGGCCGGCCACCGAACGTCGACGCGCATCTCCTCGATCTGGTCAAACGAATGCACGAGGTGTTCGTCTCGGCAGGCGTGACGCTCGACAGCGTCGACATCAAAGGTCTGCGCCACACCTTCAGCGATCTCGATAACGACGCGCTCTACACGCTCTCCAGGGGAACTGGCGGCCGCGTGATCGACAATCGCAACGATCTCGTCGCGGCAGTCGACACGCTGGTGCAATCGCAGCGGACGGTCTACCTGCTCGGGTTCAACCAGGGAAGCCGCAAGAAGGGCAAAATCTCCGTTCACGTCAGCGGCCTCCCGCGCGGCGCGGAGGTCTCGTACCGCGAAGGCTTTGGATATGTGTCGCCGAACGCGGGAATCGATTCGTTGCAGCTCGCGGACATTCTGTTGAACGATGTGCCCCAGGCGGGTGTCTCTCTGAATGCCGGCGTGAGGACGTCCGACACTGGCGCCGAAGTGGCCGTCAGCTTTGGCCGCGCCGAGGTCGTGCCGCAACTCGTCGACAAGACACCGAGCGTCGAGATCCTCTTCTACATCTTCAACGACCGCGGCGGCGCGGTTGGCTTCAAAGCGAAGCGGATCAATCTCACCGGCCCGGCCCGCGTGAACACCGGCTACCTCACGCTGAACGAACCGTTCGAGCTGCCGAAAGGGAAGTACTCGGCGAAAGTGCTGCTACGGATCTCGGGGACGAAGTCGCTCGGATTCGTGCGCCGCGACTTCACTGTGGACTAAAGCGCAGTGAAGCGTAGCGCCGTCGGCTCGACGGCTGTACCGCCAGCGGCTCGCTGGCGGTTTTTCTTGGCGCCTACCGCTTCCTCTGCAGCCAAGCCGGCACCGTCGACGTGTTCGCGCTTTCGGAGGCATTGTCCGCATTCACCAGCTGCTTCCGAATCGTGCCGAGGATGCGCTGATCAGCTGACGTCGCCAGATCGAGCAGATGCTGGCGCTCGTGAAACCCGTTGAAGGCCACGATGAAGCGATCGATGCGAAAGGCCACCACGCGTCCGAGGAAGCGATCCTCCGCGGTGAAATTGTCCTCGCCGAGGTTCGGGATCGGATCGAGCAGCTTGCCGTTGTGCAGATAGAGACCCTTGTACTGATCGAGGATGTTCTCCGCTGCCTGCTTGTTCGCCGCCGGGATGACGATGCCGTCGACGACGTCGTTGTCGACATTGAACGTCGCCTGAAACGAGTTGGCCAGGAACGGCTGCCCGAACGCGGAGTCGGCGGAGTAGCGCTCGCTGCCGGGAACGCGATGCGTGTCCGGCAGGAAGGCGAAGACGGCCGGCTTGTTCGGCGCCGGCGGCATGCGGTCGGCGACGAATCGCGCCAGGCGCTGAACGGCATCGCCCGCGCCAGCGCCGGTGATGCGCACGTAGTACGGGCCGCGCCAGACGTGCACCGAATGCGCCTTCGCGAACGACTCGTTGGGGATGTCGAGAAAGCGCATGTTGCCGCTCTTCTGTTTCGAGTACGCCCCGAAGGCCTTGACGAAGTCGGGGAAACGATAGATCTCGACGGTGGCAAAGCCGTTGCCGGCCGGCGTGCTGTACTTGCCGATGGTCAGATCGAGCGTCTCGTAGCGCGCGAACTGCGGCGCTTCGATCGTCCCGAGGTAGGTGTTCAGGTGATCGCCGGGGATGACGATCGGATCCTCATCGAGACGCCAGATCTGCGCCTCCTGCTGCCGCGGCAGGAACTGCAGGCTCGGCGAATCGACCGTGGCGAAGTTCACCTCGTTGCGCGGCGGCGGAGCGATGCGCACCTGCGCCGGCCGCCGCGCTTCGCAGGAAGCGAGAAGTCCCGCGGTCAGGAGCGCGAGAGCGATTCCAGGAAGGCGATGGTGACGCGCACGCCCGCGCCCGTTGCGCCGCGCGCTTCCCGCGCCGTTTCGTGTTCCGCGTATGCCGTGCCGGCGATGTCGAGATGCGCCCACGATGGACAATTGACGAACTCCTTCAGAAACACTGCCGCGGTCGTTGCGCCACCC
>Ga0157378_10003097_pt1 | contig 14781 bp, 8 predicted proteins | sample M65metaG_FD_115309 | JGI IMG/M metagenome (GOLD analysis project Ga0157378, IMG submission 115309) | Miscanthus rhizosphere microbial communities from Kellogg Biological Station, Michigan, USA - M6-5 metaG | ecosystem: Host-associated > Plants > Roots > Rhizosphere > Soil | place: USA: Michigan...
CACCGACAAGTGCCCGGCCGATGCCACGCAGCCGTTGGCTGCCGGTGCACCACTCAAGATCGGGTTCATCGGTCCGCAGACCGGCCCGCTGGCAGCGTTCGGCGTGATCGCCCAAGGCATGAAGGTCTACTTCGACAAGATCAACAAGGAACAAGGTGGCGTCGACGGTCATCAGCTCGAGGTCGTCAGCAAGGACGACGCCTATGACCCGGCGCAGTCGGGACCTGCCGTTCAAGAAGCGATCCAGGGCGACAAGATCTTCGCCTCGGTGTTCCAGATCGGCACACCCAACGTCGCCGGCACTCGGCAGCAGTACGCCGACGCGTGCGTCCCACAGGCCTTGGTCGGGAGCGGTTTCCCGGCATGGGGCGACCCGAAGAACTTCCCGTGGACGACGGGTGGAATCCCGTCGTACACCGTCGAGGCCAAGGTCTGGGTGCAGTTCATCAAGCAGAAGTTCCCCGACGCCAAGAAGGTGGCGATCCTGTCGTTCAACAACGACTTCGGCAAGACGTACAAGACCACTCTCGACGAGGCGCTGCCTGCAGCCGGATACCAGATCGTCGCTGACGTCGCCCATGAAGGAACGTCGGATCTGTCGAACGAGGTCACCCAACTGCTCGCCGGCGGCCCTGACGTGATCATCGGCGGAACGACATCGACGTTCTGCACCAACCTCATCAAGTTGGCGCGCCAAGGTGGCTTCAACGGACCGATCCTGAACTCGTACACCTGCCAGTCGATCCAGCAGTTCATGGTTCCTGCCGGCGACGCCGCGGCGAACGTGTTCACCCTCGTCGTCGCCAAGGACCCGTCGGACCCGGCGTACGCCGACGACCCTGACGTCAAGCAGTACATCGCCGACGTCGGCACATACGGTGCCGGAGTCGACGCCAAGGTCGGCAACGTGTTCACCGGTTACAACGGTGCGTTCCTCACTGTCGACGCGTTGACGCGCGCCAGCAAGATGGACGGAGGTCTGACGCGTGCAAACCTGATGAACGCCTTCTGGAGCTTCAACACCAAGACACCGATTGCGATCGGTGGCATCGCCAAGGTCGACGGAGTGAAGGACGCCTACATCGCCGAGTACGGCGTGATGGCGGAGTACGACCCCGCCGGGCAGACGTACAAGGTGGCCGACGGCGTCAAGATCGATGCCGAAGGTCAGGGCGGAGTGTTCGCCGGCTGATCGTCATGTCGCGAGCGCGATAGCGGCGCGGTACGTCGCCTCGTCGCTTCGCGCCGCGACATACGCGGTGGAGGGCGCACTTCGGTGCGCCCTCACGATCAATGTGCCGACAGGCAGTTGCGGAAGGTCCGCGATCGAAGCCCCGGCTGCGATCAGCGACGCGCGGGTGAAGACCCATCGCAACGAGGCGTCCTCGTGCGAGGTCGGCGGGACCACGAACACGCACTTGTCGAGGTGGCCGCTCTGGGCGATGTGCGACAGCTCCCACGTCAGTCCCTGCGTCGCACCGATCGTCACGGCGATCAGCTGAGCGGACGCCATTCGCTCGGCGATCGTCGCTTGCCAATTCTCGTCGGAGACGTGCTCGCGGGCCGCGCCGAGCGTTGCCCGAGTGGCTCCCGGGCGGCCGATGGCGATCACCGGTCCGATGACGGCCAGCTCCCAGGCGATCGCTTCCTCGAACGGTTCGCGCCCGCGAATGTTGAACCACTCGAGGAATGGCCGTCGCGCCGACAGCGTCGAACGGAGCTCCAACTGATCGTCGCCGAACGATCGCAGATAGACGACGTCGCCGGTACCCGATCGCTCGCGCTTCCAGCCGATCCGGGCTACCGCACGCGCCGTGCGCGACAGGAACGCGCCGACGAACAACAACGCCACACCGAGGGCCGCCATCGTCCACGCCAGCCGTCGTGGCTCGACGTTCAGGCGGTCGGCGAGTTGCAGGTGTGACAACGATGGCGTGAACAACACCTCGCGCAGACCACTGATCAGCAGCCAGCCGCCGGCACCGAGGACCGCGAGGGAGACGAGCAGGGTGAAGCCGGCCAACAGCGATGGGCGAGGCCGGTTGCGCCTGCCGGTGTCGCCGAGCAGTCGGTCCTCCTGCCGACGCCCGAGCCACGTCACGGCGATCCCGAGGGCGAGGCCGGCGACACCGATCACCCAACGCCAGACACCGATGTCCGACGCAACTCCGACGACGACCCCGGCAACGAGGAGCATCTGCACGGCCGTGATCGTTCGACCGTGCCGGCGCAAACGCGCCGCCAGCTCGTCCACCGAGACGAGTTGGCCCTCGGCGAAGGGGGTCGACGTCACCGTGTCGCGGTTCCTTCGACCGGCGCGCAGTCGCCGGGTGCCGAGCGTGACGACACCCACCAGCCCGACGAGCAGGCCCGCGTCGAGCGCGCTCCGTGCCGGCGAAGGTGGCACGTAGACCGATGTCGGCCCGGCGGGCAGCACCTTGTTCTGGGCCATCGCGTACGACAGGGCGAGTTGGCCGGCCTCCTCCCGAGTCGTCGCGAACGCGCTGACGAGCAGTTCGATGCGTCCACGCCGCGCCCGAACCAGCACCTGCCGGGGGAGGTCGACCGGGCTCGACGCGCTCGCGTCGGCCAAGGCCTCGAGACCGCTGACGTTTGCATCGACGAAGCGCTCCGTCGACAGATGTGTACCCACCGAAGCTGCGGCGAACAGGTCGAACGGGTAGTCCGTCAGCGTGACGTTGACGAACGCCCCCGACGGCTCGACGAACAGCTTGGTGCGTTCTTGCGTGTGGCGTTGCAGGAATTCGAGCACCGGACTCGACGCGCTGTCCGTGCAGCCGAACGAGCTGAGGTCGACGTCGGCGCCCTCGACCTTTCCGGACCCCGGATCCTTGTCGAGGATGAGGTCGTCGAGACGGCTGGGCGTTTTCTCCGGGAGCGGCGTCACGCCGCCTGCTTCGTCGATCTGCAGCCGTGAAACGCGGTCCAACTTCTCGGCCAGGACGTCGGCCGAACTGGTGTCGGAGAACAGCAAGATCGCGAACGAATGATCGCTGCCCTGGAACACGTCCACGACCGCGCCGGGCTTGCTGCGATTGTCGTACCGCGACACCCCGTCGCGATCGTCGGTGTGCGGGATGTTGAACGTGACCGCGACCAACGCCATCTGCGTTCGTGAGTCCATACCCATCGGGCCGCACGCGTCGTTGGGCACGGAGAAGATCGACAACAGGTCGGTGCCGTTCCACCATGCCTGCACGACCTCCGGGGCAACGACACCCCCGATCGGTTGCGTCGGCTGCCACTCCGGACCAGGGTCGGCGATGATGCCGGAGTCGGTGATACGTGCTGCGTCAGCGTGGTCGACGACCGGTAGAACGGTCAGCGTCACCGACGCCAGCAGAAGTCCGCGGAACAGCACTAGCTCTGCGTGGTGAATTCCGGGCACTCGTTCACGAACGAGGAGACCTTGCTCGAGTCCGGTTCACCGCTATACGACGCCGAATGGGGCTTACCGGTTCGGGGGAGCGGATCGGATCGCATCGTCTGATTGCCGGTGTCGACACTCCACAACTGGCAAGTCTGCGTTGTTTCGTCGTCGGCATCGACGTACGACACGACCGCGCCCACGATCGTCGTTCCGTTGTCGTTGTCCCTTCCTGACGCGTCGTACGGGACCCAGTACAGCTGGCCAGGCGTCGGATACTGGGCGTTGAGTGTGTCCTCGCCCTTGGTCTCGAGGTCTTGTTTGATGCGAAGGTCGATCGCCGCGGCCTCGTCCCACTGGTGCTGCGCGATGGCGCGGCCGGCGCGTTGTACGGCACCAAAAGAGTCGTCGACAGCCTTGACAGTGAAGTTGTGTTCGACATCACCCTGATCGGTGCCGGCGAAGTGCACGGTGTACTCGCCGATCGGATCCGCATAGTTCGGCGCCCAGTGCCATTCCAGACCGTCGTTGTAACGCGTCGGCGGATCGGCGTCGCGAGTGACTTGGTTGGGGTCGGTGACGGTCACCTTGATGACCTCCGGATCGCCTGTGATGTCGACGAATTGGATCGGCGGGTCGGAGCAGTTGTTCGCGTCGCACTCCGTGTTCTCGACACGCGGCGCGGCCGGAGTCTTCGACTCGGGCCACAGCACCACCGCCAGCACGACGCCGATCAGCACGACGGCGGCGGCGCCCGCCGCGATCATCCACTGCCGACGGCGGTTCGGGCGCACCGCGGGAACGTCGTCGGTGCCCGCCACTTCCTCGGCGCTCTCGGTTGCGTCGAGGTGTGGCGGCTCGGCGGTGGCAACCGCGACGCCACCTGCGCCGGTGACCGCTGGGCCGTCGCGTTGGGCGAGGAACTCGTCGATCCGCTTGCCCATCTTCACCGTCAGGTCTTCACGGTTGCGCAACACGCTCAGCAGTTCGAGGGCCTCTTTCGAGTTCGCGCTGTCGACGTCGGTCGTCAGTCTGGCGAAGTACGTGATCTGATCGTCGAACGTCAGGGGCGTGGCGGCGAACAACTTCGCGTAGCGCTCGTGGTAGGAGAGGGGGGTGGGCGGCGGAGGCGGCAGCACCTCCGGGAGAGGCACGGATTGAGAGAACCCTCCCAACGACCGCACGAGCGCCTTCACGCTGTCGGCGTCGTTGGGTTTGTAGTCGATGCGTTGTGACTGGCGCATGCGGTCAGGGGCCGCTGTCCACTCGGTGGCGTCGATCCGCACCGGGAGGAAGGGGCGAGCGAGGTCGACCGCGTACTGCCACTCCGCCAGGCAGGCCTCGGACTCGAGCGACAATGCGCTGACGGCGAGAATGAAACCGTTGCACTGACGAAGTTGGCGAAGGATCTCGTCCCACCAGATCTGACCGCCGTGCAGGCTCTCGTCGAGCCACACCGACTGCCCGAGGTCTTCCAGGTCTCGCCGCAGGGCCGTCACGACATCGAGGTCTTGGTGTGCGTAACTCAAGAACAACGTCATGGCGACCTCCTCACCCAAGCTGGTCGTACCGGCTGCGGACTCTATCCCTTCGGCAACTCACCGGAAAGAGTCACCGGGGCACGCAACGTGATACAGGGCTGGTCGACAGAAAGTGGTATTTCCAGTTCACTCCGTGCGATCTACGATGCATCGCCATTGTCAGGAACGCGCGTCATCGGACGACGACCGTCGCCGCCGAGCGAGCCCGGGGGTCGATGCACAGCGTCAACAGCCCCGATCGTTCGGCGCGAGCAGCGAACGCGTCGCTGACGCTGGGCGGTGTCTCGCCCTCGGGAGGTCGAACCGTCAAGGCGACGATCACCTCACCGCCGGCGAGCTCCTCGGCGCGTCGGAGGAGCTGATCGTGGCCGTCCACGTACCACGCGGTGTCGGGCTCGGCGTCGCCCTGCACGACGCTGCACCGCGGGTCGCCGGCGATGTGGTCCATGACGGCGTCGAAACGCTGCACCCATTCCGGCCCGGCGTCGGCGACCGATTGTTCGACGAACTCGCGGCGACCGATCGGCAACACGACGTGCGCGCCGATGCCCGCGCGGATTGCCTCGTCCAAGACGATGAGATCGGCCCCGGCCGCGGCCGCGGACACGACACCAATCGGTTGCAACGTGTTCAGGAGATGGGCGACCCGGTCGGCCACCATCGGCACTTCCGAGTGGGCGAATCGCGCCCTCGGCCGGTCCGCCAGGTCGATTCGGTTGCCAGCATGCACCAACAGCACTCGGGCAGGGTACTGCCCACATCGAGGGCAGCGTGAGCGTCGATGACCGACACGCGTGACATCGGCGTCGCCCTGTCCGGCGGAGGTCATCGAGCCACGGTGTTCGGGCTCGGTGTGCTCCTCGCGCTCGTCGACCAAGGCCTCAACGAGCGGGTCGTCTCCATCAGTTCGGTCTCCGGAGGTTCGATCGCCAACGGCATCGCCATGACCGGACCCGACTACGGCAACGTGGGAACCGCCGACTTCGAATCGCACATCGCCAAGTCGCTGTTGGCGATCTCCGATCGAGGAATCCTCCTCGGCGGGGCTCCGGCCACCAGCAACTACATACGGATGCTGATCGGCAGCATCGTCGTCACAGCGATCTCGTGGATCGTGTTTGTCGTCGCCGTGATCGGACACTGGTGGGTGCCGGCCATCGTTGCGGCGATCATCGCGATCGTCGCCGGACTCGTCGCCTGGCGGCTGTTCCGAGGTCGCTCTCGTCGCACGCAAGCGGCGATCGATGCCGAGTTGCTCGGCAACACGCACATCACCCTGGCCGGCCTGCGGGCGAAGCCGACCTCCGTGCATCACGTGCTGTGCACCACAGAACTGCAGACGGGCACCTCGTTCTACTTCTCGAATCGAATGCTCTACGGCTACGGCTTTTCCGGCACATCGGCTCCCGTCGAACTTCCGCTGGCCACAGCAGTGCAGGCCTCGGCGTGCGTTCCCGGTGCGTTCTCGCCGTGCACCCTGACACTCGGCGACATCGGACTGCAGGGAACCGGTCGACTCGTGCTCGTCGACGGCGGGGTGTACGACAACATGGCCGACGAATGGGAGTACGGCTTCCGCGGCCGGCAGAAGTCGTGGCCGTCGCTCGCCGAAGCGCAACCTGCGCCTGCCGCGCTGCTGCTCGTCGGCAACGCGTCGGGCGGTTGGAACGATCTCAAGCCGATCAAAGGTGACGGTGTCCGTGTGGAGCTCGCCGGCGTGCTGCGCTCGAAGGACGTGCAGTACGACGTCTCGACGGCGCATCGCCGCCGGGCGTTGGCGGCGGTGTTCCGTGACCACGACACTCGCACCGCCGACGGGGTGTTCGCTCAGATCACGGCCAGTCCGTACGAGATCACCGAGCAGTTCGGCAACCGCACCGACGACCGCATCGACGATCGATGTCGCCGCGCCGACGAGGCGCGCCACTTCCTCGACCAGCAGGGCTACACCCCGGACATGTGGGTGGCCGTCGTGCGCAAGACTTCTGGAGTGCCGACCACACTCGCCCCGCTCGGCCCGGAGACGACGGCCGCGCTGTTGGAGCACGGCTACGTGCTGACGATGGTCAACATGTACGTGATGCACGGTCTCGGAGCGCTCCGTCCGGTCGACCGCTCGCGATTCACCCGGCTCGCGGGCGGGGCGACGCAGTGACCGACTCGGCCGTGCCCGCCGACGATCCCGGAGGGGTCGCGTTCGACGACGACTTCGAAGTCGCCGGCACGGCCGACGGCGTCGACCGGGGCCCGGCGCAGGTGGCCCACGACACGGCCGACAGCCTGCAGGCGAGAGGTATCGCCTATCCGACCGCCGCGCCCATCGGGATGCGCACGCTGCGGTCGTTCGTCTTGCAGAAGTGGAGCGGCGTCGACCTCGGAATCCTTGCCCGGCCTCCTCGACCGATACGCGGTGGAACGAGCGCCAGCATGCACAACTGGGGAATGGCATGGGACTGGCGTTGGGCCGATCCCGGTCCGGGCCGCAACGCCGCCGATGAGGTGATCGACTTCGCCATCTCCAACTCGACGCGGTTGGGGATCCAGGCGGTGCACGACTACGTGAACGCCCGATACTGGAAGAACAACGCCGGCTGGCGAACGGCGCGCAGCAGCCCCGAGACGGGCTTCGGTCAACCATGGAGCCAGTGGCTGCACATCGAGCGGACATGGGAGGCGGCCAACCGATCGGATCCGATCGACGAATCTGCGACCGCGGCGCCTTCGTCCGACGGCGATGGCGCAGCGAACAAGTTCGAGGGTGCGCTGCCCACCGGACCACTGCGACGCGGTGACAAGGGAGCCGACGTCGCCCGGATCCAGGATTTCCTGCGGTCCGCAGGATTCGCCGACTTCACCATCTCCGACGGCGAGTTCGGTCCGCGCACCGATGCCGCGGTGCGCGCCGCGCAAACCGCGTTCGCCGCGAAGGGTTCGTACACGTTGGCCATCGACGGGATCTGGGGTCCTGCCACGGCCGCCGCGGCAACACAGTTCGGAGCGGAGTAAGCCATGTCGATCAATCGACCCGTCGACTCGCCACAAGTACCGACACCGCCATCACCGGAGATCGGGCCGACCGACACGGGCGACGACGCCGACAATCAACCTCGTGTCGAGATCACGATCGTCCACGGCAGCCTCGGTGGTGCCGAATACGCACTCATGATCGGTGGTTTCGCCGACGAACAACTGGGAGGGCAGGAGCGGTTCATCGACCGGCAGTTCGCCGGGTTGCTGACATCGTGGGAAGAGGTCGGGTTGTTCCCGACGAAGGTCGGCGCGTCGCGCTTCATCGACCTGAACCCGGACGTCGAGACCGAGCCGCCGGGGTGTTACGTGATCGGGCTCGGCTCCGTGGTGGATCTGCAGCGTGAGCAGTTGACGTTCAGCGTTCGGCAGGCGTTGGTCGATCGCTGCATCCGGCTGTATCGCGAGCCGTTGTCGTCCGATGTCGGGGCCGGTGGTGGTCTGATCGAAGTCGGCGTATCGAGTTCGCTGATGGGTGTTCGCTCGGACCGCGGGCTGCGCGTCGAGGACTCGGTCGCGGGAATCGTCGAAGGCGTGCTGCAGGCCAATCAGGCGCTCGCGCTCTACGAGTCGTCCCGCGCCGAGGAAGGTCGTGTGGTGCGCATCACCGCGCTCGAGTTCGTCGAACGGTTCGCCGAACAGGCCAACCTCGCGGCGGTCGCATTGCGTTCGCTGTCGACCGCGGTGCACCTGCCGACCTCGTACGACTCGTTGCGCAAGGTCACCGTCGACGAGCGGCCGGGAGGCCTGCCTCTTGGCGCAACGCTGACCGATGTCGCCCAGGGATGGCGGCGCTTCGTCATCACCGCGGCGGACACGAGCGACGCCAGCGGGTCGGGTGAACACGGCGTCGCCGACGCCGACGATCGCTGCGTCACGTTCGACATCGCCCTGCTCGGTCGCGAGGCGCGCGCTGATCGGGTACGCCACCGGCTCGACAAGACGATGGTCGACGCGCTCGTCGATCATCTTGCCGTCGACACCAGCGACCAACGCTCCGCCGGAACGTTGTACGACCAGTTGATCCCGCACGAGTTGCGCAGCGACTTCCAGACCACGTCGGCGATCCAGTTCGTCGTCGACGCGACGACGGCGAAGTACCCGTGGGAGCTGCTCGGCGCACCGCGGCCGAACGGTCGTCGTTCTGCGGGCGGTTCGTTCGGTGGCGTGATTCGTCAGTTCACGGAGTCGGAGAGTCGTCGCCTCAGCCCGGTGCGCGCCGAGTTCGGCAGTTCACTGGTGATCGCTGCCGGCAAGGTTCCCGGTGAACGCGAACTGCCTGCGGTCTACGACGAGTGTGCTCTCGTCTCGCAGTTGTTGGCGTCGACGGGTGGTCAGGTGACGCAGCTCGACGACCGACGCAGCGAGCTCGACCTCGTCGATCTGCAGAACGAACTGTTCGGCCGCCATCAGGTGATGCACATCGCCAGTCACGGCGTGTACCACGAAGACCATCCGGCCGACACCGGGGCAATCCTGGCGCGTGGGGCGATGTTGACGACCGACACGATCCGGCAGCTGACCACCGTCCCCGACGTCGTGTTCCTCAACTGCTGCAGCCTCGGCCGGATCGGGCTCAACCGGATGGCCGCAGGACTCGCTCGCGAATTCATGGCGATCGGTGTGCGCGCCCTGATCGCCGCGGCGTGGCCGATCGACGACAAGGCCGCACAGGTCTTCGCCGAGACCTTCTACCGCGAATTGATTGCCGGGCGGCCGCTCGGCGACACCGTGACGCGAGCGCGCAACACGTGTGCCGAGGTCGGCGGGCGCGAGACGTGGGCGGCGTACCAGTGCTACGGCGACCCTGGCTTCGTGTTGCGAGGCAGCCGGCTGTCGCTCGGCGAGGCGGTGGCCGAGCCCGTCAGCGAATCCGACCTGATCGCCCGCCTCGATGGTCTGGCGGTTCGCGTTTCCGACCTCGGACGACCGGGCCGGGGTGGCGTCGTCGATCGTCGGAATCGCCTGCTGGAGATATGGAACCAGCTCGCCGGGTGGATCGACGGACGGCGCGAGCTGGCGATGGACTCACCGATCCAACGACGTCTGGCGACCACGGCGCGGGATCTCGGCGAATACCGCGTCGCCGCCGCACGATTCCGCCGTTTCGTCGTGGGAGACGGCTCCCCGCCGGTTGTCGGTCCGCAGGTCGAGGAGGCATCGGTCGCCGATGTGCAGCAGGCGGCAAACTGCTTGGCCCGTGCCGGTCAGTGGGCCGCCCGCCAGGCCGCGACCGACGCGTCGAGCGAGCGGATGGACATGGCGATCGGCGAGCTGAGCCTGGCGGCCGAGCTGGCGAGGGCAGCCGCAACGCTGCTGCCGAACAGGGAGAGTCACGGCGTGCTGGCCAGCGCGCTCAAGCGGTGGGCAACGGTCGATGCCAAACGGCGGACCGAACTGCTGACCGAGGCGCTCGACACCTACCGCAAGGCGGACGAGACGATCACCGACGCACGGTTCGGCGCAGAGAACGCGTTGCAACTCGGCTTCGTACTGGGAGGCGAGTACGCCGAGTGGGCGACCGCGCAGCTGTCGTCCGGCGGCGACGACGACGCGGCGTCGAATGGTTCGAGCGACACATCCGTGGCAGGTTGCCGCATCGACCAACGTCGGATCCGCGCCGGCGACTTCTGGTCGCGCGCCGATGCCGGCGACCGGGCGCTGACGAAGCTGATGGCGGCTGACGGCGAACCGGCGCGCACCGCCGCCACTGATGAGATGGTCCATGCCTACGAGCGTGCGTTCGCCAGCCGATCGACATGGTCGGAGCGCCAGAGTGCCATCGACCACGTCGGCGATCTGCTCGACCTGATCCCAGCGGACGACGCACGCCGCGCCCACCTGCTGCACGCGTTGGACCAATTGGACAAATGGGAGCAGGCGCACGTCGAGCGGGTGGCGTCATCGACCAATGCCGCCCTTGCCGCGACCGCGCCGGCCGGGCCCCCGGCGCGAACTCACGACCTCGCCAGCGGTGTCGCGCTCACTGCGTTTCCGGCGGGATGCGGCGATTGTCTGCTCGTCGAGTGGGACGGATCGACAGGTCATCATCGGTTGCTCGTCGACGGCGGCATGCCGAGTGCGCTCGACGACGGCTTGGGCAGGTACGCCGCCTCGCAGCCGGCAGCCCGTCTCACGGTCGACGTTGCCGTGGTGACGCACATCGATCTCGACCACATCGGCGGGATGATCGACGCGCTCCGCAACGGACTCGTGGAGTCACCGAACGTGTGGTTCAACGGGCTCGACGAGATCCGCTCGGCGACCCGCGGCCCGCGCCAGGGCGACGAATTGAGCGCGCTCATCCCCGCCGAGCGCCGGAACGTCAACGTCAGCGGTGGCGCGATCCTCGTGCCCGACGACGGAACGCTGCCCGTGTTCGAGCTCGCCGACGGTGCGGTCTGCACGTTGCTCGCACCGACGCTGGAGCGACTGGTTGCGTTGGAGCGAGCGTGGGGATCCGGCAAGCGCGGCGACGCCGACGACCCGATCGACGACCTCTTGCATCGGTTGGGCGACGACCTCGAACGGGGTTCCACGAAGTCGTTCGGCAGCGATCACAGCGTCGCCAACGGCTCGAGCATCGCGTTCTTGTTCGAGTTCGGCGGTACGTCGCTGCTGCTCACCGGCGATGCCTACGCGCCCGATCTGCAGCGCACGATCGGCCGTTTGCTCGATGAACGGAAGGCGTCGCGCCTCGAGGTCGATCTGTTCAAGCTCGCCCACCACGGGAGCATGAACAACGTGACGTCCGAACTGCTCGACCTCATCGACCCTGGGACGATCTTGATCTGTACCGACGGCACACGTTTCGGTCACCCCGACCGCGAAACGATCGAGTTGCTCCGCAAGCACTACCCGACCACGCCGATCCAGTTCACCGACGACACGCCGATCATCCGCGAACGGGCCGCCCTCGCCGGCACCGTCCCGCCCACGTCGTCTCCCGTCAGCCTCCGCTTCTGACCGTGCTGGTCACGCGGGCCTGGTTCAGCCGGCGAGACAGACGGTGTTCTTGCCGGAGTTCTTGGCGTTGTAGAGCGCCTCGTCCGCGCTGCGAACCAGCACGGCGGGAATCAACGGGTGGGCACCGACAGCGACGCCGACCGACGCACCGACCGTGAGTTGCAATCCGTTGACGAACAGGGGAGCGCGGATGGCGCTGATGATCCGGTCGCCGACCTCGCGTCCGCTGGCAGGGTCGCTGATGCCGGAGCAGACGACCGCGAACTCGTCGCCGCCGAGGCGGCCGACCGTGTCGTTCGGGCCGATCACGTCGGCGATGCGGCGGGCGATCTCCTGGAGCACGAGATCGCCGACCGGATGTCCGTATGCGTCGTTGATGGGCTTGAAGTCGTCGAGGTCGATGTACAGCAGGACGAGGTCGGCGCCGGCCACCTCGTCGAGGCGGCGGGCGAACTCGGAGCGGTTGGCCAGCCCCGTCAACGGATCGTGCGATGCGGCCCAGCGCAGGCTGCGCTTGGTGCGATGGTCGGCGATCGCGAGCGCGGCGAGACGCAGAGCGACATGGACCGGTGACTGGGTCGGAGCCTGGAAGTCGACGGTCGACGCTCCCCATGCGACCATCGCGCCGATGATCTCCGGTCCGGTGGGAGCTTCGATCGGAACGATGAACGCGCCGCGGTAGCCCGCCTCGCGGGCGACATCGCCGGCGTCGTCGAACATCGGGTCGTCGAGATCCGTGACGACGATCGGAAGGGTGATGTTGTTCGTCCACACCAGACGAGCGGCACCGGCCAGTCGGGGATCGAGTGGACGTTCGTCGGCCGCAGTGGCGATGATGATCCGCTCATCCTGCTTCCAGGCGATCGCCGAACGGACTTCGGCGCCCCCCATCGAGTGATCGGCGAGTCGGGCGATGACCGGAAGGACCTCGTCCACGCGTGCACCCGAACCCAACATCTCGATCGCCAAGGTCAGATCGGATCGGTCGTGCACGCGCCGGCATGTGCACAGCACGCCACGAATGCCCTCGTCGTCGAGATGGTTCCAAGTGGTGGTCTCGAACGAGTGCCAGCGTCCGTTGGCGTCGATGACCCGGATGTCCGCCGACTCGGGGCCCATCGCCGGGTCGAGCGTCTGGTGCTCCTGGCTCCCACTGAACTGCATCATCGTCTCGAGCACGAGGCCGAGGTCGTCGGGATGCACGAAGTCCGTGCCGTTTCGACCGCGGACATCGCCCCAACCGAGGATCCTCGACAGCGAATCGCTGTGCCAGAGGATGTCGAACTGCTCGTCGAGGAGCAGGGTGAACTCACCCTCCTTGCGACTCATCGAGTTCAAGGCTCGCTGCGCGTGCTCCATCCCTCACCATCGGTGCAGGGACCCGACGACTTAAGTCAATTCCGCAGCAAGAACACGACGGAGCGGAGCGGCTCGCGGCGAGCTCCGGGGTGCGACGAAACCCAGCTCACAGTTCCTGTGACGATCGCCATCGAACGTGGTCGCACGGTCGGTGTGAGCGGAAACCACGCTGAGGGACGGTGTCATCCATTCGAGCGCAAGTTCAGCCGTAGGGCTTAGGACCAATGTGGCAAGTATTCGTCAAGATACTCAGCCTTTCGGCGAACGGCTAACGACTCGTTGACGTCAGCTCGACGAAGTCGCATTCTCATCCCACCTCGGGCATCGGGCCCCGGGCAAATTGAGTGATCGGGACGGATCGAGCTGGACGGGCTTGCTAGTGCATTGCCATGTTCGGGCGCGCCTTGCGGCGGGCCTTGCCTGTTCGCGTCCCGGGGCGGAGGGACAAATGAAAACGCTGGGCGGCACGGTATTCATAGATGCCGATTCGGAACCCGCTGACGCGGTTGGAGCCGACATCGTCGACGAACTCGACCGGAGGACGATCGCATTCGCGGCGCGCGTGTATCCCGTCGTGACGCGGACAGCCCTGTTCGTTGTCTTCTTCTGGTTCGGCATCGTCAAGCTGATGGGGCACAGCGAGGCCGCCGGCCTGGCGCTCGCCCTGGCGACCAAGACGGTCGGCGCAAGCCACTTCCACATGATGTTCGACACCCTGGCGATCGTCGAATGCGTGATCGGGATCCTGTGCTTGATCCCGCAGGCGGTCCGGCTCGTCGTGGCGATGCTCTTCGTGCACATGACGATCGTGTGCGCACCGCTGTTGCTCGTGCCGGAACTGACATGGCAGCGAATCCTCGTGCCGACCCTCATCGGGCAATACATCATCAAGAACGTGCTGGTCGTCGCGGCGGCGCTCGGCCTGCTGGCCCACGCCTCCCCGCTCGACATCAGGGGTGCCGTCCGGCCTGTGGAATGACCGAGCGGCCGGTAGGCCTCGGCTACATTCGGCAGCGCCCCACGCCGCGGGGACTTCGCCAGACCCAGGGGCGCCTCCATGGACAGCGCGTCATCTACAGCAGGTCGCCAGTTACCGCTCGGACGCGTCGCGTTCCTGTTCACCGACCTCGAGGGATCGACGCGGCAGTGGGAGGTCGAACCGGAGCTGATGCACCGTGCGGTCGCTCGGCACGACGAGCTGATGATCGAGTCGATCGTCCTGTGGAACGGTTCGGTGTTCGCCACGGCCGGCGACAGCTTCGCAGCGGCCTTTCCGAACGCCCTCGACGCGGTGAGCGCGGCGCTCGAAGTGCAACGGAAGTTGGCCGATGAGCAGTGGCCGGTACCCATCGAGATCAAGGCACGCATGGCCGTGCACGTGGGCACGGCGAACGTGCGCGATGGCAACTACTTCGGATCGGCTGTCAATCGCACAGCACGGATCATGGCGACGGGTCACGGTGGCCAGCTCTTGCTGTCCGACGACGCTCACAACGAGTG
>Ga0157378_10003098_pt1 | contig 14779 bp, 8 predicted proteins | sample M65metaG_FD_115309 | JGI IMG/M metagenome (GOLD analysis project Ga0157378, IMG submission 115309) | Miscanthus rhizosphere microbial communities from Kellogg Biological Station, Michigan, USA - M6-5 metaG | ecosystem: Host-associated > Plants > Roots > Rhizosphere > Soil | place: USA: Michigan...
ATCGACATCTGCGAGCTGTTGCCGGGAATCGCGCGGCGGGCGGACCATCCCGCGAGCGGCGGGCGAAGGTAGGGCGCGATTTTTCCGATGGCGGCGAGTTCGTCGTTCTCGCTTTTTTTGCGAGTGCCGGTCCAGATCCATTTCCGGTTGAACCAGATTTCGTCGGCGTGGTCGGCGAGGTAAAGCGTGGCGGGCGAGGGGTCGAGGAGATCCTGCTGGAGCTTCCAATCGACGCGGGCCGCGGCGGCAGGATCGGCCATGTAGGCGACGTGGCGCATGGCCTCGTGCGAGAGGACGTGGGTGCCGGGGGGCGTGTCGTGTAAATAGGCGGCGATGTCGTGGAGATAGTTGGGGCCGCGCTTTTCGCGCGTCGAGAGCAGCATGATGCCGGCGACGAGGAGGACGAGGGCGGTGAGGAATTCGACGCGGGGACGCGGGGACTCGGGAACGCGGAGACTTCGGCGGAGGAACGCGAGCACCTCGGTCAACGCGACGGCGGAAAGGATCGCGAGCGGGAAGGCGAGGCTGCCGAGGAAGCGGTCGCCGTCGCGGACGAGCGGACGAGGCGGCGAGAAGCTTTGCAGCGCGCAGCTGTAGGTGAGGAGGTAGCCGACGGCGTAGATCGCAAGCGCGCGGCCGGGAGCGCCGAAGTTTCGCCATGCGAAGCCGATGCCGAGGACGGCGAAGACGTTGAACAGGACGTCGAGCGGGCCGCGAAAGAGCGCGGGAAGAAAGCGGAATGGGAGTTGCCAGACGGGGATGGATTCCGTGCCGTGGCGGCCGCGGGCGGTGAGGTTCGCGTGGAGGCTGTGGAGCCAGTCTCCGGTGAGCGCGTGGTAAATTACGGTTTCGATGCCGACAAAGACGCCCGCGAAAAGGCCGGAGAGCGCGAGCCAGAGGATTTGGCGCGGGTAGATCGCGAGCGTGGCAAGGGCGAGGACGGGAATGGCGAAGACGCCGGTAATGCGGTTTGCCTGACCGATCGCGAGGGCGAGGCCGACCATGGTGGCGGCGAGAATTTTCGGAGCCGGTTGGGTGGCGCGCATCATTTTCAGCCAGGCGAAAAAGGCGACGGCGACCCAGAAGCCCTCGGAGAGGTCAGGCATCGGCCGGTCCACGACCGTGTCGAGCTGGGGGTGAAAGAGAAAGAGGACTCCCGCGACAATGGCCGTGCGCTCGCTGGCGCCGATCTCGCGGGCGAGGGCATGCACGAGGACCGCGCCGGCCCCGAGATAGACCATCGGCTCGAGGTAGTAGGAGAGGGCGCTGAAGCCGAAGGGAATTTGCAGCAACCAGCAGAGGCCCCAGACGGGCCAGCGGAGGTCGTGGAAGGAGCCGGCCGACCATGCGCCGGGAACGCCATGGTGGAGGTCGAAGGCGAGGCCCCAGTAGTTGAGGTCGTCGCCGAGCGACGGCGGGGTTTGATAAATCCAGCGGACGACGAAGCCGGCCAGAAAAAGCAGGAAGGGGGCGAGGAGCGGACGGGCGGTCATGAGGCAGGGCGGCGCCGGGGGAGCCAGCGCGCGAGCAGGATAAGCGCGGTGTCGAGCAAGGCGAGTGCGTAGAGAATCCAGAATGGCTCGAAGAGCACGCGGAAGCGGGCGCGAATGTTCGCGGTGACCATGATGATCACGAACAGTCCCAGCAGGAACGCGCCCCAGAGCTGGTGGAAGTTCAGCGGCGTGGGATCCCGGAAGGCCAGACAAAGCAGGCCGAGGAGCGCGGCGGTGTAGAGCCACGGCAGGCCCTGGATCGACACGCCAGCGGCGCGCGAGCCGGGCAGCGCGATCGGCGCAATGGAGCGCACGCTGAACGATTCCCAGGCGTTGAGGAACTTGGTGAGAAAATTTCCGGGGATGGGGCGGTAGTTCGCGACGAGGAAGGCCTGCGCCGCGGCGGGAGTCGCCAGCGACTGGCCCCAGAGCAGGCTGGCGTAGCGAAGAGTCTCAAGGTCCGTGCCGCCGTCGGTGAGCGCATCGAGCTGGCCCGCGATGGGATAGATGTCGAAATCGCCGGAGGGAAGTTCGCGGTGCGCGATGACGAATTTTCGCAGTGCGAGGCCGGGAAGCGCGCCGGGGTTGCGCAGCGCCGTTTCGAGTCCGGCGCGCTTGGCGACAGGGTCCGGCTTGGCGTGAGCGGCGGAGAGCGTGCTCTGAAGTTCCTTGCGGATGCGGACGAGCTTGGGCGGCTCGTCGCCGGTCCAGTCGGCGCGGGTGCGATCCGCGAGAGGGCGGACGGTTTCGGCGACGCCGGGAGATAACACAAGATGGTCCGGGGTGAGTTGCAGGACGGAGGTGAAAAGAAGCACGCCGCTCTGGCCGGTGCGCGTGATCGCGAAGAGCAGGATCGTCCACGCGACGGTGATTGGAACGGCGATGCGAAACGCGCGCCAGCGGCCCCAGAGCGTGCGCGTCACGAGGGCCAGTGCGAAGAGCGCGAAGAGACGACCTTCCGGCCGGGCTCCCGCCATGAAGAACAGGGCGAGTAGCAGCAGGCCGAAAGTGTATCGACTGGGCGAGCGGAAAAAGGCTGTGGCGGTGAGCGCGACGAAGACGATGCCGAAAATGGCAAACGTCTCGGCGAGGGCGGTGTGCTCATACCAGAGCAGCACGGGATTCAGCGCCGCGGCGAGGGTGACAGGCACGATGAAGACGCGCCAGTGGCGGAGCCAGGCAAACGTGAGAAGGCCCGTGGCAAACACGAGGGCGACGCCGAGCAGATGCTGGACGATGGCGAGGAACGGGAGCACCGGCAGATGCAGCACCGCAGGCACGCAATAGATGACCGGGCCGAGAAACGTCTTTTTGACGTCGAGAACGAACGCGCCGCGGGAAAGCAGGCGCGCGGCGGTTTCGACGGTCGCGCCGGTGTCGTTATGCACGAAGGCCGCCGGCATATGGGCGAGGAGAAAAACGCGGAGCGCGACGGCGACGGCCGCCGCGGGCAGGCAAAGGCGCAGGGCGAGGCGAATGTCGGGGGCGCGCAGACGCCGGCCGAACGCGCGCAGGCCAGGCGGATCGATGAGGCTTTCCAGCCAGCTCGGCATCGCCGTTAGATGCCGCGCAGGTTGCCGAGGAGCAACTCCGCGTTCAGCCCGGTGTGCTGGAGATTGAGCTGGAGCACTTCCATGGCCTCGACGGCGGGCAACTCCGCGAGCTGCCTGCGCAGGGCGACGGTGCGTTCGAATTCGTCGGGGTGAAGCAGCAATTCCTCGCGGCGCGTGCCGGATTTCGTGATGTGAATGGCGGGGAAGACGCGCTGCTCGGCGATGGTGCGGTCGAGGTGGATCTCCATATTTCCCGTGCCCTTGTATTCCTCGAAGATGAGGTCGTCCATGCGGCTCTGCGTCTCGACAAGGGCGGTGGCGAGGATGGTGAGGCTGCCGCCTTCTTCGACGTTGCGCGCGGCGCCAAAGAATTTCTTGGGCTTGGCGAGAGCCTTGGCATCGACGCCGCCGCTCATGGTGCGGCTGCCCTTGGTGGGCTGGAGGTTGTTGTAGCCGCGCGAGAGGCGCGTGATGCTGTCGAGAAGAATGACGACGTCACGGCCGATTTCCACGAGACGCTTGGCCCGCTCGGCGACGAGCTCCGCGACGGCGACGTGGCGCGAGGGTGATTCGTCGAAGGTGCTGCTGAAGATGTCGCAATCGAGTCCGCGCTCGAAGTCGGTGACCTCTTCGGGGCGTTCGTCCACAAGCAGGAGAATGAGGTGAACCGTGGGATGGTTGCGGCGGATGGCCCGGGCGATCTGTGCGAGGAGAACGGTTTTTCCGGCGCGGGGCGGGGCGACGATGAGGCCGCGCTGGCCCATGCCGAGTGGGGCGATGAGGTCAATGGCACGCGGTCCGAGATCTTCGTGGCCGGGCGTCTCGAGAAAGATGCGGCGATTGGGAAACATCGCGGTGAGCTTTTCGAAGTCGGTGGGCGTGGTCCACTCGGCGGCGAGCTTGCCTTCGATCGTGGCGACGGAGCTGAGGATGAGGCCCTGCTCGCGGTGCTGGGGCAGACGCAACCGGCCCGCGATTTTTAGCCCGGTGCGCAGCTGATGATCCCGAATGAGCGAATGGGGCACGGAAACATCCTCCGGGCACGGGCGGAAACTGAATTTTTCCCAGCGCAGGACGCCACGGCTATTGTCCAGATCGAAGATACCCTCGGCGGTGACGGTGTCGCCGCGTTGAAGGTGGAAGCGGACCTGATCGAGCACGAGATGATGCAGGCTGCCCTCGGGGCGAAGCCGGACGCCGAATTCCTCCGCGCGGGCCGTGAGCGCGGCGCGGCCGAGGGATTGGAGGGCGTTGAGGGAAACTTCCAGCGGTGGGTGCTCCGCCGGAGGGGCGGAGGCGGACACGTTGGACGCGGGGACATCAGTCATACTTGTGGCGAAGATAAGCGGCGAGCAGGGCGGCTTGCGATTGGAGCAGGTCGGGGCCGGCGTCATTCCAGACGACATGGCCGGCGAGTCGCATTTTAACGTGCAGGCTCCATTGCGAGGCGAGGATTTTCCACGCGAGATCCTCGGGAAGCGAGCGAATCTGCGTCAGGCGCGAAATTTGGGTGGCGGGGCTGCAAGCCACGACGATGACGTGATCGAAGAGGCCCTCGGCGCGGGTCTCGAAGAGCAGGGGAATATCCACGACGAAGATGCGGTGGCGCTGCGAGGCATCCCGGGCTTGATCCGTCCAACGTGCGCGGATGGCCGGATGAAGAATGCCCTCCAGTGTTTTTTTCTTGGCGATGTCGTTGAAGACGATTTCGCGGATGAGCGGGCGATTGGGCTCGCCACCGCGCGAATAGGCGTCCGGCGAAATCGCATCGAGCACCTGCTCTCGAACATTTTCGTTCGAGTCGAGCAGTTCGCGGGCGCAGGCGTCGGCGTCGAAAAAATCCGCGTCGAGTTGCTCGAGGAGCAGCCGGCGGAAGCTGGACTTGCCGGTGGCCACGCCGCCGGTGATGCCGAGGGTGGGCATGGGCGATTAAACGGAATCGGCGGATGATCGGGCGCCGTCCCGGAATAGCGAAACGGCGGGGAAGATGACTTCCCCGCCGTCTGCGGCAATGATTTTTCGGTTGCGCCTCACTTGACCGGAGGGCCCTTCATGTCGATGACCGGCGGCGAAACTTCGTCCGGCAGCCCGAGGGACTCGACGACCTCTTCTTTTTCGACATCGGAACGGACGGGCTTGCCCTCCGCATCAATCAATTTGGCTGTGACGAAGATGATGAGGTTCTTCTTGAGCTTCTGATCCACGTCGGAGCGGAAGAGACGTCCAACGAGCGGAATGTCGCCAAGGAGGGGAACCTTGTCCTGCACTTTCTGAACGTCTTCGCGGATGAGGCCGCCGAGCGAGATCGTCATACCGTCCCAGATGGTGACGCTGGTGGAAACCTTGCGCGTGCTAAAGACGGGCTGGTTGATCACGTTCGGACTGACTTCGACGCTCCGGGGCCGGGCGGGGGTCAACGAGCTAGCGAGGCTGCTCGGGGCGGCAATCGTCAGAATTGGGCTGCCGTAGTTGATGAAGCCGTCAAAATCGACGACCTCGGGGGCCAATTCCAAGTCAATCGTGTATCCGTCGGCACCGACGGTCGGCGTAACTCCGAGGGTGACACCGAGATTGCGCGTCTCGAAGGCGGACGGCGTGGTCGGCGTGATAATGGGATTTGTGCGAAAACCGGAATTTCCCGTGCCGACGACGTTGTTGTTATCTCCGACTGTTTGGGGGATCTGCGGCGGGCTGAATTCGGTGGGGTATTTGAATTCGCGGATGACGTTAACGACGGCATGGTTTCCGCTTTTTGTCGTCACCGTGGGAGCGGACATCAGGTCGATGCCCTTTTTCTGGTTGAGGGCGCGGATCACCATCTGGAACTGAGGATTGGTGTAGATTCCCGCAATGCCCAGGATTCCCGGACCGGCACCCGAGGCGAGGGCCGTCGCGCCGCCGAGCAGCGCGTCGATGCCGTTGATGGAGACGGCGGAGTTCGGACCATTTCCCTGACCCGAGCGAAGCCCGGAGGTGAGCGCCGTGTCGCCAATGACCTGTCCCGCCGGATCGGTAAAGGGATAGGCGCTGGCGGCGGCATTCGCATTGCCGCCGGAGCCATAGACGCCGCTGCTGCCGATCTGGAACGGACCGAGACGCCAATCGAAGCCCAGTTCCTTCAGGTTGTTCTGATTGATCTCGACGAATTTCGATTCGATCTGGACCTGGGTGGGAGCGGACCCGAGTTGGGCGTCCACCACCGTGTCGATGAAATCGATGTTGTCTTGCGTATTGCGGATGACGAGCTTGCTGCCCGCCGGGATGTATTGGGCGCTGGCACCCTCGGGGAACTGCACCCCGAGCGAGGCGAGATAGGTTTGCGCGCTTTGGGTCTTATTGATCCGATTTGTCGATTGATCGCCGACCACCGCGGCTCCAAAGCCGCCGGTCGTGTCCGCCGGTGCGCTCTCGACCTTGGGAATGAACGTTGGCGGAACCTTGTATTCCTTGGTGACAAGTTCGTTGCTGACGTCGGAAAGGGGAACGATCGAGACGGCGACGGGGTCGATCTTGATCTTGAGCCCGGACAGACTGGCGAGATAACGCAGAACCTCGTAAAGGGGCACGTTATCCAGAGACAGCGTGACCTGGGTATCTTCCGTGGCGGCGGGAGCGACTGGAGCGGCGGCACCTGGAGCGGCGGTGGCGCTTGCCGGAGGAGGCAGGATGTCACCCAGCGGGGAGGCGCCGGTGGCGGCGGGTGCGCTGGCGAGTTTGAGGAAAATGTTGACGCCCTTCTTGGCGGGGTCGGATTCCAGAGTGTCGAGCGAGCGGCTCATCTGACGCAGACGTTCGACCGCCTCCCGGATGGTTGTGTCCTGCAAGGTGATGTGGGGAACGATAATGCGGTTCAGCTTTGCCGTGATGGCCTCCGTCTGCGAGATATCGCCTCGGCTTTGCGTCGAGATCGTGTCCTTCCCACCGGCAAAGCGGTGGACGGGGGTTTCCCAGCCCTTGGTAACCTGCCAGAGCATGCGGGCGCGAGTCTCGTTGTAGGCCTCGTGATCGTATTTCTGCTTGGCGTTGTTGACTTTTTCGAGGCCGTTGCGGGCTGCGATGTTGTATTTGTCGATGTTGAGGACCTGCTCGTAGCGCTTGGTCGCGAGATCGTAACTACCGCGGGAATAGAAGCCCTCGGCATCGACGAGCAATTTGGAAACGTCCTCGCGCTGCTTGGCGAAGGAGGGCGTGACGGTCTTGTTGTAGTAATCCGGCTGCTCCAGATGGGAAAGGAGGGTGATGGCGGGACGATAAGTCGGATTGTATTGCGGAAGGAGGACGGTCTTGGCGACCTTTTCCGCGTCGGCGTAACGACCTTGATCGATCAAGGCCCCGGCGTAGGCGATCGCCGCCTGGCTGAATTTTGCGAGGGCTTCGTTGCGTTGGCTGACGACAGCGGAACCGGAGCCAATCTCGTCCACCGCGCGCATGTAGGCCACGTAGGCGGTTTGGTAATCCTTGCCGGCCATGGCACGATCACCGATCTGGAGCTGCCGCTCGGCGTCGAGCGTATCCTGCTGCCGGCGGACGACTTCCCGATCGGCGGTCGAGTCGAGGGAGGTGGAACTGGAACCGTAGCTGCCAGCGTAGGAGGAGGCGGAGCAAGCGGCGGCGACGAGCGCAAGGCTGATTCCGATCGGGCGAATCCGAATGTCGAGGGGTTTGATCATGGAATGGGTCTTCGGCGGCAATTAATTGGGGAGGGGAACGTCGCTGGTGCTGGCGTCGCCGGGGATGGCTTCGGCATCGGTGGCGGGGGCGTCGGGAACGGCAACTTCCGTTCCATCCTCGACTTCCTTGATGAGAGGCTGGCCGGCGGGGTCAATGAGGCTCGCCGTGACGAACATAATGAGGTTCCGCTTGAGGTGCTGATCCGCCGAGGTGCGGAAGAGTCGGCCAACGAGCGGGATGTCACCGAGGATCGGGGTCTTGTCTTCGACCTTCTGCACGTCTTCACGCATGAGGCCGCCGAGAACGACGGTCTGACCGTCGTAAACCGTGACTTGTGTGGTGACCTGCCGGACGCTGAAGATTGGCTGATTGATGACATTCTCCGAGACGAGGACGGTGGTCGGCTCGCCAAGAATGGTGCCGAAGCCGAAGGCGGTTGTGAGGCCTTGCGTTGCGGCAAGCAGGGCGGACGTTTGCGACTGCGCGGTGGCGAAAATCGGGCTGCCGTAATTGATGAAGCCGTCGAATTCCGTGACGCGGGGCGAGAGGTTCAGATCGATCGTGTAGCCATCCGGGCCGACGGTGGGCTCGACTTCGAGTTCCACGCCGAGGTTGCGGGTCTCGAAGGCCGAGGGCGTCGTAGGCGTGACCGGGGAGAAGCCGCTGCCCACATTTTGCGGGATCTGGGGGGGATCGAATTGCGTGGGATAGCGGAATTCGCGAACCAGTTGAATGGTGGCGCGCTGGCCGCTCTTGGCTGTCACGCGAGGGGCGGACATGAGATCAATGCCCTTTTGTTGATCCAGAGCGCGCAGGACGACCTGGAACTGGGGATTGGTGAAGACTCCGGCGAGGGCGAGCACGCCGGGGGCCGCGCCGGCGGGAGAGCCGAAGAGGAGGCCGTCAACGGCATTGACGCTGATTGCGGTGGAGCCGCTGCGATTGCCCGAGGTTAGCGGACCGGAGGTCGAGCTCGACGCGCCGATCGGCACGCCGTTGGAACCCGGTGCCTGGAACGGATAGGCGGAATTCGTGGTGAGCGTGCTGCCAGAGGTGGAGCCGGCGGCCGACGAAGTTCCTGTGAGGCTCTGGCCGAAGGCCGTGGTGCCACCGCCGCCGTAGACGCCGCTGCCGAAGGGAAGCTGGAACTGGCCGAGGAGCCAGTCGAAGCCGAGCTCCTTGAGGTTATTCTGGGTGACCTCGATGAATTTCGACTCGATTTGAACCTGCGTCGGAGCGTTGTTGTTATCGATTTCGACGAGCTGGTCGATGAGATCGAGATTGGCCTGGGTGTTGCGCACGACAAGCTTGCTGCTGCTCGTGAGATAGTTGGCGGACGATCCGGCAGGGAAGGTCACGCCGTTGGCCTCGAGAAATTCCTTTGCACCGGATTTTCCGACGGTTGCGGGAGCCGCGCCGGCTGCGGGGGCGCCACCGAATCCAAAACCGCCGGGAGCAGCCGCTGCACCGCCACCCGCTGCTGCCGCCTCGCCGCCTGCGGCCGGGAGGCTCGAAATGAATCCGGGGGAGACCTTGTATTCCTTGGTGATGAGGATGTCGGTCTGCTCGTTGATCGGAACGACGGCCACGGCATAGGGCTCGACCTTGATCTTCAGGCCGGCCGCGGTGGCGATGTATTTGAGCGCTTCGCCGAGCGGAACGTCGGTGAAGGCGAGCGTAATGCGCTGCGCGGTATCGGCCGCCTGGGTGGAGGGGTCGAGCTTGAGAACAATGTTGATGCCGCGCTTGGCCTCGTCGGGTTCGGTGGTGTCGAGGGTCTTGGCGCGCTGCTTGACGAAGTCGAGGGCTTCACGGACGGTGGCCTCGCGGAAGTTGATGCTGGGGAGGCGGATTTCCTCGAGCTTGCGATTGATCGAAGCGGTGCCGCGGGTGTCGATGACCGGCTGTTCGAGCACCTGGGATTGGCCCTGCGCGTATTTGGTAACCGGAAGCTCCCAGGCGGAATCGATCTGTTCGATGAGCTGGCCGCGGGTGCTGTTGTAGGCATTGTCCGCGTAGTTCTGACGGGCGCCATCGATCTTTTCCATCAGCCGGCGGGCGGCGATGTTGTATTTGTCGATGTTGAGGACCTGCTCACAACGCTTGAATGCGAGGTCGTAGCGGCCGCTCTGGTAGAGGCCATCACCCTCGCGGAGGAGTTGTTTGACCTGCTCGACATTGGCGACGAAGCCGGGGGTGAGTGTCTTGTTGAAGGTGTCGTCCGATTTAAGCTGGGCGAGGAGCTTGAGGGCAGGGGCGTAGTTGGGATCGTATTGTTCCTGAAGGATGACCGTGACGGTGGTTTCCGCATCCTTGTAGCGCCCTTCGGAGATGCGTTGCTGGGAGAGTTGGATGACGGCTTCGCCGAAGCCGCTCATCGCGGTGGAACGGAGGTCCGACGTGGCGTAGCCGCCGCTTGGGAGGGCGTCCACCGCACTCTTGTAAAACGCGTAGGCAGATTCGTAGTCCTTGTTGTCGAGGGCCGCCTGGCCTTTGGTGATGGCGTCCTGGGCGAAGGTGTTGACGGATTCGCGGCGATGGATTTCTCGCTCGGCGGCCCCTTGCACCCCTGCCTGTTGGGCGAGCAAGGGGGTCAAGGAGGTGGCGGCAAGCGTGGAAATTCCAATGAAGAGGGCGGCTTTGCTTGGCATGGGGTTAAGGCGTATCTACAGGGGGAAAAAGGCGGGGTGTGGGCGAAAGCGGAAAACTCGTGGAACAGTGGCGGTAAAGTGAAGAACAGTCGGGGCCACTAGGAGTTGCCCTTGGGAACGTGAATCTTGTCCCCTTGGGGGCTTTCGATTACCGCTTCGGAGTCGGAGATGTCAATGAGTTTATACTTCACGCCGACATCCGGCTTTACGGAGAACGAGTCGCTCTTCTTGACCTTGAATTCCGAGCCGTCCAGAAGGTATTTGAACAGGGCGTAAACCGTGGGGTCGTTGACGGGTTTGTCGTAAACGAGAACGATCTTCTGGCCGGAGTCCTGGTTCTCCACGGTCAACTCCGAGACATCCTTGTCGAACCCATCCGCGCTGATGGATTTCTTTTCGTAGCCGACGACCTTGTAGGGGGTGCGCGGGATCATGTCGCCGATCTTGAGGAACACGGTCGGCTGACGGAGATCGAGGGTGTTGATCGAAAACGTTTGCCCGTCGTCCGGGGTGCCGCTGAACTTGAGACGGAAGGGAACCTGGACGAACTCCTTGAGCCGCAGCTTGGTGATGAAGCCGGGCTTGGATTTCGATGACGAAGGGTCGGTCTTGCCGTTGAATTCCTCCAGATTCGAGAAGCTGTCGCCGTCGGGATCGGCGTTCAGCAGGTTCGGGTCGGCGTAGTCGAGATTATATTTGACGAGCCACTCGTTGGGAATCGGAGGATGCAGGGGCTCCTGGCCGGGCGCGAGCGGGTTCACGGGCTGGCCGCCATCCTTGATGAGATAAGGCTCCGAGACGAAGAGGGAACCCTTGTGGGTGCCCCATTCGTCGGGTTTCTCGATCAACATGCTGCGCGCCTTGAGCAATTCCGTGGCGAGCGGGGGCATGGCGTTGCTGGGTTTTTTCGAGCTGTTGCGGGAGGCGAAGATCTCGCTGAACGAGAGCGCCTGGCTGATGATGATGCCCGCGCAGGCCAAGGTGACGAGGCCGAGAATGGCGAGGGTGACGCGGTCGTAATGCTTCTTGAACCAGTCCATGTGATCAGGGGAGGGCTACTTGCGGGCGGCCGGGGGGGTAAAGGTAATCATCTCGATGCGGAGGGTCGTGGTCAGGGTTTCGCGACCGACGAGAAGACGCATGCTAGCGGAGGGAGTGGCCGGGGTGGCGGCGGCTTGTCCGTCGGCGGGCGGCGGCGTGGCGCCCTCGGCGGCTGGGTCGGCGCGTTTTGGCCCTTCGAGCTCGCTGTTCTGGATGTTGAGATTGCGAATGACGAGGAAGAGGTCGGCGGTGACGGCGGCGTTCAACACCTGGCGCAGGCGGGTCTGATCCGAGACGAACGAGACGTCGAAGGAGTTCGCCGAAAGAATTTTCGGGGCCTCCGCGACGGGGCGAGCGAGGCGCCCGGTGGGCGGCGTCGGCTCGGGTTGGGCACCGCCTTCCTCGGGCAGCGGCACACGCTTGATGTCGTTGATCTGCGTTACCTTGAAGGAAATGAGCTTATCCACGATCAAACGAATGGCGTCGAGTTCGCGGGCGAGCACGCTGGCCGCTTCGTTGGAGGGTAGATTGTCGCGGTATTTCTCGAATCCGAGATAGAAGGTGGACTCGTCAATCTTGACGCCGTTTTCCTTGGCGGCGGCCAGGACCTCGGTGACGTAAGTGCGAAGACGATCCTGAAACGTCTGCGGAGTGATGGACTCCAGCGGCTTCTGCATCTTCGTGACCCGGGCGAGGAGCTTGTCGTATTCGGCCCGATATTCGGCGGTCAGCTTGGCGTAGGCCTGGTTGTTCTCGTCGTTGGGGAAGGGGGTGCGATTTTGCAGCTTCTGCAATTCGGCCACCTTGGAATCGTAGGTGTCGGACACCTCCGCGAAGTGCGAGTAGCTGGAGTAAAGGAAATAACCGAGCGCGCCGGCCCCGATCACGGTGACGGCAAGGTAGGCGTTGAGGAAGGGATTCCGCCAATTCATGGGAGGGCGATGGGGTTTTTCAGCGGGAGGACGATGGTGTAAGTGTAGGCCCAGGTTTCTTCACTGGGGCTGCTGCGCCGGGTGACGACTTTCGCCTTTTCGGTGGGGGCGATATTGAAGAATTCGGACTGCTGGAGGTTGTTGACGAAGTCGTCGATGACCTTGGCCTCCGCGGGATTGTCGAAGTAGAGGCCCTGGATTTCGAGAGCGTCGATGCCGGGAGGGCCTTGGGCGATCGGTTTTCCCCCGATCTTGGCGGCGGTTGGTGGTTTTACGGGGGTCGTGGGTGCGGCGGTCACGCCGGTGCCTGCGCCTCCGAGGTTGATCGGGCGGCCGTTGGAGAGCGGAGTGAGCTTGGTGATCCAGATGAACTGCGGGGGCAGGCGATTGCCGAGTTCATCGATGATGCGGACCCAGATGTCGCGCTCGAGCGCGGCGGCGATGAGCGGGGAGGCGACGGTCTCGAGCTGATCCTGCGCTTTTTTGAGGGCGTCGAATTCGTTGGCCTTGACGTCGAGCGCGGCGATGTCGCGGTTGATGCCGGTGAGCACCTGTTCCTGCACGGCGGCGGCTTTGGTGAAGTAAACGCCCCATTGGGCGAGGCCGAGAAAAAGGCAGACCGAGGCGGCAATGAGGAAGGGCTTGCGTTTGGCGAGGGTCTGCGCGTTGACGACCGAGGGCGGGCGGAGATTGATCTCGATGGGGCAGTTGCCGAGAGTGCGGAGCGCGAGGCCGACGAGTTCGCCGGCGGCGTGAGCCCGGGCGGAGAGCATCTGGGCATCCACCCCTGCGGCGACCGTGACGTTGCGGAAGGGATTGAAGAACTCGATCGGCATCTGGAGTTTCTCGCTGAAGAACTCCAGCATGTAAGGCATGCTGACGGCGCCGCCGGCGATCAGAACCCGCAGCGGCTGGCTGCCGGATTGGTTCGCGCGGTAGAAGCTGATCGAGCGGGCAATTTCCGCATGGAGACGGGTGAGTGTCGTGCGGGAAAGTTTCGAGATGCGGCCAACGAGCTCGTCCTCGTGCTCTGCATAGGAACCGCCGAGGCCGACGAAGCCTTTTTCCACCTTGGCGAGTTCGGCAGCTTCGACCGGCTGGCCGAATTCCTTGGCGATGGCGGTGGTGATGGTGTTGCCGCCGACGGGAATGCTGCGGGTGTAGGTTTTGTCGCCCTCGATGAAGATGAGGTTCGTGGTGCGGGCGCCGACATCAACCAGCAGGGAGCAGCCGTCGAGGTCGGCGTAGTTGTAGCGGAAGGCGTTCAGCAGTGCGAGCGGGGCGACGTCGATGACCTGAGGGACGAGGCCGGAGGCCTCGACTGCATTGTTGGTGGCCTCGAGAATGTCGGTCTTGATCGCAAGCAGGGCGACGTTGAGCTTCCCGTCGATGGGCGCGCCGAGAGCCTGGTAATCCCAGACGACCTCGTCGATGGGGAAGGGGATGTTCTGCTGCGCCTCGAAGGCGATGATTTCGTTGAGATCTTCGGCGCTGGAAACCGGGAGGGAGAGGTAGCGGGTGAAGACAGACTGGGACGGCAGCGCGTAGTTCACCGGGCCGGCGGGCACTTTTCCCGAGGCCTTGAGTTGGGCGATGGCCACCTCGAGCTGGCCGGGGCGGCTGGCATCCGCGCCTGGATCGGCGAGGAGTTCGGAAAATTCGAGCTGGGTGAGCGTGAGGGCGCCGGTGGGAGTCGTGTGAAACTCGGCCAGGGCGACGTTCTGCATCCCCAGATTGAGCACGCGGATGCGAGTGGGTGCGGACATGTCGGAGAGGGGCGGGTCGGTGTGAAGAGGGGGGAGCGGGCGATTTAGTTGCCGGTCTTGGATTTGACGGCCTCGAAGTAATCGTAGAAGAGCGGTGCGAAGGGCGTCTGGTCCTTGCTCAGCACGAAGCCGGGGGGGCCTTGCTGGAGGGAGTTCCACCACTGCGGGCGGCCTTTGCCCTTGCCGATGCTGACTTCGTCCTGAATCTGGCCCTGGACGCTCGCGGTGACGCCGATGGCCTGGATGGCGGCGGGAATGCTGGCGGGCGTCTTGCCGCCGAACAATCCCTTCAACGTCTGCGGGCTGACGAGCATGACCGAGCGGTGGACGTCCGTGCCGGAAATCACGCCGGTATGAATGACGGAGCCGGTGAGCAGCGTGCCGGTGCGGTTCTGCGGCGAGGGGTTGTTGAGGAGGACGTAATAATTAAAAGTTACCTCGGGAAGGGCGGCAGGACCCGGGCCGGGGATCTTGCAGAGGAAGGAGACTTCGATCCAGAGCCAGTCCTGGCTGGCCGCTTTGCGCTGGGGCCCGATGGGGACGGTGAAATCCGGCGATTTCTCGAGGGTGGGCTTGATGTCAGTGATCTTGACGACCTGGCCGGCGGGAGCCTGGGCGATGGAGAGGCTGGTCGCCGCGAACAGGAGGGCGGCTGCCGAGAAGAGATGTCGA
>Ga0157378_10003111_pt1 | contig 14750 bp, 12 predicted proteins | sample M65metaG_FD_115309 | JGI IMG/M metagenome (GOLD analysis project Ga0157378, IMG submission 115309) | Miscanthus rhizosphere microbial communities from Kellogg Biological Station, Michigan, USA - M6-5 metaG | ecosystem: Host-associated > Plants > Roots > Rhizosphere > Soil | place: USA: Michigan...
AAGCCCGATCCCGAAGCCGGACCTGCACTCGAAGCCGAATCTGAGCTCTCGCTGCACTCCGTCGATCGCCTGGTGGTCATCGGATCCGATGGAATGATGGGCGCCGTGGCCCGCGCGCGTCACACCGTGCTGGCGCCGTTCCTCAAACCCGAGCACAAGGCCATCGGCAGCATCAACTCGCCCATGCAGTGCATGATGAAAGAAATCTGCGCGCAGTGCCTCCAGCTCCACAAGGATCCCAAGACCGGCGAAGAAACGGTGGTCTTCTCCTGCTTCAATCAGGACCAGCAGCTGGATCAAGTGGATTGGGCCTCGCTCCGAACGCGGCTATCGCAAAACGGCGTGCAGGAGAAGTTGACCAAGCAGTGGATCGACCTGTGCCTGCGGCAGTTGGGCGTGCGGCCCGAGCCGCAGCCGGTCGCCTAATCCAGAACCTTTAGCGCGATCACCACGAAGATCGCGGTGTCGTCTTCCATCCCGGAAACCTTGCCGAGCACGGTTTTCTGGCCTTCCATGAAATCCCCAGCGGTGTTCAGGCCGACCTCGATGTATTGAATTTGTGGGGTTGCTGGCACCCCCGCTCCGGCCACGAATGCTCCCGAAACGATCGGGATTACGAAGCCGATGCGCATGCTGCTAAAGCGCACGAAGCGGCCCTGGTCTTTGCGTGTGACCGCCTCGGGATGAATCTTGATTGTTGCCCGGGCAGACGTATTCGCAGGAAGACCTGGAGAGGGCAGGCGCAGCGTCTGCTCCGTATCTTTCCCCTCTTGCAGCCGGAGCGGCACCACATCCCACAGCTCGATGTTCTTATACTGCGTAGCCGCGCGTAGTTGCTTGGCAACAGGCTCGAGATCCGGGGACAAGGCGGGGGATCCAGACGCAGGCTTGGTCGAACACTTCAAGAACGTCATCGTCATTTCGATGTTGCGGCCAATGGCTGCCTCGCTGCCAGGCCGGTCTAGCTCGACGACGACCTTGCGCATCTGCTCGACCACACTTTTTGGAGCGTAAACAATGATGGTGCGCAAATTCTGGTCAGCCGTATAGCGAGCGTTGAAGACCCCCAGCAGCTTCACCAACCGGTCGAAGGAGTCCCCCGTCAGCGTCTTGACCGGGATAATCACCGCCTCAAACGCCTCCGGCTTCACTTCAGCAGGTTTATCTTGAGCCTGCAGCATCCCCGCTGCCAGAAGAATCGCCATCCATGTACGCATATCATTCACTCCTTAATTCACAAGCAGGATCACGACATCCGGATCCGGAGTTTCGATGCGAATCGACACCGGAACGCCTTTCACAACCGGCCGGGGCCGGGCACGCTTGGGTCTGGGGGCAGGCCGCGCCGGAATCTCAACCGCCGGCAGCACCTGCGCGATTACAGGCGCGCCAGGCTGCTCTACAATAGCGGGCGCCTTCACAGGTCTGAGCAGCAGGAATCCCGCCACCGCGCAGCCGGCGAGCGCCAGCGGCACCGCGAACCTCCACCAGTTCCTCTTGCCGATGCGCTGCTCCACGCCACTGCGCACCCGCGCCAGCGAATCCGCCGGAACGGGCTCCTCGCGCATTTCACGAAAGACCTCGCGCATGTCTTGCTCAGTCATACATCCTCCCGATTCAAAATGCCGCGCAGCTTGACCATCGCTTTGGAGATCTGGCTCCGCACTGTCACCTCAGTCGAACCCAAGACCTCGGCGACCTCCGCCGTCGACAATCCTTCGATCTCCCGCAGCACCACAGCCGCCCGTTCCTTCGCCGGCAGCAATGCGAGCGCCCTCATCAGCTGCTGCTTCTTTTCATCCAAAAGCACTACCGCTTCCGCCGAGCGATCCAGGCTGGTCAATTCCGGCAGTTCCTGCGCCGGCCGTGCGGAACGCGTCCGATCGACACACAGATTGACCGTTACCCGGTAGAGCCATCCGCCGACGGCCGCCTCGTTCTCAAACTTCAGTCCGTTCTTGTGCAGACGCAAGAAGACTTCCTGCGCGACGTCCTCGGCATCCGCCCAGTTGCCGAGAATACGGAACGCGGTCCTTAACACCTGAGTTTCGCGTTGCCGTACTACTTGCTCAAACGACCCAGTCGTTTCGCGTGGGATCTCGCCCATGAGTACGGCTTCCAGCATTCCCCTGCCAGATAGAACGTGCTTCATAGGCAAAACGTTGATTTGGCTTTAGCGGAGCCCGGCCTGCGCCAGAAAGTCGGCCGCCACCGCCGCCACGGCCTGATGCTCGATATCCACCTGCGCATTCAGCTTGCGCACGGTTTCCAGGTTGAACTTGCCGGACAACTCGGCCAGCGCGGGACGCAACATGGGCTCGGCCGCAACCAGGTCTTGCCGGACCAGCAGGCAAGCTTCGTAGGCCGGAAACACTTTTTGATCGTCGGCCAGAATCTTCCAGTCCGGCGACATGAGGTGGCCGTCCGCGGCACGTGCCGCGATCATGGTTACTTCGCCCTTTTCGAGCGCCGCAAAAAGCTGCTTCGCATCCATCACGCGGGTCGTAATCGGCAGTCGATATGGCGCCAGCGCCTGCAACGCATCCTCGCGGGATTGAAAATCGAAGGTCAGACCCAGTTTCCATCGAGTCTCGGCACGAGCCGCATCCGTCAGATTGGCGATCTCCTCGGTCCCCTTCGCGGCTACCACCATCGCGGAAGGATTATCGAAACCCAACCGATCCAGTACGTCGATATGAGCGATCCGCTCCATCTCCCGCTTCACGCGGGCAAATACAATTTCCGGATTCTTGTCGGCCGGCTCTTTGAGAATCTCGGTTTCGATCAAGCCGGTGTATTCCGGGTAGACCCCGATGTTGTCCGAAAGGATGGCCTGATAGACCACCGCTGTAGATCCCAATCCCGTGCGCCGCACCACGGTTCGCCCCAGGCGGCGCTCCAGATGCTGGGCCACGATTTCGCCCAGGATCATCTGCTCGGTTTCATCTTTTGAGCCGACCACCAGGGGCTTTTTCGAGCCTCCGCAGGAAGCCAGCAAGCAGGCGCACAGCAGCAAGGCAGGCGTCCCACGCAGGATTGCGAACATCTGATCAGGATATCCGAATCCCTCCGGGAACGCCGTGTTTGCTATCCTCAAAGTCTTTAGCCGGTTCTTATTCCAGCAAGAATGTCTTTTCAGATTCGCCCCCTCAAAGAATTTCTCGTGAAGCCGGCGCTTCCTCCGGCGCTAAGCAGGCTCCCCGAAATCGGACTGAACCTCATGTGGAGCTGGCATCACGCGCAGCGCGCCGTGTTCCGCCGTCTGGACCCGGTCATCTGGAAAGCGTCCAACCATAATCCGGTGGTCATGCTGGGACGCGTTCCCCAGGAGACCCTGGAAAAGGCCGCTCGCGATCCCCGCTTCCTGGCCTTGTATCATCGCGCGTGCGAGAGCCTGGATACCTACATGGCCGCGCAGAATACCCCCGCCTCAAATATGCTGGTGGCGTATTTTTCGATGGAATACGGCCTGCTCGACTGCATGAACATCTACTCGGGCGGCTTGGGTGTGCTTTCCGGAGATCATCTCAAGGCGTCCAGCGACGTTACCTTGCCGCTGGTCGGCTTGGGATTGTTGTACCAGCGGGGTTATTTCCGGCAATCGCTCGATCCCGACGGATGGCAGCAGGAAAAAACTCCGGTCAACGACTTTTACTCCCTGCCCATCATGCCGGTGACGCGGGCGGATGGGACCGATCTGATCGTGGACGTGCTGGCCGGCGAAACCAAAGTGTTCCTGAAGGTCTGGCGGATCACCGTAGGGCGCGTGCAATTGTATTTGATGGACAGCAACATTCCGCAGAACGCCGATCCCTTTCATCGCGATATCACCGGCCAGCTTTACGCCGGCGACCATCACAAGAGAATCTGCCAGGAGATCGTACTCGGTATCGGCGGACTGCGGGTGCTGAAAGCCCTCGGCTTGCAACCCACCGTCTTCCACATGAACGAAGGCCATGCGGCGTTCCAGGCCATCGAGCGGATCAGTATCCTGATGGCGGAACAGAAGCTAAGCCTGGAAGAAGCTCTGGAAGCGTCGCGAACCAATAACGTGTTTACGACGCATACGCCGGTGCCGGCGGGCATCGACGTGTTCGATACCAGCCTGATGCGCCAGTACTTCGAATCGTATTGCCGCGATGCAGGGATCGAGTTCGATCAGTTCATGGCTTTGGGACGGCGCAACCCGCAGGACAGCCAGGAAACTTTCTCCATGGCCATCTCCGCGCTCAAGACTTCCGCCTACCGCAATGCCGTCAGCCGGCTGCACCGCACGGTATCGCAGGAGATGTTTGAAGGATTGTGGCCGAAACTTCCGGTTTGGGAAATCCCCATCACCTCGGTCACCAACGGAGTTCATCTTCCTTCATGGATCAACGGAGATTTTGCGGCCCTGTACGACCAGTACCTGGAGCCGGATTGGCGCGAAGGACATGCCGAACCGAAAGTGTGGGAGCAGATCGCCGACATTCCGGATTCGGAATTGTGGGAGGCCCACCGCCGCAGAAAACGCCGCATGGTCGCATTCGTGCGGGAAAACGCGGTGGCCAGCGCCGCGGGCCGTAATGCGTCCCCACACGAAGTGAAGCGGCTGCAGGAGGTGCTGGATCCCGAAGCGCTCACCATCGGATTCGCGCGGCGCTTCGCTACCTACAAGCGCGCAACGCTTATTTTCCGGGATCTTGCGAGACTCAAGAAAATCCTGTGCCACGCCACTCGTCCGGTGCAGCTGCTCATCGCCGGAAAAGCCCATCCGCAGGACGTGCCGGGGAAATCGCTGATCCGCGAAATCGTGCAATTCTCGCGCGACCCGGAACTGGCCGGCCGCGTCGTGTTTGTCGAGGACTACAGCATCCAGGTCGCCCGGGAGCTGGTGGGCGGCGTGGATATCTGGCTGAATACCCCGCGGCGTGGAGAAGAGGCCTCCGGTACCAGCGGTATGAAAGCCGGTATTAACGGTGCGTTGAACATGAGCATCCTGGACGGCTGGTTTGACGAAGCCGAGGATGCCGCTGGAGGCTGGGCCATCGGTAACCGCGAGCCGTACTCGCCGGAACGGGATGACGCCCATGCAGCCGGAATCTATTCGGCCCTAGAGAATGAGATCGTGCCCCTATACTACGAGCGCGACCAGGGCGTTCCCGAAGAGTGGATGCGCCGCCTCAAGCAATCCTTGCGCTACCTGAGCGCGCATTTCAACTGCCAGCGAATGGTGGAAGAGTATCGGACTGAGTTGTATGATCCGGCTCACAAGGCGTTCCAAATCTTGTCCGACGGGCATTTCCAAGCTGTTCGCGAGCGCGTCCGGTGGAGCGCCACTGTGGTGGAAGCGTGGCCTCGGGTGCGTTTCACCGACTGCACCATCGGCGCGGAAGCCGTCTCGACCGGGTCGCCCGTGGCCCTGCGGGCAGAAGTGGATCTGGCCGGCCTGAAGGCGGACGACGTTCGCGTGGAAGCCCTGGTTGGCAGAGTCGGCCCGGAGGGAGAACTCGAGGAGGTCCAGGTACTGGTCCTCGAACCGCGGGAACAACAGGGAAGCAACGTTTTGTTTGGACGGGATATCGTGCCCTACGCTACCGGACGCCTGGGATACTCGGTCCGGATCGTCCCCAACCACTTTGACGACCCTCTAAACCGGCCCTGTAACGCCTTGCTGAAATGGGCCAACGAGTGAAATTTTAGGGTTCCCGCCGCCTAAAGTGGGCACCCCCCGCGACCGATCTAACGGGTGAGTCAAAAGATTTTGCTGGATTCTTTGCTCCATGTGTGGTAAATAGTGGTTTAGACGTTCTCGCGGGTTATCCTAAAAAATAATTGTTCCCCGTCTGGCGGACCCGCGCGTCTCCCGATTCTGCAGACCTCTCAATTGAATCCGAAGAATCCCAGCATCGTTTAAATCGATAAAGGAGCCAACCAGCATTCTATGGAAGGCGACCGCAAGTACCGGCAACGGGGTTATAACGACTCCGACCGCCCACAAACCGAGAACGGCGCGTTCAGGCGAGACATCGATCGCCCCCGCCCGCAAGGTCCCCGACCGCCCATCGATATTACCGGGCCGCGGCTGCCTCGCATGGTGCAGGCTGTGACCGCTTCCCGGTGCTACAACTGTTCCACGCTTCTCGGCGCGGGAACCGACTTCAAGGGGCAATGCCCCAAGTGCGGAACGGCGCTGCATTGCTGCAAGCAGTGCGCCCACTTTGAGCCGTCCACCCGCTTCCAGTGCTTGAAACCGATTGTGGTCCGCATCTCGTCTAAAGATCAGGCCAACGAGTGCGAGCTCTTCAATCCGCGTGTGACTGTCGCGCGCGACGTGGCTCATTCGGCCTCACCGGTTCCCTCGACCGGCAACGGCAGCGGCGCCAGCATGCCCGAGCCGCGCAATGCTACCGACGCCCGCGCGGCCTTCGATAGCCTGTTCCGCAAGCCCGACGCCGACTAGTTTCCAGTACCGCTACGGCCAGTACTCCCACCGCCCTGCCAACACGACATAAAGGCTCACGCACGCATTGGTGACGCCGTGCACCAGAATCAGATCGCCCAGGCTCTTGGTGCGCACCATCCACCAGTTGTACAGAACTCCAGCCGCCAGGCCGACGTCCCACAACGGTCCGTGTTCGGCTGCAAAGAGCAGCGCCACAATCCAGAACGCGCGCGCCGACCAGGCGCCCAGCGGCACCTCCGCAAATCGCGGTGAAATGATCCAGCGCATCAGCCATGCGCGCCAGAACAGTTCCTCGGCAATGGGCACGAACAAAGCGGAACGCAGAGTCCGCAGGGTCAGGAACAATGCGTCGCCGCGGCTGGATTCGGGAAGCGTCGCCGTCATGGATCCGGTCACCGGATTGGTGAACAGCCAAAAGCTGTGATATCCGGGGAAGAGCCGGTCCGGGCCAACCCAGATCAGGAAGACCAGCACGCCCAGCCCCAGCGATCCGAACCAGTTGCGGACTCGGAAATCCAGTACCGGCCGGGATACCAGCGCCAGCGCCGCCATCATCACCAGAATCCAGACCACCTGTTCCGCCACGGGAGACAAGGGCAGAAGCGGGTGCAGACCCAGCAGACCGATAACGGCCGCAAATGGGACGACGTAAGGAAGCGCTGCCAAATGGACCCGTGGTCAGAGCCGCGACAGCAGGTCTTGAATCTTCTTGGCGTCGTCCTTGGACGGATTGTTCTTCAGGGCGATCTGCAGCTCGCGTTTTGCGGAAGCTTTGTCGCCCTTCTGGTCGAGAGCCATTCCGTAGTGATAGTGGAATTGGTAATTGGTGGGTTCCTTGACTACCAATTCCTTGAAAATGCGCTCGGCCTCCGCGCTCTGGCTTTTCTTGATGTAGATCCAACCGAGCGTATCGGCCAGCGCATTCGCGTTGGGCGCTAACTGGCGGGCCTTCTGCGCCATGGCCAGCGCGCCATCCAGATCCGTGCCCTCTTCGGCCTTGCGGAATGCCAGATTATTCAGAGCGATGGCCTGATTCGGATCGATTTTCAGGATCTGCTCATAGATAGCTTTTGCCTGCTCGGCTGGACCGGTCGATTCCAGGATCAAGCCCAGCTTGAGCAGCGGCAGAGTATTGTTAGGCGCCGCTTGAACGTCTTTCCGGAAGGTCTCGGCTGCAAGATTGATATCGCCCTTGCGCGTGTACGTCTCCCCCAGCCGGTAGAGCAAGTCGGCCGAGTTCGGGTCCTTTTCCAGCATCTTTTTGAAGGCTGCGATAGCCTCGTCGTAGCGTTGCGCGCGCACGTAGAAGTTGGCGCGGGCCAGGATTAAATCGTTTCTGTCCGGCTCTGCGGCGATCGCCTTGTCCATCTCCTTGATCGCGTCGTTCATCCGATTTTGAGCAGCCAGGGTCTCCGTAATTCCAAACAATCCGCGAGGGTCGCGCGGGTTGTCGTGATTCATCGACGTAAACACCTGCTCGGCTTTCTTGTAGTCCTTATCCTGCCAGGCCATCACGCCGACCTGATAGCGGGCGTCCGCGTTGTCGGGATACAGCTTACCCGTGAGTTCCAGTTCTTCGCGCGCCTTCGCGGTACTCCCCATGGAGAGCAGCGCCGCTGAGCGGGTCAGGTGTCCAGTCAGATTCTTCGGATCGATCTGCAGCAGATCCTCGGCCGCCTGCAGCGCTTTAGGCATGTCCGGCTTGGCGATGTAAACTTTGGTCAGCAGTTCACGCGCCGCTATGAAGTTTGTTTGAATTTTAATCGCATCTTCCAACTGCAACCGGGCCTGCTCGAGTTTGCTGCGGTCGCGCTTGTTGGGATCGCGTGAATCCAGGACCAACTGGGCCAGCAGGGCTTTCGCGTAGTTCAGCTTGAGCACGGGATTGCCCGGAGTCTTGGCCACCAGGCTCTGCAGATCCACCGCGGCCTGGTTGATTTGGGCTGGATCGGAACTGGTAAGCATGAGCGCGGCGCGCATCTCGATTGCATCCGAATCCTTGGGATTTTCCTTCAGGATGACGGCCAACAGTTGATTCGCCTGGGCCGGGCTGTTGGTGGTGGCGTACAGCTCCACCAGGTGCTTTTGATAGATCGCCTTGTCTTTTGGAAATGCCGCGGCGCCGGCCTCGTATTGCTTTTTCGCCAGCTCGGTTTCCTTTAGGCGGAAATAGAAATTACCCGCCCGCAGATGCCCATCCGGGAACTGCTTTTCGTCCGTCAGCCGCTGCATCACGGCGTCCATCTCAGACCGGCGGTTCGTAGCGGCGTAATGCCCCGCCAGCTGCTCCAGGTAGTTCGCGGCCTTGGGATTATTTTCAACCTTCAATTTAAGGATTGCCTCGGCATCCGCCAGCCGCTTGGTGTTCATGTATTGGATGTAGAGCCGGTCGTAGACGGGCGCGAAGGTTTTTTCCTTGGCGATGAAGTCGTGAACCATCTTATCCGCCGCCGGTTCCTGGTTGTCACGCACCAGAGCCTCGTAATACGCCAGCACCACCTCCGACTGATAAGGCTTGCTCCGGTTGGCCGTTTCCAATTCCTTGATGGCCGTCTTGGGATCCTCCTTCAGCAGCGCGATCTGACCCGCCAGCCTGTGGCCGTCGTAGGAGTTGGGATCCCGGGTTAAGATTGTCTCGACCAGGCTGCCGCCCTCTTCCACCAGCTGCGCTCCGTTTTTCCGGTCCTGGGTGGACGCAAACAAGTAGATGTTGGCGAGCTGGACGTGGGCGTCTATGTTGTCCTTCTGCAGGTCCACCGCTCTCCGCAGCATCCCCACCGCGTCACTCAGAGCGCCCAGCTGCAAATCCGCCAGCGCCATGCGGTAGTACGCTTCACCAGAGAGAGGATCCTTGATGAGCGCCTTCTTATACATGATGGCGGCTTCTTTGTACTTCGCCTTTTCGAAGAACTTGTTACCGCTATTGATGCTATTCTTCGCCTGGGCCTTCGGATCGGTGTTGCAGGACGCTAACATCACCAAAAGCAGCAACGGCAGGCATTTCACGAGTGGACCGCGTTTCATAGCTCCTATCTTGACTCTAAATCCCCAGGGTTGCAACGAACCGAAGTCCTGGTCCGCAGCTCTACTAAGGTCCTAGGAAGATAGTTTCAGCGAATGCATCAGCGGGTTTCGCCCACAATCTGCTTCAGCGGGCGAGGATCACTCGGGTCTGGCAGATATGATCGTGCAAGGAGCGCTTTTCGCGGTCGAAGGCCGCAATGATGAAGCCGATACATAGAGTTAGAAAGCTAAGGTACTTGGCGAAAAAGCGGCCCGCGGCCAACCCGGCCGATATGGCCGAACCATCCGCCCGGATCACTTTCAGGCCCAGCGCCATCTTCCCAGGCGTGGCCCCCCGCGTCGAAAGGAAGTAGACTTCGTAGGCCAGGGAAAGGGCCATCTGTATCAACCAAGTCAGGCCGACCAGCCCCATGATTGCCGGTAACGCTGCAAATATCTGATTCGGATCGGGATTCCGGCTCATGCTCAAGCCGACGCCTCCCATCGCTAGACCCAGGGGAATACGAACAATCGTGCCCACCACGGCCAGAATGATGCCATCGATGATCAGAGCTCCGAAGCGAATCCAGAAGCCGCCAAAGCGGCGGGTGGAGCCGCCCTCGCGCAGTCTCTGGTCGTAGGCGGGCCGGCACTGAGCACACACCGATATGTCGCCGAAGGTGCTGAGCTGGCTCGCAGGAACAGACCGGCCGCACTCGGAGCAATAGCGGCTGTCGCCGGCGCCGGCCATGGCGGGTACGGGTGGGGCGGCCGTGGCAGCAGTAGTCGCCGGCCCGGCGCCGGAACCGCGAACCGCACCGTGGCGCTGCCATGCCGCCATGCCCTCGCGCCACACCAGGGTTTCATCGCGCACCACGCCTTGGCGCACTAAGTCGTCCAGTTCCGCCTCTTCAATCGGGCCGAGCTGCTTCCCGCCTTCCGCGTAATACCACTTCATCCAGGTCCTCCTTGGGCGCTTGCACACCCCGCGCACATAGAGGACAGTGTACCCTTTTCAAGCCAATGCGCTTGGCGGGGGTCGTCAGAGGAAATGGACCGGGCGAATTAGGGCGCAGCCGTTACGTGCGCGCGCCGATTCTGCTGCCAGCAGCTTTCGGTCTCTTGCGTGCAGACCGGCTTTTCCTTGCCATAGCTGACCACGGCCAGCTGCGGCCCCGGGATGCCCATCGAAGAAAGGAATTCCTGGACGGCATGAGCGCGGCGGTCGCCCAGGCCAAGATTGTATTCGGCCGAGCCTCGCTCGTCCGTGTGACCTTCAATCACCAATTTCTGGCTGGGATAGTCAGCAAGAATTTCGCGAATCACGTTCACGTCGTCACGCAGTGCAACGGTGGCATCACTGCGGATGGTGCTCTGGTCGTAATCGAACAAAGCATCCTCCAGTTTGGCGAGCTCCTCATTCAGCCGTTTCTTCGTTTCGGCCGGCATCGTCGTCGGCTTGCTGGCCTGCGCCACTACGCGCGGGGTCGTAACGTTATTCGCCACCGTCTGCGGCGGGGCCGCCTTGGCCTGCGCGGGCGTCACCGTAGCGACCGGAGTCGGATCCGGCGGCGTCTGCGCGACGGGCGTTTTATGAGCACATGCACTGCAACCTAACACCACAATTGCGACTAGGAATTGTTTCATAGGGCTACCTCCATTAAACATATTCGACGTCAGCGCTGGCAACACTGTGTACACAGTATTCCTTAAACGGAGACTCAACTTCGACCTAGGATGCCGATGATGTTGTCCGGACGTGCACGATGTTATCACGGACAAATGGCCGGTGCCTGTTCCTTTCGGCTTATCGCTTAGGGTCACGGAATTCCCAAGCGACATACAGCCAGTCCGTCGAGACCTGTATGTTTGCCGCGCGCATAAGCGCCTTCTGCGTCGGCGAAAAAGGCGTATAGGGATGCAACTCGCTTTCCCGCAGCCGAAGTAAATCGTTCTCCAGACGCTCCAACGCGTGGCCAGGCGTGATGTCGTGGGGATTCCGCAGGAACCATACGCGCCGGATCGCAGGATCGGCGATCTCCAGCCGAACTCCGTCGGCATCTTGCGCGGAGAAAAGCTGCCGTGTCGTGAAGCCCGGCAGGTAGTACTCCAGAACCGGCCCGCTCAGATTCGCGCCATCGACAAGCACCAGCGTATTGGCCGGCGACGAGCGGCTGGCGATGTCCCGCGCGATGGATTCCAGGGGCGCCAGATAGCCGATGTTCAGCAAGTCGCGGGCGCCGAAGTAGCTCACGATGCCCACCAGGTTCGCCGCCAGGAGCGCTCCGGCGATCACGGTCCCGGCGCGCCCACCCGATTGCGTCCCCTTTGCCATGGCGAGCAAGGCGAGCGGCAATAAGAACAGCAGCCGTGCGGGGCCGAATGCATAGGAAACCCAGCCCGCCACACCGGCGAATCCGATCAGCGCGGTGAGGGCAGCCGGAAGCACCCATCCTCGGGCTGTTCGCGCGCCCATCCACAGCAGCCACAGTGCCGGTATCGCCAGCAGCGCCGTTACCGGCAGCATCCATACGGGAATCGCTTCACCATACAGGAACGAAAAGCCCCAGTAGCCCAGCTTTACTCCCGCTTCCAGAATCCGGCTGTTGGTCACCAGGAGAAGACCGGGCTTGCTTTGCCAGATGGACACCACCGACACCAGCGTCGCCAGCCAGGGCAGGTAGGCGACGAATACCAGGGCGTTGGCCATGAGCAACCGGCGTGCCCCGGCACGGCGAAGCAGCAGCACCATGCAGCCCGCCCACGCCGCGATCCCCGGAACATAATGCGTGTACAGCAACGCCGCCAGCGACGCCACCCACAGCAACAGGCGGCTGGAGGACGTGATCTCTTCCCTCCATCGCCATGCCGCCCGGCAGACCACGATAAAGAGCAGGACTTGCAAGCTGTATGACCGGGCCATCCGCGAGTAGAGCAGCAGACATGACGACGTGGTCCACAGCGCCAGGCACCACATCCGGACGCTTCGCGGAGTATTTTTCAGCCACAGGCGATCCAGCGCTACCGTCGCCACCAGCGTGAAGATGACCGATAACATCCGGGCGCGCCACAGTGGACTATCGCCGAAGGGAAGCGCTTCCCACCAATGCGCCAGCAGGAAATACAGCGGTGGATGTACGTCGCCGCGAACCATCGCCAGCAGTTCCCCCAAGGGACGACCGGCGGCCTGCACCGTGAATAGTTCGTCGCCCCACATCGGCAGCAGATTCAGCCGATGCGTCAGCAGGATCGCTTGGACGATCAGACACAGCGCGAGCCAGGCGTCTTCCAGGCGGATCTCCGCGCGTCGCATGAAAGTTGAGCGTAGCGGCTGTGCGGGTAGTATGTAAAGCCTAGGAGCTTGTTGAGAAACGCAATTGTCCGCTCGATGACTCTCGCGGCCCGGAATCGGCGATCTGCATTTAGAGCGACTTACCGAGCCGCGACAGGAATGGAGCGGTGGCTCACCGCGTTTTTCAACAGGCTCCTAGAGAAGCCACTTCATGAAGTTCGAGCCCGTGTTGGTGAATTCGAACGCATGCAAACCCAGGTTCGCAGCTAGCTCCTTGCACGCCAGAATGCCGCGGACGCTATTGCCCTTGGCATCCAGTTTCGGCGAATACACCGCCAGACCGATCTGCCGGTTTACGACTGCGATGATGCCGCCGCCCACTCCGCTTTTGGCCGGAAGTCCCACGTGGTAAGCCCACTCGCCGGCATAGTCGTAAAGGCCGCAGGTGAACATCACCGTCAGCACGTCGCGGATGTATTGAAAATCGAAAGCTGCGACGCCCGTCACGGGATTCGAGCCGATATTCGCCAGCGTTGCCGCCATCATCGCCAGATCCTGGGTGTTCACCAGCAGCGAACACTGAGAAAAATACTGGTGCAGCGAATGGTCCACGGCCGTATCGATAACGCCGCAATTCAGCATCAGGTAGGCAATGGCGCGATTCCGGTTGCCGGTGCTGGATTCGGAGGCATACACCGCATGATCGATCCGAAGCCGCCGCCCGGCGGCTTTTTCCATGGTGCTCACGAATGCCTCCACGCCCTGCTCGCGCGAGGATTTCTTGATCAGCGAAGAAACCGCGATCGCCCCGGCGTTAATCATCGGGTTGAACGGACGCATGGTTTGGGGGTCCAGTTCAATGGCATTGAACGCGTCTCCGCTGGGTTCCACGCCGACGTGCTTCAAAGTGCGCTCGCGGCCGTGCTCTTCCAGCGCCATCTGGAACGCAAAGGGCTTGCAGATCGACTGTATGGTGAACTCCTGCTGCCAATCCCCCGCGCAGAATACCTTACCGTCCACTGTGGCCAGGCAGATGCCGAAATGGTCCGGGTTCGCTTTGCTCAGCTCTGGAATGTACGTGGCCACCTGACCGTCATTCACATTCTTGAACTTCTCGTAGGTCTCCTGAACCAGGTCCTGAAGATGGTTCGTCGCTGTACTCGTAGCCGGCGATGTGGATGTATTCGTGTCCATGGCGAATCTGTAGCGGCTGAGAGCCGGATCCGTCGTGGGAACGTACGCTAGCTGGTCGGGGATAGCGGGAAGGCGAGGCTCATCGCCCGCAAGGCAAGTCTATCGGTTCAGGGGAAGCGTGTCCAATAGAAAGATTCAATTGCATGCCAAGCTTTCTTATATAGAGCCTCAACTGGAGTTACCATGTGGGCGGAGAGTCCCCATGCTGATTCGGCAACCATCCGAGCTCGGATACTCGCAGGTGACCCCTAAGGGGGTTTACCTGAACCGGCGCCGGTTTCTGGCCGCCAGCGCCGGGGTCCTGGCGGCGGGTTGCGGCATCCCTAACGCCCGCGCTGCCAAGCTGAATGCCGCCAAAACCAGCTTTAACGCCGATGGCGAGAAGCTTACTCCCCTCAACATCGCCACCTCCTACAACAACTATTACGAGTTCGGCACGGGCAAAGATGAGCCGGCGAAGAACGCCCCCAAATGGCGCCCCACTACCCCCTGGACCATTCAGATCGAAGGCGAAGTCCTCCAGCCGAGAACCCTGGACCTGGACCAGATTCTGAAGCTCGCGCCGCTGGAGGAACGCATCTACCGGCATCGCTGCGTGGAAGCCTGGTCGATTGTGGTGCCCTGGATCGGATTCCCGCTCACCGCTCTGCTCAAGCAAGTCCAACCCACCGGGAAGGCCAAATTCGTCGCGTTCGAAACCTTCTACGATCCCCAGCAGATGCTCTCGCCCCGCCAGGCCGGCATCCAGCTTCCCTATGCCGAAGGCCTCCGCCTGGACGAAGCTATGCATCCGCTCGCGCTGCTGACGGTCGGGAT
>Ga0157378_10003113_pt1 | contig 14748 bp, 14 predicted proteins | sample M65metaG_FD_115309 | JGI IMG/M metagenome (GOLD analysis project Ga0157378, IMG submission 115309) | Miscanthus rhizosphere microbial communities from Kellogg Biological Station, Michigan, USA - M6-5 metaG | ecosystem: Host-associated > Plants > Roots > Rhizosphere > Soil | place: USA: Michigan...
AGCAGGCCGGGACCGGCAACTCCTCGATCGTCGGCATCGGCGGCGACCCGATCGTCGGCTCGGACTTCATCGACATCTTGAAGCTCTACGAGGCCGACCCCGATACCGAGCTGATCGTGATGGTCGGCGAGATCGGCGGCGACGCCGAGGAGCGCGCGGCCGAGTTCATCGCCTCCGACATCTCCAAGCCGGTCGTCGCCTATATCGCCGGCTTCACCGCGCCCCCCGGCAAGCAGATGGGCCACGCCGGCGCGATCATCTCCGGCTCCTCGGGCACTGCGCAGGCGAAGAAAGATGCCCTCGAAGCAAAGGGCGTCCGGGTCGGCGAAAGCCCGACCGAGACGGCGGCGATCGCCGCCGAGACGTTGCGCTCCCGCTAGCCGGCCAGTAGCTGCCGGATCTCGGCGGCCAGTTGGTCCGCTTCGCGGTCGAGTCGACGGTGGGTCACGCGGATCGTGCGGTAGCCGGCGATCAGCAGCTTCGGGTCGCGCGCGCGGTCGCGCTCGAACGCCGCGCGGTCACTGTGGAATTCCCAGCTGTCGAGCTCGACGATGAGCTTCGCGTCCGGCCAGAGGGCATCGACCTCGTGGCCGAGCACGTCGACGTTCTGGACCGGCGCTGAGATGCGGCGGGCTCGGAGGAATTCGGCGAAGCGGATCTCCAACGGCGACCGTCCTTCCACGGGTGCACCTAGCTCGAGCAGCAACCGCCGCACCGGCCGCAGCGCCCGTCGGCCGCGTCCCCACTCGCAGACCTCCTCCAGCTCCCGCACGCGAAGCAGGTTCCGCCGATCCGCCGCTTCCGCCACCTTCTTCACCTCGTCATAGGCCGCGACTTCAGCGAAGTCGAAGATCGTGCGAGGCACGGTGGTCACCGGCATTCCCTCATGGACCGTCGTTTCCTCCGGTCGTAGCTGGCAACGATGAAGCCAGATGCCGCGCCGTCGCCGCGCCCCCTGCCATCCCAGAAATGCGTTCACATGGATCGGCCCAGACCGGCCCCGCCGGAGCTCCCAAAGGACGGCGCCGGATTGGTGGCTCAGCACGGTGCCGGGTCCATAGGCCAGCACTGCCGCCCACCAGCGTCCCCTCACCGAGAGGCGGGAGTGACCTACGGAGTAGACGTTGTGATGCACCGCTCCGAGACGCCCCTCGGCCAAACGTCTCTCGATCCATCTCGCTTCCCACCCCAACTCAAGTAGCTGCCGGTGCGAGACAACCCCGTGCTGCCAGGTCGCAAGCCCACGCAAGTCCCTCTCCCGCTGGGCGTGTCTGAGATTTCCCGACATATATGTGGGTCAAGCTCAGACACGTCTGGATTCGCCCCCATGGGGCGGGGCGGAATGCGCAATCACCGCGGATCGTGGGACGGCGGGGCGTTGCTAGGGTCGGGGACGTATGGCCGGCGACACGATTTCGTTTGCGCGCGGGGCTCCCAGCGCCGACATCCTTCCCCACCAACAGGTGCGGGAGGCGGCTTCGCGGGCGCTCGATTCCGACTGGGAAACGGCGCTCTCCTACGGGGTCGGGATCGGGCATCCGGGGCTCTGCCAGTGGGTGGCGGAGCGGCACGGGCACCTCGACGCCGACCAGGTGATGATCACCAACGGGTCGCTCGAGGCGGGGGCGATGCTGTTTCAGCACCTGCTGGGCCCGGGTGACCGCGTGGTCGTCGAGCAGCCGACCTACGACCGCACCCTGCTCCTGCTGCAGCAGCTCGGCGTCGAGCTGGTTCCGGTGCGGCTGGAGGCCGACGGGCTCGACGTGGGGCAGCTGGAAGCGGCGCTCGCCGAGGGGTCGATCAAGCTCGCCCACGTCATCGCCAACGCCCACAACCCGGCCGGCTGCACGCTCTCGACCGAGAAGCGCCGGCGCCTGGTCGAGCTCGCCGCCGAGCACGACTTCTGGATCTTCGAGGACGACCCCTACCGTGAGCTGCCCTTCGAGGGGGAGCCGCTGGAGACGATGCTCTCGATGGACGGGGCTGGCAAGGTCGTCCACGCTTCCTCCTTCTCGAAGACGGTCAGCCCGGGCGTCCGCGTCGGCTACCTCGCCGGGCCGACGGAGGAGATCAAGAAGCTGGCGAAAAAGGCCAACGAGACCTACATCTCGCCGAACATGCTGGCCGAGGCGATCGTGCTCGAGCTCTGTCGCAGCGGGGAGCTCGACCGCAACATCGAGTTCGTCAAGCGCGAGCTGAAGGCGCGCTGCGAGGCGCTGGTCGAGGCTCTGCGCGACCAGATCCCCGAGGCCGAGTTCGTCGTCCCCGACGGCGGCTACTTCCTCTGGCTCGACCTCGCCGAGGGCGCCGACACCGCTGCGCTCCTCGCCGAGGCGAAAGGCGACGGCGTCTCCTTCGTCGCCGGTCCCGACTTCATGATCGAGGGCGGCGAGAACAGCCTCCGCCTCTCCTTCGCCCCGGTGCCGGCGGATCGCGCCGCCGAGGGCGTGCGCCGGATCGCCTCGGCGCTCGAGCGGCTGCGCGGTTAGTCGCGCGGCGGGCTTGCCGCGCTGCGGAGCGCGCCGGCCGAGGCGACGACCACGAGCGCGATCGCCACGACTTCGACCGCGTCGAGGTCCTGCGAGAGGGCGATGAAGCCGATCGCCGCGGCGACGGCCGGCTCCAGGCTCATCAGCACCCCGAAGACGGCGCGGGGGAGGCGGCGCAGGGCCTCCATCTCGAAGGCGTAGGGGATCGCGGTGCTGAGGATGCCGACCGCGGCGCCGATCGCCAGGTGGGCGGGGACGAAGATCTCGCCGCCGCCCTGCGCCAGCCCCAACGGCGCCACCAGCAGGGCCGAGATCACCGCCGCCATCGTCGCCCCGCCAGGTCCCGGCCCGAGCGCGCCGACCCGGTCGCTCTGGACGATGTAGGCAGCCCAGAAGGCGCCGGCGGCCAGCGCCAGGGCGACGCCGAGGGCGTCGAAACCCTCGCCGCCGGTGCCGTCGGAGAGGAGGACGATCCCGGCGGCCGCCAGCACCACCCAGACCGCGTCTCGCCGCCGCCGCGAGCCGGCGATCGCGACCCCGAGCGGGCCGACGAACTCGAGCGTGACCGTGATCCCCAGCGGCAGCCGTTCCAGCGCCGCGTAGAAGAAGAGGTTGACGGCGGCGACCGCGACCCCGAGCAGGAAGACGTCCCGGTGCGGCCACTCGCGCGCCCGCAGCACCGCGCCGCGGGTCCACGCCAGCAGGACCAGCGCCCCGAAGCCGGCCCGCAGGAAGACCGCCCCTGCGGCGCCGATCTCGTCGAAGAGCGTCGTCTCCAGGGCCGAGCCGCACTCCACCGAGACGATCGAGGCGAGCACCAGCAGCGCCGCCCCGCGCGTGCTCGCGGCAGGTACCGGTGGGCTCGCCTCGGCAGTCGCCATCGCCGGGATTCTGATCCACCGACTGGCCCTCCCCGTAGGGACGAGCATGCAAACGACCAGGAGGCGACTCCCAAATGCCTGAGATAAAGCAGCTTCGCGACCCGGTGTCGCGGCGCAAGTTCCTCGCGGTCGGCGGCGGCTCGACCGCCGTTGCGGCCTTCCTCGCCGCCTGCGGCGACGACAGCGGCACCACCACGACCACCTCGACGATGGGGTCCTCCGGCGGCGCCAGCGAAACCGCCCAGTTCGGCAAGGGCGACGTCGGCATCCTCAACTACGCCCTCACCCTCGAGTACCTGGAGACCGCCTTCTACGCCGACGTGGTCAAGAGCGGCCTCTTCAAGGGAGCCGACCTGGAGACGATCCGCAAGTTCGGCGCCGAGGAGGCCGAACACGTGGAAGCGCTGACCGCCGCCGTGAAGCAGCTCGGCGGCAAGCCGGCGCCGGAACCGAAAGCCGAATTCCCGCTGAAGAGCGCGAAGTCGGTGCTGGAACTGGCCGCCACGGTTGAGAACCTCGGCGCCGCCGCCTACCTCGGCCAGGCGGCGAACATCGAAAGCCCCGAAGTGCTGGCCTCGGCCCTCGCCATCCACAGCGTCGAGGGCCGGCACGCCGCCACCCTCAACACCCTCTTGGGCGAATCGATCACCCCGGACGGCGCCTTCGCCAAGCCGGCCGACGTAAAGACCGTCCTCAAGTCCGTCGAACCGTTCCTGGTCGAATGAGCCCGCGAGATATAGGAGATAGAGCGATGAACGAGAAGCTGAGCACTCCCGAGCTCGCGGCCGTCGAGGTCGACGCCGAGGGCGGGGACCTCTCCCGCAGCGACGTGATCCTCAAGGGCGCGCTCGCGGCCGGGGCAATCTACGGCACGGCGATGGTCAGCCCCTTCGTCCGCAAGGCCCTGGCGATGTCGGAATCCGGCGACGTCGGGATCCTCAACTTCGCCCTCACCCTCGAGTACCTGGAGGCGAAGTTCTACGAAGAAGCGAAGACCCGGGCAAAGGCCAAGGGCCAATTGAAGAGCCTCGTCAACCTGCTGGCCGAAGACGAGCAGCAGCACGTCGAAGCGCTGGCGGCGACGGTGAAGAAACTGGGCGGCAAGCCGGTGGCGGAACCGAAGTTCAACTTCGAATACAGCGACACCGCAGGCTTCCTCAAGCTGGCCCAGACCTTCGAGGACACCGGGGTCGGCGCCTACAACGGCGCCGGGCCGATGATCAAGTCCAAAGAAGTCCTGGCCGCGGCCGGCGGCATCGTCCAGGTCGAGGCGCGCCACGCGGCGGCGATCCGGCTACAGAACAAAGAAGAACCGGCTCCCGCCGCTTTTGACAGCCCGCTGAGCGAAAAGCAGGTCCTGAAGGCCGTCGAACCGTTCATCGTTTAGACAAGTGCGAACGTAGGTAGCTGATGCCGGTGCGAAGAGAGAAGGCGGAGCGGCTGGCCGACGAGGAGCTGATGCCCCTCGTCGGTCGCAAGGACCCCGAGGCCTTCGAGGTTCTCTTCGAGCGCCACGGCGGCGCTGCCTACTCGCTCGCCTACCGGATCGTCGGCGACCGCGCCGCTGCCGAAGAAGTGACCCAGGAGGCCTTCATCTCGGTCTGGCGCAGCGGCACCCGCTTCGACGCCGCCCGCGGCAGCGTCCGCTCCTGGCTGCTCAGCGTCGTCCGCAACCGGGCGATCGACTTCCTCCGCAGCCGCGCCGGCAAAGCGCCGAAGCTGACCTTCGATGACGACTCGGTGCTGGAGCAGCGACCGGCGCGCGAGCGGACCGAGGAGGAAGCGCTGCAGCGGGAGACCTCGGCCGAGCTGCAGGGCGCCCTCGGGAAGCTGCCCGGCGAGCAGTCGAAGGTGATCGAGCTCGCCTACTTCGGCGGCTTCAGCCACTCGGAGATCGCCCGGATGCTGAACCTGCCGATGGGCACGGTGAAGGGGCGGATGAGGCTCGGTTTGGAGAAGATCCGGGGAGACCTCGCGGAGGGGCTGGCATGAACGCAACCGATCACAACCGCTGGAGCGAAGATCTCGCCGCATTTGTCCTTGGGGCCCTGGAGCGCGAGGAGACGGCCGCCGTCGAGCGCCACCTCGAGGGCTGCAGCCGCTGCCAGGAGGAGATGCGCTGGCTGGCGCCGGCGCTGCAGACGCTGCCGGAGTCGGTCGAGCGGCTGGAGCCGCCGCCGCAGCTGCGCCAGAGCCTGATGGCCGAAGTGCGCGCCGACGCGCAGGCGGAGACCGCGCCGGCGCGCCCGGCCCGGACCCGCTCCTGGGGCTGGCTGCTGAAGCCCGCCGCCGGCTTCGCCGTCGTCGCCCTGCTGGTCGCCGGCGTCGTCGGCTACGAGGTCGGCAAGGACGGCTCGGGTGGCGCCGGCGGGGGCGGCACCGTCGTCGAACGCCAGGTGGGGGGAATCAACGTGAAGATGGTTCAGGAAGGCAACAGCGGGACGCTGCAGCTGGCGGGCGTCCACCAGCTGCCTCCCGACAAGGTCCTCGAGGCCTGGGTCGAACGCGAAGGCCAGGTCGAACCCGTGCCGGCGCTCTTCGTCCCCGACCGCGAGGGTCAGGCCGAGACCCGGATCGCCGACATGAGCGGGGTCGCGGTGGTGATGGTCACCGAAGAGCCGCAGGGCGGCAGCGCCCAGCCGACCGGCAAGCCGATCATGACCATGAGAGTTCCCAGCTAGCGTCTAGCGGCCGTAGCGATCTGACGAAAGGACCAGCTGCTCCGGAATTGCCGCCCGCGGCGGCGGCGCCGGATCGGCGCGGACCGAGACGGTCTCGGCGACGCTGCGGCTGACCTCGTGGGCGCCGTCGGCGGAGGCGATGACGACGCGGTCGTCGTCGGAGGTCTCGACCTTGCCCTCGAGGCCCGGGTCCAGCCCCGCCGCCTTCAGGTAGTGCAGCAGCTCCTCGGCCTCGTTCTCGAAGCGCAGGACGACGACGTCGGCGCCGACCTCGACGTCGGCCAGCAGCGAGCCCTGCTCGCGGATCCCCTCGACGATCGGGTGGCCGTGGGGGCAAGTGGTGGCGTCGCCGATCGCGGCGCGCATCCGCTCCTCCAGCACCGGGCTCATCGCGTGCTCGATCCGCTCCGCCTCCTCGTGGACCTCGTCCCAGGGGATGTGGAGGACGTCGGTGAGGAAGCGCTCGATCATCCGGTGGCGGCGGACGATGTAGCTGGCGTGCTCGCGGCCGGACTCGGTGAAGGCGAGCGTCTTGTCTTCGTTGCGCTCGACGTAGCCGTCGTCGGTCAGCCGCCCGATCATCTCGTGCACGGTCGGCGGCGATAGCTGCATCGCGCGGGCGATGTTGGCGCCCGTCATCGGCAGCCCGGCCTCCTCCAGCCAGAACATGATCTCCAGGTACTCCTGCTCCGCGACGGTCGCGTTCTCAGACGACACAAGCTCTCCTTTAGGACCGGCTTTCCATCAGCGAGGTGACGACCGCCTCGTAGAAGCCGTCTCCCATGCTGCCTTCGGTAACGGTGACATTGTCCCAGTTCGGCAGCGCGGCCCGGAGACCGGCGTCGTGCTCGGGGCCGTTGGCGACGAGGAAGAAGCGGCCGACCGCGGCTGCGACCTCGAGGTCCTCGACGGAGTCGCCGACGGCGATGCACTCGCGCGGGTCGTAGCCGCGGGCGCGGGCGTGGCCGGCGACCGCCGCCGCCTTGCTGACCTGCCTAGGGACGAGGTGGTAGGCGTGGGTGCGGCCCTCGATCGCCGGCATCGGGCGGCCGATGGCGCCGTTGTCGAGCAGCCGCAGGTCCTCGTCGCCGCGCTCGTGCAGGAGCGCGTTGGCCTCCTCGACGTCGACCTTGCCGCGGAAGAGGTGGGAGAGGACGCGGCCGTGGTGCCAGGGAGAGTGGTACTCCAGCCGCCCCTCGAAGTGCTCGAAGAGCAGCTTCGGGATCCCCCGCTGCTCGATCTGCTCGTAGATCGTGCCGTCCTCGTTCGGCGCCATCTCGCCGGTCATCAGGGTGGTCTCGCCGTCGATCGCAAAGGCGCAGCCCGCCTCGTAGATGTAGGAGGTCTGGCCCATCAGCCGCGCCGCCTCGTGCACCTGCGGCTCCCGCCGGCCGGACATGATCACGACCTCTGCCCCGGCCCGGTGGCAGGCCTCCAGCGCCCGCGCCTGCGCCAGGCTGAAACCGCCCTCGGCGTCGCGGAAGAGCGAGCTGCCCCGCCCGAGCAGGGTCCCGTCGAGATCGGTGTAGACGCAGCGGAGCGGCATCGGCGCGGTCGCTACCGTAGCGGGCGATGGCGTGGAAGCTGGCAATGCGGACCCTCGACCTGGCGCGGCCGATCGGTGCCGGGATCGTCAACGTCACCGTCGATTCGATGTTCGAGGGGGCGCGGAGCGGCACCCCCGAGCAGGCCGTGGCCGACGGCCTGGCCCTGGCCGAGGCCGGCTTCGAGATGCTCGACGTCGGCGCCGTCGCTGCCAAGGCGGGGCCGCCGGTCTCTCCCGAGGACGAGGCCGCGGCCTTGGTCCCGGCCGTGGAAGGCCTGACGGCTCAACTGAGAGATCGTTTCCCGACTTTCGGCCCCTCTGGGCGCCCAGACTCTGGAAAGGACGATCTCCCTTCCGTGTCGGCCGACACCTTTTCGCCCGAGGTGGCGCGGCGGGCGCTGGCGGCGGGGGCGGAGGTCGTCAACGACATCTCCGGCGGCTGCGAGGAGATGTTCGAGCTCGTCGCCGAGAGCGGCTGCGGCTACGTGCTGATGCACATCGAGGGGCCGCCGCGGGTGGATCGCCCATTTCGCGAGTACGGCGACGTCGTCGACCACCTGAAGGCCTGGTTCGAGGGGAGAGTCGAGGCCGCCCGCGCCCTTGGCGTCTCGGAGGAGCAGATCGCCATCGACCCCGGACTCGACTTCGACCTCAGCCCCGAGCAGGACCTGGAGATCCTGCGCCGGCTCAGCGAGCTGCGCCCGCTCGGACTGCCGCTCTACGTCTCCCTCTCCCGCAAGGACTTCATCGGCGCCGTGCTCGCCGGATCGTGGGAGGAGCGCCTGCCGGCGCGGGAGCGCGAGTGGGGGACCGTCGCGGCGGTGACCCTGGCCGTCCGCGAGGGCGCCGACGTCCTCCGCATCCATGACCGCTCTTCGCTGCAGGCGATCAAAGTTGCTGGCGAAATCCTGAGGCCGCCAGGCACGGACGCAGGGAGACTGGCAAGGGGAGCGCACAGTTAGTGCGTGACCCGCAGACAGTCGACCGAGGACACAGCCTGGCGGCCTCAGGATTCGCCAGATGGGCGGTGGCGATCGATCCGGCGCGCCGCGACGAGCGGATCGTCGCCGAGGCCTCCGAAGAGGAGCGGCGGTCGCGGCCGGCGCCCCTGCCGGCGGAGCTGGACCCGGGGCTGGCGGAGGCGCTCGGCCGCGTCGGGATCGACTCCCTCTACACCCACCAGCTGCGCGCCTACGAGACCGCCGCCGAGTCCAACCTGGTGATCACCAGCGGCACCGCCTCCGGCAAGAGCCTCGCCTTCAACCTGCCGGTGCTGGACGGGATCGACGCCCGCCCCAAGGACCGCGCCCTCTACCTCTACCCGCCCAAGGCGCTGGCCCAGGACCAGGCGCGCAAGCTCGCCCAGCTGCGCCCGCCGAACCTGCGCGAGGCGATCTACGACGGCGACACCCCGCGCGAGGAGCGCCCGGCGATCCGCCGGCGCAGCAACCTCGTCCTCACGAACCCGGACATGCTCCACGTCGCCCTCCTGCCCAACCACAAAAGCTGGGGGGACTTCTTCGCCAACCTCGAGTGGGTCGTCGTCGACGAGGCCCACACCTACCGCGGCGTCTTCGGCTCCCACGTCGCAAACGTCCTGCGGCGGCTGCGGCGGCTCGCCCGCGCCTACGGCTCCGAGCCGCGCTTCCTGCTCGCCTCGGCGACGATCGCCAACCCCGTCGAGCTGGCCGAGCGGCTGGTCGGGACGCCGTTCGAGCTGGTCGATGACGACGGCGCCCCCCGCGCCGGGCGCGAGATCGCGATGTGGAACCCGCCGTTGCTCGACGAGCGCAGCGGCGCCCGGCGCTCCGCCCTCTCGGAGGCCGCCGACCTGCTCGCCGAGCTGGTCAGCCACAACGTGCGCACGATCTGCTTCCTCAAAAGCCGGCGCGGGATCGAGCTGATCCAGCGCTTCGCCCGCGAAAACCTCGAACGCCGCGGCAAGCCGGAGCTGGCGAAGCGGATCGCCCCCTACCGCGGCGGCTACACCCCGCAGCAGCGGCGCGAGATCGAGTCCCGTCTCTCCAGCGGCGAGCTGCTCGCGGTCGTCGCCACCGACGCGCTGGAGCTGGGGATCGACGTCGGTGAGCTCGACGCCGCGATCTGCGTCACCTTCCCCGGCACCGTCGCCAGCCTGCGGCAGATGTGGGGGCGGGCGGGGCGCCGCCGCCGCGGCCTCGCCGTCTACGTCGCCGGCCAGGACGCCCTCGACCAGTTCTTCTGCCGCCACCCCGAGGAGTTCCTCGGGCGGCCGGTCGAGGCGGCGATCCTCGACCACGGCAACGAACAGATCGCCGCCCGCCACCTGATCGCCGCCGCCTATGAGCTGCCGCTGACCGACGAGGACGACGAGGTCTTCGGGCCGGAGTGGCGCGGCCGCGCTGAGCGGCTGCTGGAAGCCGGGGAGCTCCGCGGGGTCGGCGGCAAGCTGATGCCGCGGCGGGCCGAGTTCGTCGCCAACCGGATCCCGCTGCGCTCGGCCTCGGCCGACTCGGTCGCGGTGATCGAACGCGACGCCGGCGAGATGCTTGGCCTGGTCGAGGCCGAGCGCGCCTTCACCACCGTCCACCCCGGCGCCGTCTACCTCCACCTCGGCCGCTCCTACGAGGTCGACCGCCTCGACGTCGAGGAGCGTCGGGCGATCGTCTCCGCCTTCGACGGCGACTGGTACACGCGGCCGAAAAAGGAGACCGAGATCTACATCGAGCGCGTCCACGAGCAGCGCGAGGTCGCCGGCGTGCAGCTGAACTTCGGCGAGGTCTCAGTGACCGAGCAGGTGATCGCCTTCCAGCGCGTCTCCGTCTCCGACCAGGAGCCGATCGACATCGTCGCGCTGGAGCTGCCGGAGCAGAACTTCGTCACCCAGGCGCTCTGGTACGTGCTGCCGGACCCGCTCAGCCGCAAACTGCCGACCGAGGCCCTGCTCGGCTCCCTGCACGCGACCGAGCACAGCCAGATCGCGGTCTTGCCACTAATTGCCATGTGCGACCGCTGGGACATCGGCGGCCTCTCGACCAACGTCCACTTCCAGACCGGCCGCTCGACGATCTTCATCTACGACGGCCATCCCGGCGGGGTCGGGATCACCAAGCGTGGCTACGAGCAGTTCGAGCGCCTGCTGGGAGACGCGGAGCGGCTGATCGCCGAGTGCCCCTGCGAGTCCGGCTGCCCCTCCTGCGTCCAGAGCCCGAAGTGCGGGAACTTGAACGAACCGCTGCACAAGGCGGGAGCGATGGAGCTGATGGGGCTGATGCGGGGACAGCTGTGAAGCAGCGGCAGGTGGCGGTAATTGGGGCGAGCGGGGCGCAGGAGGGGGAGGAAGCCTGGACGCTGGCCGAGGAGGTCGGGCGGCGGCTGGCCGAGGCCGGCGTCGCCCTCGTCTGCGGCGGCGGTGGCGGAGTGATGGAGGCGGCCTCGCAAGCCGCGGCCGAGGCGGGTGGGACCGTGGTCGGGATCGTCCCCGGGGAGTCGCCGGCCGACGCCAACCCGTACTGCACCCACGTCGTCGCCACCGGTATCGGCCACGCCCGCAACCTCGCCGTCGTCTCCTCCGGCGAGGCGGTAATTGCGATTGGCGGCGAGTGGGGGACGCTCTCGGAGATCGGCTTCGCCCGCGTCATCGGCCACGAGGTGATCGCCCTGCGCAGCTGGGAGCTCGACGGCCGCGAGCGCATGCGCGGCGGCCCGGGTGTGATCGCGGCCGAGACCGCCGAGGAGGCGGTCGTCGCAGCCCTCGCGGCGCTCTAGTCCGGCCAGAGTTCCCGCAGGGCCAGGATCGCGAAGGCGTGCGACCAGGCGAGCGGGGTGGTGGAGCGGGGGACGCCGGTCTCGGCGTCGACGCGCTCGGGCAGCATCCCGGCTGGGGTGGCGCTGCGGCGCAGCGCCCGCAGCAGCCGCAGCGCCTGCCGCCGCTCCCCGAGGGCAGCGAGCGACCAGGCGCTCCAGGCGGTCGGCGCGCTCCAGGGATCCTCGCCGCCGTCCCATCCTTCGCCGGGAGTGATCCCGAAGCGGCCGCCTGAAGCGACCAGCGCGTTCAAGGTCCGCCGGATCGCCGGGTAGAGCGCGGGGTGCGGAAACGGCCGCACCCCCCAGGCCGCCGCCGAATCCAGCCCCGACTCCGGATCTCCAGCCTCCCGCACCAACCTTCGCCCCCAGGGGGTGTCTGAGCTAACCCCCCATATATGTCGGGAAATCTCAGACACGTCCGCCGCGGAGGAGAGGGCGTTGCCGAGGTAGTCGCCGGGATCCTGCTCCCGGTAGTCGGGGCGGTTGCGCCAGGGGATGGGGTGGTCGCCGGCGAGGATGTGGGCCGCCCGCCGGGCGCTGCCGATGACACCCGTCGCTTTTGCCGCGGCGGCGACCCAGCCGATCGCGTCGCCCTGGGGACCCCGCCCGGGGACGGGGCTGCCGTCGCCGTTGAAGCGAGCGGTCTGCTCGATCCCGGCGCCGAGCAGGAACTGGACGATCAGCTTGGCTTCCGGCTGATGCCCTGCCGCGGCCAGGGCGATTGCAACCGCCGCCGCATCCCGGGGCCAGACGTAGGCCCAGCCGTCGCGGGCGCCGGCGGCCACAGCGCCGGTCCGGCGGTCGGTGAGGGCGTGGAGTGCGAGCAGGGAGCGCTCGTACAGCTCCCGCGCCCACGGCGGCGCCCCCCCGCCGAGCGGGCGGCTGTTCCGGAGCCAGCGTCGGTCGGAGGCAGCTGCCGCTGCGAGCACCTTCGGAGATCGCGTCACCACGCCGCCCGCCGCGTTAACTCGCAGCTGCACTTCCGCTCCACCGCCGTCTACAACTAACGCCAACCGACCGTGTATCGCCTCCTCGATCCCCACCCGCCTCGAGCCGAACCGGGCGACAGTTCGCAGCACGTTCGTCCCCGGCAGGTAGCGCTGCCGGACCGCGTCCGCCCGCCACATCGGCAGCGCCGGCCCGCCCCCCAGCCGCACCCGGACCTGGATCCCGGTGTCCGCCGGCACGGTCCCAGCCCCCTGCCGATCAGCCGGGTTCTCGATCAGCGCCCGCCCCGCCGGCCCCGGCGCCCGCAGGTCGACCACGTTCCCGTAGGCGTCGACCGCCGCCGTCAGCTCCCCCTCGCCCAGCACCGCCACGCCGAGGAACGGCGGCGGCATCCCCGGCAGGCCAGCGGGCGTCCGGGGGTCCGCCTCCCCGCCGCCCGAGAGCAGCAAGGCCGCCGCCGCCACAATCGCGACCGCCCCGACCAATGCCCGTGCCCAGCCCACGCCCCAATGCAATCAGCCCCGCTGCATCGCCTCCCGCTAGCCTTCCCCCGGCGGCCAGGTAGCTCAGTTGGTAGAGCACACGACTGAAAATCGTGGTGTCGCCGGTTAGAATCCGGCCCTGGCCATCGCTGAGTGAGGGGAGGGAGGGGCGTGTCTCGAGGGGCCAAGACAAGCGGCGGCGCAGCGGTTCTCGGCTTGCTCTTTGCCCTATCGCTGCTCTTGGCGCCCACCCGTGTCGCCCGCCCTCGGCCAGATCCCGAAATGCGACCGGCATCGACCGAAGCTCTGGTCTATCTCGGCAGCAGCCACGGCTACGAAATCGGACTCTCGATGCCGACCCCGAAGATCGCGATCCTCTACGCCTTCAGGCAGGTGGGTGAAGGATCGGACGAGAGCAGCAGCTCGGTCTCGGGATTTCTGCAGAGCGCCTACGCGGTCCGCGTCAAGGGCGACCTGCTCGGGCGAGGCCGGATCCGCGCGGTGTTTCCTTCCCTGGGCAAGGTGTCGCTGCACTTCAAGCCCAACGGAAAGCGGAAGCACCGCTGGGTGGGGTACGGGTGCCGGGGCAAGAGACCGGTGACCGAATACGGGACCTTTCGGGGAAGGGTTTCGGTCGCGGGGGAGGACGGTTATTTCGACCTCACCACGCATTCCGGGGACGGCGCGGTGACCCGCGTCCCGCGAGCGCTCTGCAGAAGCGAAGGCGGCCAGAGCCAGGATGAGGACGTCGATCCTCGCTGGGAGTACGTGGCCTCCGGCTTCGGGTTCTTCTACTCCCCCGGGGACGGCAGCACGGCTCTTCTCTGGGCGGCGGCGAGAGCGCCTCGCCGCACCATCACCATGCGCGTCGCCCACCGTGAGTCCGCGCCACCCGGGGCCGAGGTCGACGTCCAGGTGCTGGAACTGCGGCACGGAATCGCGATCGCCCGGTCGGCGTTCGTCCAGAGCAACGTCCCGGGGACTTTGACCTCCAGCCTGCCCGGCGAGCACCTGGCCTCCGCCGTCCTGAAACCGCCCTCGCCGTTCCAGGGCGAAGGAAGCTTCCTGGAGAACTCCTCGACCTCCCACAGCTGGACCGGAGACCTCGCCGTCTCGCTGCCGGGCATGCTCGTGCCGCTGACCGGCCCGGAGTTCAAGACCAGCCTCTGCGTGGTCAGCCCGCTCAAGGCCCCGGCCGGATGCGACTTCATCAAGCAGAACTTGGTGGGAAGCGCCCGCCCTAACGTCCCCTCGCCTGGAGCCGCCGATGAGCCGGCGCGCTCTGGCTCTGGCGGCGATCCTCGGCGGCCTGCTCCTGATGCCGGGGACGGCTGCTGCCGACTCGAAGCACTACGTCGTGAAACCGGGCTACACGACGCACGTTCAGCTGCGGGGCACGAATGGCTACCGGATCAACCTTTACGCCGGCAACCGTCACTGGGTGACGATCAAGGTCCGCAAAGCCGGGATCGCGACCGAATACCAGACCCGGGGCGAGAGGCATGGGAAATTCGGCGCCGCCGCCGAGTTCCCCGAGTTCGGCCGGGTCAGCTTCCAGTTCAAGGCAAACGGACACCACCACCGCTCCCCGCAGCCACCGTGGTGCGAAGGCCCGGACGGGGTGGCGATCGAGGGACGCATCGTCGGCCGCGTCCGCTTCGACGGCGAGGGGAAGTACACCAGCGTCTCGGTGGAGCGGGCAAAGGCCGAGGTCGAAACCTGGCCGCGGCTGCGATGCCGCTATCTGGAACCGCGCGGGCGGGGGAAGAGGCGCAAGTGGACCGCCACCTTCGGTGCCTTCGCCGAGACCCTGCCGAGCATCGAGCTCACCGCCGCCCGTTACTCGCGCCGGTCCCGCTCGGCCTGCAGGCACGTCGTCTTCAACGCCTTCACCGCTCCTCCGCAGCACGCTACACCGATCTTCCGATCAGCCCG
>Ga0157378_10003115_pt1 | contig 14741 bp, 11 predicted proteins | sample M65metaG_FD_115309 | JGI IMG/M metagenome (GOLD analysis project Ga0157378, IMG submission 115309) | Miscanthus rhizosphere microbial communities from Kellogg Biological Station, Michigan, USA - M6-5 metaG | ecosystem: Host-associated > Plants > Roots > Rhizosphere > Soil | place: USA: Michigan...
AATATAGAACCAGCTGAAGAAAATCCAGGCCACGTAGCCGAAACTGAAGTAGCTGAGAGTAATTGCCAGTACGTCTTTACTTCGGACCACCGTCCCCCATGAGATCAGGGCCGGCTTTGCTTTACTGGAAGATTCAGGTGGAAGACCCTGCCGTATGAAGGCGAGTTCGGACGCCGATACGGCGGGATGATCCAACGGCGAATCGCGCGCAATCACGAACCACACGGTTCCGGCAACCAATCCGATGATGGCGCACAGCCAGAACGAGGACTTCCATCCGTAGTGCAACATGACGTAGGTGATCAGCAGAGGGGACAATCCCGCTCCGGCACCTACTCCGGCGAAGATCCATCCGTTGGCAATTCCGCGCTCTGACTGAGGGATCCAGCGCGCGACGAACTTGTTGGAGGCCGGGTAGACGACGGCTTCGCCTGCTCCCAGCAAGAAGCGGATAGCGATGAACAGTAACAACGCGCCGCCAATTCCGGCGGGTACCGAAGCGGTTAGAGCGGTAAAAATCCCCCACCAGACTACTCCGCCGGCCAAGACCCGGCGTGGTCCCAGCCGGTCCGCCAGTCTTCCGCCGATAGTCTGAAAGATTGCGTATCCGGCCAAGAATGCACTGAAGACCCAGCCGAGCTGCACATTGCTTAATTGATAAGCTGCGGCCAGGGAGCTTCCGGCAATCGAAATATTGACGCGATCGAGAAAGGCGACCGCGCTGATCACGAAGAGCCAAAAAATCAGTCCCCAGCGCACATATCCGCGCCGTATTGAACCCGGCGTGGCCGCTTCAGCTTTGCCGGCCATCATAAGCCACCACGTGCTGCTGCGATTCTCCCAAGCCTTCAACACCCAGATTCACGATGTCGCCCGCCTGAAGGAAAGCTGGCGGATTACCACCCATGGCGACCCCGGCCGGAGTTCCGGTGGTGATCAGGTCTCCGGGAAGCAGGGACATGAACTGACTTACATAGGAAACGATCGTGTCGACGTCGAAGATCATGTTGGAGGTGGAGCTATTCTGGCGTATTTTCCCGTTTACCTTCAGCCACATCTTTAGATTGCCGGGGTTCGGGATTTCGTCCGCCGTCGCCAGGAATGGCCCGACCGGTGCGAAGGTATCCGCGCTCTTGCCTTTTACCCACTGGCCGCCCATCTCGATCTGGAAGGCCCGTTCGGAGTAGTCGTTGTGCAGGACAAATCCGGCGACGTATTCCCGCGCTTTTTCCTTGGGCACATAAGCGGCACGCTTGCCGATGACGATCGCCAGCTCTACCTCAAAGTCCACTTTAGTCGCGCCGCGAGGCATGATTAAATCGTCATTCGGGCCCACGAGCGAGGAACTTGCCTTAAAGAAAATAACCGGTTGCTTGGGTTCTTCGGACTTGGTTTCGATGGCATGATCGCGATAGTTGAGGCCGATGCATACAATCTTGCTGGGCCGGGCGATCGCCGATCCCAGTCTCGTCGACGGTGCTACTTTTGGGGCACTTCCGGCATTAGTCCTTAGCCAGGAGGCGAGTATCTTTAAGCCGCCGCCTTCGAAAAATCTCTCGTCGTAGTCGGAGATTGCTGCGGACACATCGATGCGGCTTCCGTCTTCTAGCATAACCCCGGGTTTTTCCTTTCCCGGCTCACCAAAGCGGATCAGTTTCATTGCGCCTCCTCAGAATTGTAGTTCGACAAATGACGGCGGGTTGCTGGAGATAAGTCCCTAAAATTCCCGGCAAGCCTTAGCAAGACCAAAAATCATTCCAGCTAAAATTAGCATATATTTATATGATAATAATATTTATCATCGTATAATTCTCCAGCTTTGGTTACAGGGGAGAGGGTTCATGAAACGACTGGTTCTCGCAGGATGGTTCATCGCAGTCGGGCTATCCGGATTAGCTGCAGGGCAAACGGTCGGTGAGAACATTGATCTCTATTTTAGCGACTGGCACAACCGGACTCCCCACCGTGCCGGTTCGTTGAGTGTTCGTGACATTTATTCGAAGGGAGATCCCCAGCATCCTGCGACAAAAGGCGCGGTGCTGCGCTACATCAATTCTTATCAGTACGCCACCCTGGACCCGAAGGCTGCGACCCAGCCTACACGCCTAGACGGTCGGCAGCAAATTTTCTTCGTCGAGTCAGGCCGGGGAACTGCCAGCGCCGGAGGTCAGACCGCCGACCTATTTCCTAGTATCGCATTGCTGATGCCGGCAAATCTGGAATTCACCATCAAGAATACCGGGGATACTCCGCTCGCCATGTACGTAATTGAAGAACCCACTCCTGCCGGATTCCGGCCCAATACGGATATGCTGGTGCGTGACGAGAACAAGATTCCGATTACTGCAAGCGATGGGCACTGGACCCACATCGTGAAAACGCTTTTCACCACTCAGGATGGCTTGGGCACTCTTGAAGCCGTTTTGACCGTGACCCTCGATCCCCTTACGGTGGGAAAGCCGCATGTTGTGGACCACGACGATATCGAAGAGGTTTGGACGTCGTTATACGGAACCAGCCTGGCCTTTGTGGGAAACCAGTTGCGCCGGCAGACGCCGGGGATGTCCTTCTACCACATTCCTGATAACAAAACTCCGCACAGCAACATCAACCAGAATGAAGAAACGCAGGTGAAGTTCCTCTATTTCGGTCGCTACCATCCCCACGACGCCAGGAAATAAATGCACTTGGATTTTGTTCCGCCAAGAAGCGAACATGAAAAAACATTTTGCTCTACTAGTGCTGTTAGCTGTTTTCGTGTCGAGCGCCTGGGGTGCCCCGGCTCCCTCCTCGGAGTATTTCGTTTACTACGGCACCTATACCGGCTTCACCTACATGCGGGAAGGACTTCCGGCGGGGGGAAGTCACAGCAAGGGAATCTATTTCAGCCGTTTCCATCCGGCTACGGGAGAACTGAGCACGCCGGAAGTGGCGGCAGAACTGGTGAACCCGGCGTTTCTGGCGGTCCATCCCAATCAGCGCTTTCTCTACGTGGCGACAGAAGATCCGGAATCGCTTGGACCCGATTTCGACCACGCCTCGTATGTAAGCGCGTTTGCCATAGACCCTGCAACCGCCAAACTTCGTCTGATCAATACCCGGCCGGCCGGAGGAACCAGCACCTGTTATCTCTCGGTCGATAAAACGGGCCACTATGTGATGCTGGCGAACTTTGGCAGTAGCAGCATCACCATTTTGCGGATCATGGATGACGGCTCATTGGGCGAAGAGACTATGTTTTTGAAGCACAACGGAAAAGGGAGAGACCCATCCTTCCAGTCCAAGGCCCATCCGCACTCCATCGATGTTTCTCCCGACAATAAGTTCGCCATTGTTTCCGACCTTGGAGTGGACAAGCTCTATGTTTATCGCTTTGACCATTCCAAGGGAACCCTGTCCCCCTCCAAGCCAGCCTTCGTCGAAGCGGAGCCAGGCGGGGGGCCTCGCCACTTTGTCTTCGACGCTGCCGGCAAATTCGGATACTCACTTCATGAGATGAGTGGCATCGTTTCGGTTCTGGCGTGGAATCCCGCAAGTGGAAGTTTCGCCAAAGTGCAGGATGCTAAGACTCTGGCCTCGGATTTCATCGGGTCGAACGACAGCGCCGAGATCGCAATTCATCCCAATGGGAAATTTCTTTACGAATCCAACCGCAGAAGCCGTGGCGGTGCCCTGTGGGGCCCGGACTCGATTGGCGTGTTCGCCATCGATCCTGCGAACGGAACTTTGCGCGAGGTGGAGCAAGTGCCTCCGCAGGGAATTATGCCGCGCAATTTTGCCATCGATCCAACCGGCGGTTTTCTGTTCGCCGCCAACGAGTTTTCCGGCAATGTTGCGCTGTTCCGCATCAACCCTGAATCTGGCCGACTGACGCCGACCGGAACTTCGCTCGAGATCGACGTGCCCGTCAGCATTCAGTTTGTTCCGGTGCGGAAATGAGAAGTGCTCGCCCGGAGATCAAGTCCCCTATGATTCGAGATCGCTTGGTAATTTGTTTGGTAATAGCGCTGGTGTTCCTGTCCATCTTGCTGGAAACAGCGCGAGCAAAAGACAACGACGTTCTTGTTTACATGGGAACTTATACCGGGTTCAAGTACGTACATCACAGCCGTACATACGGAGTGGGCGAGAGCCACAGCAAAGGCATCTATGTCAGCCGTTTCAACACGACAACTGGCGAGCTCAGCGATCCGCTGCTGGCAGCTGAGATGGTCAACCCTTCGTTTTTAACCGTTTCGCCGGATCACCGTTTCGTGTATGCCGTCAGTGAGGACCCGCTATCTCTGGGGCCTCCACTGGACGCGGCATCCTACGTGAGTGCGTTCGCGGTTGACTCTACCAGCGGAAAACTCCGGCTACTTAATACCGCTCCCACCGGTGGCACCAGCACCTGCTTCATCTCGATGGACAAGACCGGGAAGTTTGTGCTGATGGCGAACTTCGGCAGTGGCAGTGTGTCGGTGCTGCGAGTTAAAGAAGACGGGTCCCTAGGCGAGATGGCTTCGTTCATTCAGAACGTGGGGCACAGCGTCGATCCTTCGATTCAAAGCGAGCCTCATCCCCACTCCATCGTGGTCTCTCCGGACAATCGATATGCCATCGTCTCCGATCTAGGGTTGGATCGAGTACTGATTTTTCATTTCGATGCTGCAACCGGTGCGCTCTCGCCGCCAGGGCCGCCGGTAGCCACCGTGTATCCGGGGAGCGGTCCGCGTCATTTCGTTTTTGATCCCTCGGGTAAGGTTGGCTACCAATTGAGCGAAATGAGCGGTGTCGTCGATGTGTTTGCCTGGGACACGGCCAAGGGCAGCTTAACCAGCGTGCAGAGCGCGCATACAGTGCCGCACGATTTTGTCGGCAGTAATCACAGCGCTGAAATCGAGATCTCGCCCGATGGAAAATTCCTTTACGAATCCAATCGCCGCACAAAGAGCGAAACTGAAAGGGCGCCCGATACCCTTGGAGTATTTTCAATCGATCCCAAGGACGGGACCCTGGCACCGCTGCAGCAGTCACTTACCGGCGGTGTCATGCCGCGAAGTTTCACCATCGATCCCACCGGGTCCTATTTGCTGGTGGCCAATCAGCTGTCGAATAACGTAGTGGTGTTCGGGATTGATCGGGTAACGGGACGGCTTTCTACGACGGGGAAAGAGGTTAAGGTTGATACTCCGGTCTGCCTCCAGTTTGGCCCGAGTGCTCCCTAGGACGGGTTTTTTGCTATCAATTATCATATGATATAACCGTTAGATCGACCTCATGGCTGGAATGCCCAAATGCAAAATCTGTTAAATCGTTGGGACCGGAATCGCCTCAATTGCTTGGTTTTGGGAGCATTGTTATTTGCGGCATCCAATTCTCTGGCGCAGAGCTTCCATGGAGCTCCGCCTGAATCTGCTGCGGTGAAGAATCCCTTTCCCGGGGCCGTTCCTTCCGCCAAGGCCGCGTACAAACATTATTGCGCAAGGTGCCACGGCGACAACGGTGAGGGCAGCGGCAACATCCCCCCGTTGGCCAAAGGCCCCGCCCAGGCGGTGCCAGAAGGTTCGGTCTTCTGGTATGTAACCAAGGGCGACGCTGACAACGGAATGCCTGCGTGGGCCAGTCTCTCGGCGCGAACTCGCTGGCAGATCATTAGTTACGTCAGAAATCTTGGACGCACCACAAGTGGGACGACGTCGAGGGCCTTGGCCACTCCCGCTCCGGCCCGAAAATCGACCGCACCTGCACCCAAAGCGCCCTTTACGGATTACCGGTTTGAAAGGCCCGGCGCTATCCGGCGTATCCAAATCTCTGATTTGCCTGCGCCGTACGCGACGCCGTCGGCCACGAGTGGTCCGAAGGTGGTGGCCAGGCCGCCGAATGCATGGCCGAAGGCCCCGCCGGGTTTCAAGGTCCAATTGTTTGCAACCGGTTTGACGAATCCTCGTGTCATGCGCATTGCTCCCAACGGCGATATTTTCCTGGCGGAAACGAGCGCCGGCGACATTAAAGTCTTAAGGGGAATTACGTCCGAAGGTAAACCAAAGCAGGTTCAGGTTTTTGCCGCCGGCCTCAACACGCCCTTCGGCATCGCTTTTTATCCGCTGGGGCCTGACCCGCAGTGGGTTTACGTGGCAAACATGGACTCGGTGGTTCGCTTCCCTTACACCAGCGGGGATATGTCCAGCTCCGCTCCTCCGCAACAGCTTTTCACCTTGCCTAGCGGGGGCCATCACCGTTCGCGCGATGTGCAGTTTTCAGCCGATGGTAAGAAGATGTACGTCTCGGTTGGCTCGCACGAAAACGTCGGTGATGACGCTCTGGAAGAAGATCGTGCCGACATCATTGAGTTCAATCCAGATGGGTCGGGTAAGAGAGTCTATGCCTCGGGGATTCGCAATCCGGTTGGCATAGCCATCCATCCCAAAACTGGCGAGCTGTGGGCCTCGGTCAACGAGCGTGACGGACTCGGCAATGACCTCGTGCCTGACTACATCACCCACGTGCAGGAAGGGGGATTCTACGGGTGGCCTTGGTGGTATACCGGAGCACACCAGGATCCGCGCTTTGAAGGCAAACATCCCGAGCTAAAAGAAAAAGTTATTGTGCCGGATGTGATCTTGCAGCCGCACAACGCCTCACTGGAGATGGCTTTTTACGAGGGCAAACAATTTCCTGCGGAATATGAAGGCGACATCTTCGCCGCGGAACATGGCTCCTGGAACCGATCTCCGAGGACCGGATACGAGGTGATTCGTGTGCCGCTTCACCAGACCGGCCATGCCAGCGGCGAGTACGAGGATTTTCTCACCGGGTTTGTGGTGGATGACGACAATGTCTGGGGCCGGCCAGTTGGAGTTGCGGTGGCGCCCGACGGTTCACTGCTGGCAAGCGATGACGCCTCGGGCTCGATCTGGCGTGTGACTTATAGCGGAAAGACCAAGGAGCCGCCTGAGGGCAAAACTCGATGACTAATACTCTTCATCGTTATGGTGATTCAGAAAGCTTCTACGATGACTACCTCATATTCGCCAGTCCCAGCACCGGCAGGAACGATGTGGGTAGCATCCCGAAGCTGAAAACTTTTCTGGAAATGGCGTTGCCGTTTAATCCGGTCAACATCGGAGATCCCGTGCACGGCGGCGCATTGCGGCCGACTACGCTGAATGCCATGGCAAACTGGAAGCGCGACATGGCGCCCAACTTTCGGGCGGTGATTGACGGCATCGACGAGCCAGCATCGGTAGTAGCCATTTTCGACAATCGGGATTCCGCGAAGAAGTTTCTGAAAAAGGTTGTTGAAGCGAACTTAGGGCTGTCGGTAAATATCTCGACGTCCATTCAAGGCGGACAGGAATGCTGCAAGTTCGCCGGTATTCCCAGACATAGCGTCGGCTATTCCCTCGGGTTTGAAGGTTCCACGGAAAAGCTGCCCAACACCCAACTGCTGGCACTGACCACCATGTGCGGCCACGGCATGATTTCGCAGAATCTGGCGAGGAAGATGGTCGACTGGGTGAAGGAAGGACGCCGTACGCCCGCGCAGGCAGTTACGTATCTGGCCCGGTTTTGTTCTTGCGGTGTGTTCAATCCGCAGCGCGCCAAACGGATTCTCGAAGACGCCCGGCACAAGATCGAGTAGAGCTCTGGGCAGGCTGGAATTCAGTGAGCTATGCGAAAGATAACGATTTGAATCTGGGTGAAGCAATGCCGGTAACTCGATTGTGTTGTGCACTCTTACTTGTGTTCATCGGGGTTTCCGTTCCGAGCTGGGGCCAAACCGATTGGCCGATGTATAACCATGATCCCGCCAGCACGCGTTATTCCCCCCTCAATCAGATCAACACGCAGAACGTACAAAAGCTGACTGCTGCGTGGACCTACCATATGAAGAAGGACGGTCCGCAATCGCATACTGCGGGCGCACTTGGTCATGGAGGATCCAGACGATCTTCGGAGGCCACACCGATTGTGGTCAACGGGGTCATGTATTTTCCGACTCCGTACGGGACCATCGTCGCGCTGGATCCCGAGACTGGCAAGGAAATATGGAGCTACAAGCTCGATCACGGCCGCCCGGCCCCGCGTGCTGTTTCCTACTGGCACGGTGACGCCAAGACGCCGCCATCACTTCTGTTTGGCGCTTCGGACGGACGGTTGATGTCTATAAACGCCAAGACCGGCAAGCCGATTCTCTCTTTCGGTGTGGCGGGTGTGGTCGATGTAAAGAAGGCAGTGCAGAACGGAATTGAGGAGGCAATGTTCAACATCACCTCTCCCGTCACCATCTATAAAGACCTCGTTATCACCGGTGGACAAGTTCAGGAATCGCCGGCGGCGGGATCCTCCGGTGACACTTTGGCCTGGGATGTTCACACCGGAAAGCTTGTTTGGCGTTTCCATTCGGTCCCCCATCCCGGAGAAGTCGGGAACGATACCTGGCCCGGGCAGAGTTGGAAAAACCGTTCAGGCACCAATGTCTGGGGCTTCACCAGCATTGACATGGAGCGCGGGCTGATCTTTTTACCTTTTGGTTCGCCCAGCTTCGACTTCTATGGGGCCGACCGAAAAGGCAAAGATCTCTTTGGCAACTCGCTAGTCGCTCTCAACGCTGATACCGGGAAATTATTTTGGTACTTCCAGACGGTCCATCACGACACATGGGACTACGACCTCGAATCTGCCCCGGTCCTGATTGATGTGGAAAAAGATGGCCAGAAGATTCCGGCGGTGGCCGCTATCGGCAAGGCCGGCCTTATGTTCATTCTCGACCGGCGTGACGGCAAACCCATATTTGGAGTGGAGGAGCGTCTCACCCCCGCCAGCGACGTTCCCGGGGAAGAATTGTGGCAGACCCAGCCCTTTCCAATTAAGCCGCTACCATTCGGTCGTCACAGTTTCAGCCCCGAAGAGATTGCGACTGTGACTCCGGAACATAAGAAATTCTGCGAGGACATGCTCGCAACCGAAGGCGGAATGAGGAGCGGAGGCCCTTATACTCCATACGGTAGCAAGCTGTCGGTCGTATTCCCGGGCACTCTGGGCACCACCAACTGGCCGGGAATGTCCTACAACCCGGAGCTTGGCTATCTTTTCGTCAACACGGTCGATATTGCGGACGTGGGCAAAGTTGCGAAGGTTGAGGAAGGCGCTGACCCTCCCTACGAACGCAACAGTCCATGGGGGCTCTACGTACGCTTCTGGGATGCGGACAAATTCTGGCCCTGTCAGCAGCCACCGTGGGGCCAGTTATGGGCGATCAATGTGAATACAGGGGACGTCGCCTGGAAAATTCCTTTCGGGGTGGATGAAGAGCTAGACGCCAAGGGCGTTCATAGCACGGGTACGCTAAACTTCGGCGGATCGATTACAACCGCGGGCGGACTGCTTTTTATTGCCGCCACCAAAGACCAGCATTTCCGAGCCTTCGAGGCGTCAAGCGGCAAGATTCTATGGGACACAAAGTTGGAAACCGGCTCTTACACCGTCCCCATGAGCTATGAGGGTAAGAATGGCAAGCAGTACGTGGTGATCATCGCAGCAGGAGGAAGTTTCTATGATAAGACCGCGGGTGATTCCGTAATTGCTTACGCGCTGCCGTAGGCGTTGAAAAAGCATTTACTTTACAACCAGCGCGTCAGCTAGTTTGGCTTGATCTCGCCGTACTTTTCCAACCACTTCATTTCTTCGCGGACTTTAATTTTTCCGTGCCAGGGATTCTTTGAGAGCGAGTGGCCTTCCCCTGGGAAAATCAGCAAAGTGCTGGGGACGCGCAGATTGTGCAGGACGTGATCCAGCAGATAGTCTTCGGCCACGGCGACACGAATGTCGTCCTCTCCGCCGACTATGTGGGTCGGCGTTTTTACTTTGTTCATTTGGAAGATAGCCGCCTCGTCGTGGTAGCGCTGGGCAGCGTCCCACGGAACGCCGCCCAGGAAGTAGGCGTCGTCGAATGTCATGTCGTCATTGCCCCAATTGGCAACGTGTTCGATAGCGCCGGCACCGGTGACGGCTGCTTTGAAGCGCGTGGTTTGGGTGATCAGCCAGTTGGTCATGTAGCTGCCGTAGCTGTATCCGCCAATGGTGAGATGGGAAGCGTCGGCGATTCCCTCCTTCACCAACTGATCGACACCCTCAAGAATATCTTTGCCGGGGCGCGAGACGATCTCGGGTACGATCTGCGCCATGAAATTGTCGCCGTAGCCGGTTGACCCGCGATAGTTCGGCTCGAAGACAAGCCAGCCCTGACCGGCTGCGAGACGGTCCCACTGATACCAATCAGCCTCGAAGTGGTTGCCGTCCGCATCGGCGGGTCCGCCATGAATCAATACAAACATCGGAAGATTTTTCACTTCGAATTTGCCCGGCGGATAAATAAGCATACCCTCAACCATGGTGCCGTCCTCGGCCTTCCATTGATAAGGTTTGCCCTGGGGCAGATCGCGTTCGGTGAAAAGCTTGTTGAACGAGGTGATCGGTCGCGCATCCTGCAGTTTGTCGATGCTTTCTGCCAGGTAGACTTCGTTCGGTTTCTGCAATGCCGAATAGACAAACGCAACTCTAGGAGAACCGGTCGCAGTGTTGATATTTTCGTAGGTGCCGGGCCATCCTGTGTTTCGGGAGAATTTGTCGGACGGCGAATGCTGCGAATAAAACTGGACTTCGGTCCCGGTGCGACCAGAGGCGACGATGCCATCCCCGACGACGGAATATGTGTTTACTGCTCCATGGAAGTCGGCTGCCCAGCGCTTAACCTCGGTGCTGTCGGCATCCACGATGTAGAGCCGCTTCTGGGCATCTTTGTACTTGCCTTCCACTGAACCTTGATCGACCTGAAAGAATATATGCTTGTTGTCGCTAGCCCATTGAGGGTTTTCCTCGACCGCCTCGTTATGAGTAAGCTGTTTCGGCGCTTGATCCGGAGAGGCGCCAGCTGGGTCAACGCTAAAGATCTCGAATTCTCCGACGCGTTCCTGACGCTCCGAAACCGATGCCGTGCTGAAAGCCAATCGCTGGCCGTTGGGGGAGACTGCGATATCTTCAACGTGCCAGGGAGTCCTGGCCACCGGCCTGGAGCCCGGCGTGGCATCGGGAGCGTTGTTCGCGTCGTCAGCTGGAGTTGTTCCAAGCGCCTGGGCCCTCGCCATCGCACCGGCTAGGTCAATGCTGAAAATCGTGTCTCCACGCTCACCATCGCGGTAGCGGATCACATCTTTCCAGTCTTTCTTATTCGTGTCTTTCTGTTCTTTGGTCAGCGGCTGACGAGTTGCGTAGTAGAGTGAGTTGGAATCACTGGCCCAGGCGAAGGCGTGGACCTCCTCTTCGGCCTTGGTAACAGGAATAGCCTCGCCGCCGGTTGGAGAGATGACGTAGAGCTGCGAAGTATCATCCTTCGGATCGGCGTGGTCCGAGTCATCAGCGGCACCGGGCAGTTTCCGATCGGATAGGAATGCGACCCATCTCCCATCCGGCGACCACTCTGGATCGGCATCATGACCGGAGCGGGTTAATTGGGTCAGAACGCCATCGCGATAGAGCCAGAGATCTTTGCGGAAAATGTTCTGGTCCCAATCGGCGCGTTCAGTGCAGATGACCACCGCCTGCCCGTCAGGGGAAAGCTTTACCGCGGGGAAATCAACAGCGTTAAAGAATTCGTCGAATGTGAGCTTAGGTTTGTCAGCAGCCAACGCGGGTAAGCAAGTCAGAACCAGCAGGACCAACAACTTTCGAATCGTCATGGAGTTTTTGTGAATTCAACTGTAATTTTCTATTGCGCGGACTGCGAATTTTTCAACGCATCGTCCAGGTCTTGATAAGTTTTTGGCATTGCGCCTTCCATCAGGCGCCAACCGTCGTCGTAGCGACGGAAGGCTACGGTCGATTCGTACAGAACGCCGCCGGCGTAAACCGCCGATCCTACTTCGTTCAGCGGCACCCACCGCCACTGGAATTCTACCTGCGCCATCTCATCGTTCTTACTGATGCCGGTGACCGCGGCGAGTTGTCGTTTGGCCGCCGGGACACTGAAATATCCCGACTCGGCTGCTTTGCCCTGCACCAGGCTGCGAAAAGCGTCGACCCCAAGGGGAGTTAACGCTACCTCCCAGCATGGGGGTGGCCCGACCTCGGCAGGACATGACGCGCTCGATCCAGTGAGCCATCCACGGCGCTGCAAAACCAGGTATTCAGGTGAAATATAGTCCTTATTGGAGACGGTCCCGGTGCGCAGCCAGAAGCGTTGGGTTGCTTTGAAAGCATCGGAATTAACAATCAATTCGGCAGCCAGTCTGCGAGTGAGAAACTGCCGCGGCGAGCAGGCCGGGGCTGCGCACAAAAATCCCATAACTAAAAGGACTTTCAGTTTTCCCATGAGTGGCGTTGAACGCTAGTTGGGAATTGTACCCGAAAGATGTGGAGGTAGGAGGCTTGCTGGCCGGACGGGCGAGGTCGCCGCCCCCAGGCTTGCGATCAGACAGCAATGTGCCCTGCCGTCGCCGACCGCCACGCACCCGCCGGTTACGCCGCAGCGATGTAGCGGATGCCCAACACAATCTTGCTACTGCTGGGTTCCCAATAGTCGCCGTCGCTGATGTCGACCCTGAGAGCGGCAATCTCCGGGTCGTTTTCCATGAAACCAGGCCTTGTGGATGGCGTTCCAAAGTTCCTTGATTTTCGATCTTTCCTGGCTTACCGCCGCCTTGCCTCGAAGAGTGATGTATTCGAGTGTTCGGGTCGGACATAATCAAGTGTGACCGCGGATGCGCTTGAATGCTCTCAACCTTTGAAGAACTGCTTCGAGTTAAAAAACCAGAGCGTGCCATTGAAGGGCGTATTCTGGGTTGCCATGGGACGCTGTGGTTTGACCACGGCTATCCACGGTGGACATCATCGCGATGCGGATGTCCTTCACCACTTCGGCAATCTTTTTGACCCCTATGTTTGTCTTCTTTTTCACTTATGATGGATGGCTCACTATCGGCTGAAAAGTGCGATCAAAATCACGATGGGAAGCGGCACGCCTAACATCAAAAGCAGAATGGAACGCATGGTGATATCTCCTTATCCGTTTTCCTTCTCAATACTCAGATGTGCTGACTAGGTCAAAACGTGATCGCGCTGGCGGCCTCCGATGGTTGCTGCGTAACTTGCAAAAAAAGCTCCGCCTAATAGCGCCACGAATAACCACAACGACAAATGTGCCAGCGCCCTGCGCGCATTGTCCGCAGCTTGCTGGGCCTGGCCAAAGACCTCAGAGATCCGCTTGTCAGCGTCAGTTTTGCTTAATCCCGTTCTCGTGGAAACGACCTGGCTGAGGTAGGCTTCGTCGCCGGGGGCAATATTTTTCTGTGCCAGCGAGAAAGTGAAGATACGGGCGACTTCGCCGCGTTGCGCGACGTCGTTTGCAGCGGAAGAAAAATTGCCGGAGCGCATCAACAAGTCGATGAAGTAGTCATTCGGTCCGGTCACTTCATCCGAGCGGGTCGCAGTTGTGCTGTTGTTGTGTTGCGTGGCTGCGCCTGCTAGCGACGTAGCGGCAGTGGCCAGCAGAGATGCGGTAACAACTAAGCCGACCGCCCAGACCAGGAAGCCGTGGGCAGTATCGCGAAAGTAGACTTCGTCAGTGTGGACATTGACCCACTTGGTCCGAAGCCGGCCGGCCAGATATCCGCCCATGGCGGACGCGACGATTTGGGTGATAACGAGCCATGCGATAGCTCCCATTCCGATCGTACTGGCCGATACACCCGTATTTGCCCAAGGCGAAACTGCTGAAAATCCGAGGCCGGTGCCCAAAGCGATCAGGATGAGAGAAAGGGATGCGGCGACAAAGGCTCCGCCAAGGACGGCGGCCCATGAGACGCCTGATGAGTAGGCTTCATTTTTGCCTGGAAGTTCCGTGACGGAACCCTGGCGTTCGATAACCGGGCGGGTAACTGTGGTTTGCTGCATTGGGGACATCCTCTCTTAGTTCGAATGCGACGCGGAATTCGATTGGACTGCCGAATGTGGCCGGAATACCGCAGCGGGGACGGGAGCGTCCCGTCCACCCGCGGTTAACGGCGTGACGAGGACGTCTACGCGATCTTGCGTTTGCTTTGTGGTTTGCTTGCCTCTTCCTCCTCGCTCTCTTCGACCTCTTCGCCACCGGCTTTTGCCTGGGCGTTGATTTCTTCCGAGAGCTTGGTCAGTTTTTCATCGGTCTGTTCCTCTTCCGCGAGTGTCGCTTCGAGTAGGGAAACATGCTCGGATTCACCCAACACTTCGGCGAAAGCGCGGGCCGTTCCATACCCGGCAATTTCGTAGTGCTCGACCCGTTGGGCAGCGCCGATGAGTCCGGCATCTAACACAGCGCCTTCGAAATCCTCCTCCGTCATCTCGGAACCTTCTTCGATCAGTCCTTCCATGCCTTTGCACTTTTTCCCCTTGGGGCTCTCGTCCAAGGCTTCGAAAATTTCTTCCAGCCGCGAGACGTGTCCTTTAGTCTGTTCAAGGTGCTCTTCAAAGCCCTGTTTCAGTTTTGGCGACGAGGCGGCTTTCGCCAGCTTGGGCAGGGCTTTTACTAGTTGATTTTCGGCGTTGTAGAGATCTTTCAGTTCGTCGATATAAAGTTCTTTTAAGCCTTTTGCTGCCATGATTTCTCCATATGCAATGATTTTGACCAGCACGTCTCTGATGCAAAGGTAGTGCAACCGGGAAGCCCGTTGCTTGTGATTGTTGGGCGCGTACAGAAAAGAAATTCCGGAAATACCATGACGACT
>Ga0157378_10003116_pt1 | contig 14741 bp, 11 predicted proteins | sample M65metaG_FD_115309 | JGI IMG/M metagenome (GOLD analysis project Ga0157378, IMG submission 115309) | Miscanthus rhizosphere microbial communities from Kellogg Biological Station, Michigan, USA - M6-5 metaG | ecosystem: Host-associated > Plants > Roots > Rhizosphere > Soil | place: USA: Michigan...
ATCGACATCGGCGTCGAGAAGCGCATCATCGAGAAGTCCGGCGCGTGGTTCGCGTACGGCGGCGAGCGCCTGGGCCAGGGCCGCGAAAACGCGAAGCAGTTCCTGAAGGAAAACCCCGACATCGCCAGGACGATCGAGGATCGCGTCCGCCGCGAGCTCGGGCTCATTCGCGATCCGGAAATCGCCGCTGTCTAGGACTGCCTTAGTCACCGGCGCGAGCCGTGGGGTCGGCAAGGGCGTCGCCACGGCACTCGACGCCGCCGGTTACCGCGTATTTGCCACAGGCCGGACGATCGAGTCAGCTGACTTGCCGTCCGGCATCATTCGCATTCCCTGCAACCACGTCGACGACGACCAGACCGAGGCGGCGTTCGAGGCCGTCGCGCACGAGGTCTCGACGCTGGACGTCGTCGTCAACAACTCCTGGGGCGGGTACGCCCAGATGATGGAGGACGGCAAGTTCACCTGGTCGCTCCCCTTCTGGCAGCAGCCGCCGCACCGCTGGACGTCGATGCTGGATGCCGGCGTCCGCGCGGCGTGGGCCGTGAGCGCGCGGGCGGTGCCGCTCATGCTCGAGCAGAAGCGCGGGCTCATCGTCAACATCAGCGTATGGTCGGCGCAGAAATACATCGGTAACACCATCTACGGCGTCTCGAAGGCGGCGACCGACAAGCTCACCGCCGACATGGCGCACGAGCTGCGGCCTCACGGCATCTCGGTCATCTCGCTCTATCCCGGTCTCGTGCGCACCGAAGCCGTTCTCGAAGCAGCGAAATTCGGCGTCTTCAAGCTGGATAACAGCGAGAGTCCGGAATTCATCGGACGCGTGATCGCGGCGCTGGCCGCGGATCCGCGTCTCGCCGACCGCAGCGGCAGCGTCGTCGTCGCCGCGCAGGCGGCGATGGAGCTCGGCGTGAAGGACGTGGACGGCAAGCAGCCGCAGCCGTTGACGCTTGAAACAGCCTAGGCTCCTCATCGCCTCGACCGTGGCCGCGGTGCTCGCGGTCGCCGCGTTCGCGATCGCGCGGCAGCTTCCGCCCGCCGGCGCAAATGCGCTGCTCCATCCACTCCGGCAACACGTGCTGACCGCGCCGCCCGCGTCATGCGACAGCGCGACCTTCACGGGCGCGGATGTCGTGCTGAAGGGTTGGCGCTGCCGGACGTCGCAATCGCGCCGCGGCACGCTGGTCTATCTCCACGGGGTCGCCGACAACCGCGCGAGCGCGGCCGGCTTCGTGAGCCGGTTCGGCCGTCGCGGACTGGACGTGATCGCGTACGACAGCCGCGGGCATGGGGAGTCGGACGGGACGCTCTGCACGTACGGATTCTTCGAGAAGGACGATCTCCGCCGGGTGATCGACACGCTCGCGCCAGGTCCTGTGGTGCTGCTCGGCACCTCGCTCGGCGCCGCGGTCGCCATTCAGGAAGCGGCGCTCGACCCGCGCGTCACCACCGTCGTCGCAGCGGAGACCTTTTCAGACCTGAGAACGGTGGCGACCGAGCGCGCGCCGTTCTTCTTCACGCGAGCGGCGATCGAACGTTCATTTCGGCTCGCCGAAGAGCAAGCACACTTTCGGGTCGACGCGGTGAGCCCCGTCGCCGCTGCGGCGTCCATCAGAATCCCGGTCCTGCTCATTCACGGAGCCGCCGACACGGAGACGCCGCCCGCTCACTCGCAGCGCGTGCTCGCCGCGCTCGCAGGTCCGAAGCAGCTGATCCTCGTGCCCGGCGCGCGGCATAACCAGTCGCTCGGCGGCGAGGTCTGGACCGACATCGAACGATGGATTGATCACAACATCCCGTGACGCGGAAGGCACCGGTCTTGCGGAAGCCTTCGCCATGCGCTGGCTGTGGATACTCATTCTGCTCGCCGGCGGCGGCCTTGCGGGCGGGGCAACGTCCCGGATCGAACTGCCGGACAGCGTACCTATCGAGGCGCTGTGGCAGATGCCCCCGAATATCGCCGCACAGGATCTGCTGACCGGGCCGTGGGGCCGGGCCAACGCGCCGGCGCCCGGCGTGATCTACGAGTTCGTCCAGCCCAAGAAGGGCGGCTCGAGTCCCGGCCTCGAGGTGCGCGATCCCCAGGGACGCATCTGGCATGTGAAGCAGGGACGCGAGGCGTCACCTGAAGTCGTCGTCTCGCGCATCCTCTCCGCCATTGGCTATCACCAGCCGCCCGTCTATTTCCTGCCGTCGTTCCTCGTGCTTCGTTCGAAGGACGTGGTGGTTGCGGACGCGGGCCGGTTCCGGCTCTCGAGGCCGGAGCTGAATGCGCAGGGCGACTGGGAGTGGGCGCGGAATCCCTTCGTCGGCACCAGGCCGTATCAGGGTCTGCTTGTCGCCCTGGTGCTGCTGAACAGCGCCGACCTCAAGCAGTCCAACAACAAGATCTACTTCGTGACGAACCCGGCCGGCGGTGTCAGCTGGCGTTACATGGTGCGCGATCTGGGAACATCATTCGGGAAGACGAACCGCTTCAATCCCCCACCGAACCGGCTCGAGGTATTCGAGCATCAGCCGTTCATCCTCGGCGTCAAGGACGGCTTCGTCGAGTTCGACTACGGCGCGGTGAACAACAACCTCGTGCGTGGCCGCATCACGCCGGCCGACGTGAAGTGGACCTGCGGACTGCTCGGCAGCCTGACAGATCGGCAGTGGCGCGACGCGTTCCGCGCGGGGGGGTACGAGCCCGACGTCGCGGCGCGGTTCATCCGGCGCATCAAGGAGAAGATTGCGGAGGGCCGTCGCCTGCCCTGAGCATGTTATGATCGTCGTTCCTCTACGACCGGTTTCCCTCGAGTGGCGAGGTAGCTCAGTTGGTAGAGCATACGACTGAAAATCGTAGTGTCGACGGTTCGATTCCGCCCCTCGCCACCACTTTCCACAGGACGTTGCAAGACTTCGAACACCACACAAGCCTGGACCGCACGCGGCCCAGCGAAAGCAGGCGAATGATGACAGGAAAAATCAAGACGTTACGAGCCGAGAAGGGCTTCGGATTCATCAGGGACGAGGGCGGCAAGGAGTACTTCTTCCACCAGAGCGCCATCTACGGCGAGGGCATCGACATGCTGCGCGAAGGCGACAGCGTCGAATATACGCTTGGCGAGGACGGCCCCAAGGGTCCGCGCGCCGAGAACGTCAGGCGCACGTCCACATAGCCAGCCGTTAAGGCAGCTGGTTCACGACCCAGGCGGGATCAGAAGTCAGGCTTTCGTAGTCGGCCGGCGTCATTGAGCGTCGCTCGTACGTGCAGGACACGACGAACAGCTCCTTGCTCTCGTTCCAGTCGACTCTCGTGACCATGGCGTCAAAAGGCCCGCCCGAGCCGGTCGACAGCGACAACTTGTCTCCCGATTTCGGCACCGAGTCCACCTCGACGCGCTTGATGAATCGGACGCTGCCGTTATCGATGCGGCGGACCGGTTCGTCAGGACGCTTGACGGTGATGCTGGGGATTTTGAGGTTCGCTTCGACGGTGATGGACATAGCCGGCACAGAGAGTGTAACCGCTATCGCCATTGAAGGCGCCCCACTAAAATCGAGACAGCCGGCTCTCATCGAGCGGTGTCCCTCGGAGGCGGGCGTCGAGCAACGCGCGGAAGTTCGGGGCACTCATGGGGTGCCCGAAGTAGTAGCCCTGTCCTTCATGGCATCCGGCGGCGATCAGAAAATCGACCTGCTCCGGTGTTTCCACGCCTTCGGCGATAATCCGCTTGTTCAGGCTCTTGCCCATGCTGATGACGGCGCCGACGATCACGGCGCCATCGGCGTTCCTTGAGATCTCCCGCACGAACGACTGATCCACCTTGAGACAGTCAATCGGAAACTGCCGCAGATACGCCAGACTCGAGTAACCGATCCCGAAGTCATCCACGGCCAGCTGGACGCCGACGCTCTTCAGCGACTGCAACATCGAGACGGTCGACTCGGCGTGCTTCATCAGAACGCTCTCGGTGATCTCCAGTTCGAGCGAATGCGGATCGATGGCGGCCTCGGTGAGCGCCGCGCGGAGCGTCTCGGCGAAATCGTTGCTGCGAAACTCAGCGGCGGAGATATTGACGGCGACGGGCATCGACGGCAACCCCGCATCGAGCCACTCACGCGATTGCCGGCACGCCTCTCGAAGCACCCAGCGTCCTATAGGCAGAATCAGACCGGTATCCTCAGCCACCGGTATGAACTGGGCCGGCGCAATCAGGCCGCGTTGGGGGTGCCGCCATCGCAGCAGCGCTTCCACGCCGATGATCGCGCGTGTCGCGAGGTCAACCTTCGGTTGATAGTCGAGTGACAACTCCTTCCGTTCGATGGCTCCGCGCAGACTGGCTTCGATGAACTGGCGCTCCACCGCACGGCCCACCATCTCCTGGTGGAAGAACTGCACGTTGTTACGACCGTTTTCCTTGGCGTAGTACATCGCGGTGTCGGCATGGCCCAGCAGCATCTCCGCATCGCCGGCATCGTCGGGGTAGATGCTGATGCCGATGCTCGCCGAGACGCGCAAGTTGTGGAGACCGATCTGATAAGGGGCGGCGAGCGCCGTGCACAGTTTGCCGGCGGTGGTGGCGGCGCTGTCCGAGTCCACTTCCGACAGCACGACCACAAACTCGTCGCCGCTCTGCCTCCCGACCGTGTCGGCGTTCCGGACGGCTCCCGTCAGACGCAGCGCCACGGCCTTCAACAGCTGATCGCCGACCTGGTGTCCCATCGAGTCATTCACATGCTTGAACCGGTCGAGATCCATGAACAGCACGGCGATCTGACGCGTGTGGCGCCGCGCAAGCGCGATCGCCTGCTGCAGGCGGTCTCGGACGAGCATCCGGTTCGGCAGGTCCGTCAGAAAATCGTGCTGCGCCAGATGCGACAGTTGCAGCGACATCTGCCGGGCCGCACTGACGTCGTGAAACACAATCACCGCTCCGGTAATCCGTCCTGACCGGTCGTGAATCGGCGCCGCCGAGTCCTCAATGGGAGATTCGTATCCATCCCGGCGCACGAGCATGCAGTTGTCCGTCAGTGTGACGGTCCTGTTCTGCCGGACGGCGAGGTCCATGGGGTTCGGAGACGGCTTGCCCGTGGTTCCGTCGATGAGGTTGAAGACGTCCAGGAGCGGACGCCCGGCCGCCTCCGTGCGGGACCATCCCGTCATGGTTTCCGCGACCACGTTCAGGTATGTCACGTTGCCGGCGATGTCCGTGCACAACACGGCGTCGCCGATCGAATTCAGGGTGACCTCGGCCCGCTCTTTTTCCTCGAACAGCGCATCGTCGGAGACGCCGTGCTCGCGCAGCGATGCCACGGCCCTCGTCAGCGAGTAGCGATCGAAGTGGTCTGCCAGGAGAAAATCATCGGCGCCGTGTTCAACGGCCAGCCGGCCGACGGCTTCTTCGTCGACGCCGCACACGACCAGGATCGGGATCTGCCCCGCCGCTGCAGCCGTTCTATCGAACGTCTCGATGCCCGTGCTGTCGGGCAGGTTGAGATTCAGCAGAATCGACGTCACACCGGTTTGCTGGAGGCGGACGAGCCCTTCCGCCAGACTTCGCGCCCACTCGACGGACGCCTGCCCCTCACCCGAGAGCGCCTGCATGACCTTCGACGCCGCGGCCCCGTCGCCCCCGATAAAAAGCACCCCCTCGGGCACATAATCCCGGCGGCGAGTGCTCGTCGGCATAGGGCAATAGAACCACAGCGGCGATATCGACGATGTTTCGTTTTGCACACCGCACGCGACCATTGATGTCCCAAATGACACAGCGGGGACGGGTTCGGATCGCTAAGGTTGAGATCGCCACCCCCGGCATCACGCAGCCAGGGGTGTCACCTGCTACATCAATTCATCAGTGCCAATCGCGACGACATCATCCGTCGCTGCCGGGCAAAAGTGGCCTCGCGTCCAGTGCCCCCGCCGACGAGGCACGAAATCGATCACGGTGTGCCGCTCTTCCTCGATCAACTGGTCGGGGCATTACGTCGCGGGGCGTCGTCGAGCGCTGAGATCGCCGACACGGCCGTGCGGCATGGGAGCGACCTTCTGCGGCAGGGTTTTACCCTGTCACAGGTCGTGCACGACTACGGCGACGTCTGCCAGTCCATTACCGAACTTGCCGTCGAAACGAGCGCACCGATCAGCACGGCGGACTTCCGTGTGCTGAACGGATGTCTGGATGACGCGATCGCCAGCGCCGTCACTCAATACAACACGGAGCGCACTCAATCGACAGTGGACATCGGGACGTCTCACGAAAACGAGCGCATCGGCTTCCTGGTGCATGAATTGCGCAACCTGATGCAGACCGCAATCATGGCGTTCGAAGTCGTCAAGTCGGGCAACGTGGGAATCGCGGGGACCACGGGCACCGTGCTCAACCGCAGCCTCCTGGCCGCCCGCGACCTCCTCACCAACGAGCTTGCAACCATCAAGCTGACCGAAGGGATCCCGCGCCGGGAACGGCTGCGTGTGTCCGGTTTCATAGAGGAGATCGCCGCCGCCGGGATGCTCGGCGCACGATCCGCCGGCGTCACCCTGACGGTCGCGCCGGTCGAGACGACGATCGAGGTCGAAGTCGACCGCCAGGTCCTCGCCGCAGTGGTGATGAACCTCCTGCAGAACGCCTTCAAATTTACGCACCCGCACACTGAGGTCATGTTGCGCGTCCGCGCGAACGCCGAGCGCGTCTTGATTGAAGTCCAGGATCAGTGCGGGGGCCTACCAGGCGACGACGAGACCGGCCTCTTTCGCGCTTTTGAACAACGAAGCACGAATCGTTCGGGACTGGGGCTCGGCCTCGCCTTCAGCCGCGCCGCCGTGGAGGCAAACCGCGGCCGGATCTATGCGCGCAATCTTGCCGGCGTCGGATGCATCTTCACCATCGACCTGCCACGCTCGATACCAGAGGCGGCCGCGATCATTTGATAGAGACGGCCGCGGTTATCGTGGCGACGCTGCCAGCACCTGGACGACGTAGCCGCTGACGTCGCGGATCTGTTCGGGCGTGAAGTTCGCGCTGAACGACGGCATGCTGTTGCGGCCGGCGGTGACGGTCTGCATGGTCGCGGCGAGATCCTTGAGCGCGACGAGGGACGCGGCGGCGCCGTGGCCGCTTTTGCCGTCGGCTTCGTGACAGACCTCGCACGCCTGCGAATAGAGTTGCTTCCCTGCCACGATATTCGGCGGACCCGCGGCCACGGCGACCTGCCGCGACACCGGCGCGCCGGGTGACGCCGGGCCCATGGCTCCGTCGAGGCCCAGCAGCCACACACTGTCGCCACGCGCCGAGCCGATGAGCGCGCTGCCGGCCGAGAACGCGAGCAGGTACTGCTTGCCGTTGCGTTCGAACGTGCTGACAGGTGCGTGCATGCCTGCGCCTGTCTGGAATTCCCACAACTGTTTGCCGCTGGCGGAATCGAGCGCGAGCAGCCGGCCGTCGTTGCGGCCGACGAACAGCAGGCCGCCCGCGGTCGCGAGCGTGCCGCTGTAGCACTGCTCCGGCCACTGGTAGCGCCACGCCAGCTTGTTCGTCGTGACGTCGAGCGCCGCGATGATGCCCGTCCGGGCCACGCGCGTGAAGGTCGTCGCTCCGCCGAGATAGCTGGCGCCCGGCTTCGGCACGTCGAACTTGGCGTCGGCTCCCCCGGTGTACCCGTTGATCACCGAGGACGCGCAGACGAACATGCGCTGCTGCACGGGATCGTACGAGCTCGGCGGCCAGCTGGCGCCGCCCCAGATGCCGGGCGCGACGATCGTCGCGTCCTTGCCCGCGAACGGCGTGAAGATGCGGCCGTCATTGACGAGCGCCGCGCCTTCGGGCGCGATCGAGATCGCCTGCGGGACAATCGCCTCGCCGCGCGGGAATGGCTGCGTCGCCGCGGTCGCCTGACGCGGCTCCTGCGGCACGGGCCGCTCGTCGATGCCGATGAGCGGCTTGCCGTTGGTGCGATCGAGGATGTACGCCCAGCCGGTCTTGCCGACCTCGGCGATCGCTTTCCGCACTCGTCCGCCGACGTTCACGTCCATCAGGATGACGGGATTGACCGCGTCGTAATCCCAGATGTCGTGATGCACCTGCTGGAAGTGCCAGCGGTACTTGCCGGTCGAAAGCTCGATGGCGACCATCGACGCCGCGTAGAGATTGTCCCCGGCGCGGAACGCGCCGTTGTAGTCGGGCGCGGCGTTGCCGGTCGAGAAATAGACCAGACCGAGCTCGCTGTCGACCGCCGGCGTCTGCCAGATCGCCGCGCCGCCGTACTTCCACGCGTCGTTGTCTTTAGGCCAGGTGTCGTGGCCCGGCTCGCCGGGACCGGGAATCGTGTAGAACGTCCAGAGCAGCCGGCCGTCTTTCGCGTCGTACGCCTTCACCCGGCTGCGCGTGCCGCGGTCGCCGCCCGCGAAGCCAATGATGATCTTTCCGTCGACATAGAGGGGCGCTGCGGTGATCGAAAACGCTTCCTGCCAGCGCTCGGCTTGAATCGACCAGGCGACCTTCCCCGTCGCGCGATCGAGCGCCACGAGCTTGCCGTCAAGCTGTCCGATGAACACCCTGTCGTCGCTGACGGCGACGCCCTTGTTGTTCCAGCCGCAGCACACCGACGTGATGGCAGGATCGAGCGTCGCGAGGTATTGCCAGAGGATCTCTCCGCTGTCTACGGACAGCGCGAACACGTCGTTTGCGCCCGTGCTGATATACGCGATGCCGTCGTACACGATCGGCTGCGCGAAGCCTGAGTATTGCGGGGCCGAGCCGGATCCGTGCAGCCGCGTCCGCCACACGCCTTTGACCTGCGTGATGTTCGAACGATTGATGGCGGTCAGCGGCGAGTAGCGCTGGTTGTAGAGGTTGCCGCCGTTGGTCGGCCAGTTCGCGGAAGGCGGTGCAGTGAGCCGGGCCGCGGAAAAATCTCCGGGCGTCGCAACCTGAGCGAGCAAGGCGGTGGACAGCGCTGCCGTGAGGAATGGACGCATGGTCAGGTGCCCGGATTATAGGGCCTCTGACGCTACCCCGTCACCGGCGGGTCGAGTTCCACAGCGGGCAGATTCCGGGCAATTCGCGACAGCTTGCGAAAGAAATGGACGGCGGTTTGCCGCGGACAGTGGCGCACAAGGAACAGCGCCCCTCTCATCAGCAGCGCGGGCCGGCGCAGCGCCCGCCATTCACGTCTCAAATCCACGGTGAGCTGCTCGCCGTAGAACAAGCGCCATCGACGCAACCCGGCTCGAAGCGCGCGCACGTGCGGCGGCGACATGTACGGCCGCTCGCGAGCGAGCGCGCCGAGCACCGCACGAAGCATCAGCATCGCGTCGCCCGACATGTTGTTCGCGTGCTTCCGGTAGCGGACGACATCACGCGGGTCGAACATCAGCCGTCCGCGCCGTGCCAGCGCCAGCAGCACCGCGTAGTCTCCGGCTGCGGGATAGTCGGTGGGAAACCCGCCGAGGGATTCGATCGCGCTGCGGCGGAACATCGCGGCGCCCGGCGTCCAGACGAAGTTCGTTCCGAGCAACTCTGTATACAGATCAGCGGAGGCGATCACCGGCGCCGTCGTCTGCAGCGAACGCCCTCCTCCGTCCATCAACTGACAGCGCCGTCCGACCGCGTCGGCGCCGCGATGCTTTACCAGCGCCGCGACGCCCGAGCGAACCGCGTCCGGCAGCAACTCATCGTCGGCATCGAGAAACAGGACGTACTCGCCCGTCGCGGCGGCGAGCCCGGCGTTCCGTGCCCGCGACAGTCCCTGGTTGATCTGCCGCACGACACGCGTGGCGCCGAGCGACGCCGCCACGGCCGCCGTGTCGTCCGTCGAGCCGTCGTCGACGACGATGCACTCCATCGACGGCCAGTCCTGCGTGAGCACGCTGCCGAGCGTGCCTGTCAGATATTTCGCCTGGTTGAAACACGGAATGACGACGGAAACGAGCGGGGCCGCTGGCTGCGGCCAGGGCGTCGAATCCGACAGCGGTCCGCTTCGCACCTGGCGCGTGTACGGCATGAAGAACTGGCCGGCGTTCGACAGGCCCGCCTCGACGACGAGCGGAGCGGCCGCGTCGAGAGCGTGAAGCACGGCTCCGTTCTTCCGGCGGGCGCGGGCGATGACCGTATACGTGCCGGGTTGCAGACCGAGCGCGGCGTTCTGAAACTCGACCTCACCCGCGCCGGGCGTCGCCGGCAGCGAGTCATCAGCGACGTCCGCGACCTGTTCACACTGAACGACACGTCCGCCCTCCGTGCAGTACCACACGTCCACGACGACGTCGCGGATCGCTTCACGCGCCTGGTAGGCGACGCGCACGGTCAGGGGGTAACCCGTCGCCACAGGCCCGCCGCCCGGCGGGCCATGGCACGTCACCCGTGTGAGCGCCACCGCCTGCCCCAGGCTTGCGGCATCCGGCTGGTCCGCGCCAGCCGCAACGGAGCGGCGATACGCCGACACGACCGTCGACGCGTGACCGTCCATCGCAATGCGGCCGCGCTGCATGAGGATCACGCGGTCGCACAGCCGTTCGACACCCTGCAGATCGTGCGAGATGAAGACGATTGTCTTTCCGGCGTCGCGCAGCGCGGCGATCCGGTCGTAGCACTTGTGCTGAAACTCTTCGTCCCCCACCGCCATCGCCTCGTCGACGAGCAGAATCTGCGGATCCAGGTGCGCGGCGATCGCGAATCCGAGCCGGACGTACATGCCGGAGGAGTACCACTTGACCGGGGCGTCGATGAAGTCGCCGATGCCCGCGAAGTCGATGATCTGATCGAGCTTGGAAACGATCTCGGCGCGGCGCATGCCAAGAATCGATCCGCTGAGGAAGACGTTTTGCCTGCCGGTCAGCTCGGGATGAAACCCCGAGCCGACCTCGATCAGTGCCGAGAGACGGCCGTAGAGGCGGATCTCGCCCGACGTCGGCGACGTGATCTCGGACAGCAGCTTGAGCAGCGTGCTCTTGCCGGCGCCGTTCGGGCCGATGATCCCCAGGGCGGCGCCGCGTTCGACGGCGAAGGTGACGTCGTCGAGGGCCCAGAAAGGATCTGTCGCGGGCCAGAGCTGTGACCACACACGCCTCGGCCACCCCGGAGGGTGCGCCCCCGACGATCGCGGCAGCCAGTACCGCTTCGAGACGTGCGAGACGTCGATGTCGATCGTGCTGCCGTTGCTCATATGGCGTCTGCGGCCGTCACGTCGGCATACTTGAAGATCGCGTAGGCGAAAGGCGCGGCGGCCAGCGTGATGACCGCGGCAACCGCGAGTGCGGTGGTGTCGAGCGGAAGGCCGAGCACGGCGCGCCGGAACCCGTCGATCAGGCCGGCCAGCGGATTCAGGAGAAAGACGTGACGCGATCCGGGCGGAACAGCACGGAGCGGATACAGAACGGGCGAAGCAAACATGAGCAGCTGGAGCGCGATTGGCAGCGCCATGCCAACGTCCCTGACGCGAACCTGCACCGCGCTCAACACGAGCGCGCACGCAAACGCCCACACCGCGAGGAAGCCGACGATGGGAACCACCAGCAGCAATTCCAGGGTCACGGGCACACGAAAAAAGAGCAGGAGTCCTGCGAGGGCAATGGCTCCGATCGCCAGATCGATCACGGCGGCGACCACGTACGACAACGGGAGGATTTCTCTCGGAAAGAACACCTTCGTCACCAGCTGGGCGTGGCTCACGAGGCTGTTGGCGCCGTTGGCAACGGCTCCCGAAAAGAATGCCCAGGGCAGGATCCCGGCGTAAGCAAACAGTGCGTACGGAACGCCTTCGCTGGGAACGCGGACAAGCCGCGCGAACACAGCGGTGAAGACGAGCATCATCGCCAGCGGCTGGAGAACGGCCCACAGCAGGCCAAGCCTCGACTGCTTGTACCGTACGCTGATGCGGTGGCGACTGAGGACAATGAGCAGATCGGCGTAGTCGCGAAGGCGGCGCAGCTGCGACCATGTCGCGAGCGGCGTCCACCTCGGCGGTGAGAGGACTCTGGCGGGCGCAGTGGACGACACGCTGCAGCTTACGCTGCCCCGGCCGGCCAGCAATGTCTAAAAAGGCACAGGCTAGTCCCGCCGGAACGCGCGTAGACGATATCCGGCGCCGACTTCGAGCGCATCCGCCTTGCGTCCCTCGACGGCGCGCACGGAAAAGGTGCTGAAGAACCGATCGTTGATGCGATAGCGCCAGCCGAACCGTTGATAGAAGCGCGGCGCGCCGGGCTCCTCGAACCCTTGCGCGAGCTTGTATCCGAGATGGACGAACGCGCCGAACCGGCCAACGAGATGTTCGTAGCCGCCGTAGCCGCCGAGTGCCCACCGCTCGCTCGCCTGAGCTCGCCACAGCACATTCGCCGGGTTCGTCCGGATGCCGGTCGATCCGTCGTACCCGACGTCAAGCCCGGCCGCCATCAGGCCGAAGTGATAGAACTTCCGGTGCGCGGCTACGCTGCCGTCGAGGGCCGTGAAGTCCTGGCGCACCATCGGTCCTGTCGACTCGACGACGTCCTTGGCGCCGGCGGAGACGCCGGCCAGCACTTCCCAATCGGGTGTGAATCCCGCAGGACGGCGCACGTCGCGCGTCTTCGGCACGTGCGTGCCGAACTCGCCGAGATTGCGCTGCACCATCACCTTCGGCCCGAGTGTGTTGATGCCGCGATCCGGCTGCAGCAGTCCGCCGTTCGAGCGGTGTGTGAAGTCGAGACCGGCATATAGCTCGTCCTTCCGGCTCAGCGCGTACCGCAGATAGAAGCCCCAGTCGATCCTTGCATTGAGATTGGACCCGAGGACCGTGCGGATGTCACCCGTCCGCTCATCGATCTGGCGCCAGTTCCACGACGCGCCGGTGCTGAAGTCGGTCGTCAGGTCGAGCCGGTCGGCGAGCGACGCGAACGGCCAGGAGAAAAACGCGTACGCCTCCATCGGCTGGACCGTGCCGACACCGTCGCGGAATGAGGCCGTGGAAAAACCGAATCCATACGACGGCATGCCGTAGAGCGCATGCCACGCACTTGTCCCGTCGGTCCGGCGGCCAACCTCGAGCGTCACGTTCGGCGCCCACGCGACGGGACTCGAAACGGCCTGGCCGATCTGAAACGGATTCGTCGGCAGGACCAGCGACGGCGTCAGGCCGACGCGCGCAAACCACGGGTTGGCGTCCCTGACGTCAACGGTCTGCGCGTGCGCGCCGGCTGAACAGCAGAGCACGACAGCGAGGAGCGGCCACAGCCGACGGTGACGTTCTCGCGAGCGCGAGTGAGCCGGCGCGTGGCAACGCGTTGTCGCGCCCGAGTTCGCATACACCACGGGCAGGTGCAGAGCAAACCTCGCACCGCCTAGAGACCGTCAATTCGTCTTGTAGACCTGCAGCCGGTAGTCTTCGCGCCGCATCGCGTCGCGATCGACGTTGATCAGTCCTTCGTACGCGTAGGCCGGAAACGACATCCAGTGCGGGCCGTCGAAGACACGCGTGGCGCCGGGCGGCACGGTCGCGGTCTGCCGGGGCCTCGGGATCTCCGGCAACGCCTGACAGAAATTCAGGAGGACGTACCGGGTGTCGTTCCCGTACGGCGCATTCGTCTCGCGACTCAGCGGACCGGGCGAGGCGTATCCCGTCCCCGGCACCAGCTCGCACAGCTTGTGGTCCGCCGGAAGTTTCTCCGCGTCGATGCCCATTTCATACAGCACGTCCGGCGGATACCTCATCGGCAGATAAATCCACGCGGCCGCGGCCCAGGAGATTACGACCGCAGCGAGCACGCCGCCATAGACGCGTCTTTTCTGCTCCAACGGCACAAGCCTCAGCCCGTCGGCGGCCATCCAGACGAGAAACGGCATCCACGGATGCAGCAGCCGGCCGTACAGCGGAATGGCATGCAGGTAGATAGACGACGCAGCCTGGGCGGCCCAGCCCACGAGTGCCGGCAGCATCACGCGATCGATCGGACGAAGCACGCCGCGTCGAATCCTGAGCGCGAGGCTCCACGCGTACCCGATGGCGCCGAGGATCAGCACGAGGCCGGACAAGCGCTCGACGCCCAACAGGTACTCCGGCAGAAATCCCCAGCCGTCGCCGTACGACGTGAACGAGATGTCGCGGCCGACGCCGCGCAGGCTGCCGAGGTAGCTGAGGCCGCCGGCCCGGAACAGCGCCTCGAGCACGCCAATCACCGCCACCGGCGCGATCGCAAAGAGCACGGCGAACCTCACGGCCCTTCGCGGCTCGAGCGACTCCCACGCCTCCCACAGCACCGCGACGCCGATCACGCCGCAGAGCGTGTAGTACCCGGTGTACAGCGTCAGCGCGACGCCGGTCAGCGCGCCCGCGATCATCGCCGTCGCCCCGGTCCGGGGACGCGTCAGCGACAGACACAACGCGAGCAGGCCTGCGCAGAGCGCCCAGTCGTACGGCACCAGATGGCGCACGTAGAGATTGGAGCTCACGAGAAAGGCATAGATCGTGGCGCCAATCAACGCGGTGAGTTCGTCGCCGCCGAGAATCGCGCCGATGCGGAAGACGAGCACGAGCGAGACGAGCGTGACGAGTACGTTGCAGGCCGTCGGAATGAGCAACGACCGGAGGTTCGACGCCGGCACGCCGTAGTGCGCCGGAATCGCCTGCAGCGCCGCGACCGGCATCTGGATCACGGCCGTGCCGTTCCGGCCTCGCGCCATCGCGATGTCGGCGACGGCGCCGCGGACGTCCGCCGCCGACAGCGACTGCAGCGCCTTGACCGACGTGAAGTAGAACGTCTCGTCGACGAACGCGAGCGC
>Ga0157378_10003118_pt1 | contig 14739 bp, 11 predicted proteins | sample M65metaG_FD_115309 | JGI IMG/M metagenome (GOLD analysis project Ga0157378, IMG submission 115309) | Miscanthus rhizosphere microbial communities from Kellogg Biological Station, Michigan, USA - M6-5 metaG | ecosystem: Host-associated > Plants > Roots > Rhizosphere > Soil | place: USA: Michigan...
CGTGCACTTTGCAGTTGGAGTCCACCACGCTCTTCTTCGGATCAGAGCCCATACGGGCGGTTCCGCATTCATGGATGTTCTTGCCGCAGACGCTCAGGTCAGTCTCGGGTGGGGTCGCGTCGGTCAGCTTCATCGCGTCGAGAATCGCGCCGATGTTTTCGCGCCTGGATGCGGCCATGGCCTTCTAGTTCTCTCCGTAGCTCGCGTTGACGTGCAGTCCGGGGATGCCCAAGGCATCTTTTCGGGTGGAATCCAGCCGGACGAAGTTGTCGGCGCGGGGCAAGCACTCGCCCTGCGCTTCAATGCGGAAATAGTAGGGGATCTCTTCGCGCACGCGTTTGCGCCATGCATCGCCCAGCTCCGGCATGAGAAATGCGTGGCCGTAAAGCTCCTGGCTGCCATCGCCATCGAAACGGTAGCCGCGCAGGAACTTGGAGTTGCGATCCTTTGCCGCGCTGTCGACGGTGTTGACATACTTGGGGATCAGGAACCCGCATGGGCGGCCGACCGCTTCGCGTGCGGAGGAATGCAGTCCCGGCATCAGGCCACCGGCATCTTCGACCGTGAAGTGGTCCATCAGATAGTGCCCGAGCACGCCGCTCGCGTTGCCGACTCCCTGAGCGTAGACAGGCGATTGTGAATTCAGCAGGATGCGGGTCGATTCCAGCGCTCCGGCGGCAACAACGACAACCTGGGCATAGACCTCGCGATGCTTACTCGTGACTCGGTCGATGTAGTGGACGCCCTTGGCGCGGCCGCTGCGGTCGAGCAGAAGGTCGCTGGCAATGGCGTCGCTTACCAGGGTGAATTTTCCGGTTCGGGCCGCGGCGGGCAGAGTTACCGACGGGCTGTTGAAATACGAAGCGGTGAAACAGCCTCGCTGGCACTGGTCGCAATAGTGACAGGCGGGGCGGCCACGATGCGGAACCGTCAGGTTGGCTACGCGGTCGGTCATGACGCGCCAGCCGAACTTGCGCTCGATCACGTCTTTGGCTTGCAGCGCACCGCAGGAAAGATTCATGGGCGGCAGAAATTGTCCGTCGGGCAATTGCGGCAGGCCTTCGCGCGACCCGCTGACACCGATATAGCTTTCGACCAGGTCGTAGTAGGGCTCGAGTTCCTTGTAGCTGATGGGCCAGTCTTCACCGTAGCCGTCACGAGTGGCGGCTTTGAATTCATTGTCACTATAGCGATAGCTTTCCCGTGCCCAGCAGAACGTCTTCCCGCCAACCTGGCGGCCGCGAATCCACATGAAGGGTTTGTTCGCGGGAAAGGTGTAGGGGTGTTCCAGATCGTTGACGAAGAACTGATGGCTGTATTCGTCGCAGGCGTAACACAGGCGTTGCACCGGCTGCGTCTCTAGTAGGCGCTGCTGGTTGCCAAAGCCGCGGAACTTCAGCTGGTAGGGCCATATGTGTTCAGTGAAATCGCGTGCGGGGACGCGCGGCGGTCCAGCTTCGAGCATGACGACGGTGAGTCCGCGCTCGGTCAGCTCTTTGGCGACCCATCCGCCACTGGCGCCGGAACCGATGACCAGCACTTCATGGATTTGTCTGCGCGGCAGGAGCATGAGGCGGACAGTTTAGCAAAGAGTCAGACCTCGATGGCGGACAGCTCCATGAAACTTGGCTTAAGCTTTTTCCGTTTAGGATCTGCCAACTTTCTGGAATGCAGTTGGATGACGCCATCGGTGAGGCTCCGTATGGGAACGCGTTCGATTACTTATATTGTGGCAGGTGTGGCGCACTTGTCCGGTTAGCCGACCATCCGCTCAGAGATCCCCACTAGAGCTCTCCGGCAAAGATTAGATCATCTCAGCATGGCATGATGATACTTCTCGTGCGCGAACTCGCGCGCAATCTGCTACCCCTGACTGAGAAAGAATTGCGCGGCAACCGCGTTCGACCGAACGACGCGAAGGCGGCACGTCTGGTGGCGACGGGCAGCGATCTCAGATTCACCTTGCGCGAGCAAGGTCGCTCACCCACTCGTGATTCGTTATGATCATGCCCACAATCTTTTCATCAGAAACTGCCACCCATGCCAACGGCAAATCCTCGTCTTCGAACTTCAGGGGAACAGGACTTGGAGCAAAAAGATCGCTAAATGTTTCATTCACCACTGTCTCTATCAGAACCCGTACCGAGTCGTATTCGCTTGGTTGCGGCCGCCGCATATTGCTCATCCAGCTATTTTAGTTGAGCGGCCGCTGGGTTGCCTTGAAGTGGATGCTGATTAACGGACAATCCGAAGCTGAACTACGGAGAGCGCGCGGGCCAGAAGTCTTAGTGCTGTATCTGAGGCGCCCACTTCACCACAGGTACTCGATCGAGGTGCACGTGAGGGCGCGTCAGCTACAGCACCAAGACTTCTGGTAACGGATCCGGGCTATCCGCCCAGAACCTCATCATCGCGACACATAAGTCGCACGATGTTCCCAGTCCGGACCTGGAGTTTGTTCAATCATTCAGCTAGGCCGAGTGCTCCACAGTAACGGGAAGACCTCGGGGATTGTTTGCCCAAGTCACTTGCTCGAGAGGGCCGATCGCAAAGACCCACGCGAAGGCACCGCCCATCGATACGGCGGCGGTGATTGCAAGTGCCACCTGGAAATTCCCAATCCGATTCACTACTAATCCAGTGAGCGCCGGTGCGACTACCCCCGCGAGATTTGCGAAGCCGTTTTGGAATCCGGTCCATCGGCCCGCGGCCTTAGGGCCAGCCAGGATTTGGCAAAACGCATAGATACCCGAGCCCGTCATTCCAGACCCTACTCCGGCGGCCAGAAGCCATGCCAGATAAGTGTTAGGGCCGGCCAGGATGCAGCCTGCCAGCGCAATCGCAGCCGTGGTGTGTCCGATGGCCATGGCCGACTTGCGGACAGCCGTGGTGCTGAAGCCGCGCCGAATCCAGAAGTCTGAAAACCAACCCGTGACAATGGCAGATGCCGCGTCGACCACGTAATACAAGGCTGCCGTTTTGGCCATCGACTGAATGGAAAGATGGCGTTCGTGCACCAGATAAAATGGAAGCCAAGTCACCATGACATACAGGAAATAGTTGGCACAAAAATGGCCAGTACACGCTCCCCAAAACGAGCGCTGGCGTAAGATGCCTGCCATCGTAGGACCGGCCGTGACATCGGCCTTTGCCACTCCTTTTCCCCGAGGCATCCATATTTTCCAGGCTGGCAGCCAGAGCAGACTGACCAGTCCTATTCCGATGAATACCGGGCGCCAACCGTACTTTTCCATCAACAGTCCGCCACCAAGTGTTCCCAATGCAGGCCCCAGCTTCATGCCCGCGATGATGGAGCCGTTAGCAAAGCCTCGGTATTCTTCGGGCACGTGGCGCGCGAGAATTTTCGAGCATGCGGGAAATATCACCGACTCGCCGATGCCGAGCAGCAACCGCATCAGCAGTAACAGGGTGAAGCCGTGCACCAGCCCTGTCGCTGCGGTGGCGAGTGACCAGACCAGATACCCAGCGGCGATAACCAGGTTGACCTCAAACCGGTCTACCACCCAGCCCATCACAAACTGCAGAGCCATGTAGGTCCAGAAGAAGGCTGAAAATAAAACCCCGAGTTGCCACGCGGAAAGGTGCAACTCGTCTTTGACTATTGGGGCGGCCAAGGAGAGATTGCCGCGATCGATGTAATTCACCACAAGGGAAATCGCTAGCAGAGTAAGCCAGGGCGCAACCGCGCCGAATGTTCGCGGTTTATCTACGGCCCACTCCATCCAGAAATCCCCCTTTGCAAGCAATTAGAAGAACGATCGTGACCACGACGAACACTGGAATGCCGCGACGAGCCGACAGCGTCGGGCCAGTCGAGCGGATCGCCGCGGGACAGCAAAACGCGGATCTTAAGACGGCGCAGTGGCGAGTAAGGATCACGCCCCGCCCTGGCCCAAGACTTTTTTCGCGTTGACAGAAGATTCCGGGGGCGCTGACGGATTATCTCCATCCAGAGTCCGAGCTGTGACGGGTCGTTTCGGACGCTCGTCCACATGCAACTGGAAGATATCGGGACGCGCATAGTGGCCGACGACGTCCAGGTCAAACTTGCCGCGCACGATTTGGGCACGATCGATCTCAGCCATCAAAATCACTTCGCCTTCCGTATTCGGGCCGGCCAGGTAGTTGCCAAAAGGGTCCACAATGCAGCTTCCGCCGGAGGTAATCACCAATTCAGGATCGTCTCCGAATCTCGTGCGGTAGTCGGCAGGGAAATCACGCCGTCGATTGAACTGGTTGCAAGAAAGCACGAAGCAGCGGCCTTCAACCGCAATGTGGCGCATGGAAGCTAGCCAGGAATCTCGAGCGTCCGCGGTCGGCGCACAGTAAATCTCGATTCCCTTGGAATACATGGCTACCCGCATTAGGGGTAGGTAGTTCTCCCAGCAGATCACCGCTCCAAGTTTTCCCAGCGGAGTGTCGAATACCGGCATTGTGGAACCATCTCCAAAACCCCATACAAGGCGTTCCGACGCAGTTGGCATGACCTTGCGGTGTTTGCCCAGGAAGGCGCCGTCCGGCGCGAAGTACAAGACCGTGCAGTAGAGGGTACCTCCATCCCGCTCTACCACGCCGATGACCAGATAAATGCTGAGCTCTCTTGCCATACGGCCGAGTTGATCCACAGCCGGGCCAGGGACGTCTACACTGCTTTCCCAGTAGCGCCGAAAGTCCTCTCGGCCTTCGTCCGAGCGCGACCCGATGACTGCTCCAAAATCGAGCCCTCGAGGATAAGCTGAAAGGAAGGCCTCAGGGAAGAGCACCAACCGCGCACTTTTTCCTGCGGCTTCCGCGGCAAGGGAATGCGCTTTTTGGAGACTCCGCCTCAGATCGAATGCGACCGGGGCTGCCTGAACAACCGCAACTTGGTATCGCCCGATCTCTCTCGTGGTGTCGCTGTTCTCCATCATTCACATCACGGTGAGCGTCAGCACGATACGACTGCCAATCCCCGAAAGGGCAACAAGAAGAGATTCCCAAGGAGTCGGCTCGTACAACCGACCACAAGTTTTCAAACCCGGCAGTTCCGACCGAATTCGCGACGCACTAGAATTGCCAAGCGCTATTGGGCGTCTTCTTGATCGGTAGGGGCATAGTCCGCAATGGTAGCAGTGACATGTTGTAGGCCGACGTGAATTGCAGCGAGTCTTTTCCCCACTTCAGGATAGACACCGGCGACCTTCTTGGTTACGTCGTTCATATGCTCTTCCAAGCTTCTAAGGTCTTTCATCGCGTTATCACGCCTCGCCCTGCAAATAGCGGCGGCGACCGAAATGTTCCCAGGGACTCGCATGAGCATCCTTGCAACAAACTCTGGGGAGTAAAGCTCTGATTATAGTTGCAAAGTGGTTGGGACCGAGACCCCGGCCAACCTCCCAGTCCGTCGACTCCAGATGGGGATAAACGGGCCTATTAAGGATACTGGTGCGCTCAGTTCGTTCAACATTAACAAGAGCTAAGGTCCCGGCGTTTTCTCGAAATAGCCCGGTTAAGCTTAGAACCAAAATCGGCGGCGTGCCAACACCATAGAGCATTTGTGGAATGGATCAACAACGGCGGGAGCTGCTGAAGAATCGACCAATACGCTTTGGTGTCCGTTAGAAATTCAGGACTATAGTTGGCGTATTCGCAGCATCGCGCCAGAGCCGTGTCGGCACTCTGGCGCTGCTTTATCATGCCGGTGCGTGCTCCTACCGCAAAAGATGAGGGCTATTTCCCGGGCACATAACTGAGATCCGCCCGGTACGCTGCTGCCTCTGTGTACTGGTGCGCCGTAGAGTCGCGAATCGCCTTCTGGATCTGATCGGACATTTCCTTTCCGTAGGCCTCATTTAGGACGTCCGCCGTAGTCTTTTGCAGAGGCGCGAAATCCGCCCAATTCTTTCGGCTGTTAAGCAGAACAAACGTTGGCCCCTCACCTCCGTTGACCAGCTGCAGCCAGCCACTTGTTTTGGGCCATTCCGGTTGCTTGTTCAATGCATCACTCACTTTCTTCACAGCAGCAATGAAGTCAGGAGCTGTTCCGGGATGAAGAACGAAGACCGTCACCGCGGTCATGGGCGCAGCAGGTTGGTTCGCAGGGGCGAGGCTCATATCCGAACGATACACATAGAACCCATTGCGGCCACCCTGAACATAGGGGGACAAATTTGTGGCTCCATCGGCGGTATCCGCCTTCCCCATGCGCGCTTCCCATTCGTCGAAGTCTTTCCACGCGTGTCCGCACGAAGAAGTAACGTACATACCGGCGTTGTCGCCGGTCTCAATAGCAAAGGTCTGCCAGGTCCACGTGTCTTTCTGGTCGCGATGGAACTGCATATGTTTTTTGCGTCCGGCTTCATATTGCTGGTCCATACTGGGCTTTGGCTTCGAGAAGTAAATGCGACACACATTATTGGCGTTTTGCGCATTGATCTGTTGCGTGTTCGGTTCTGCACTGGAACTAGTCTGAGCCAGGGACGATGCTACGTAAAGACAGCTCACAACCAAACCCACCATTGGGATTCGCATGGACGCTCCTGTAGCAAGATTTACTATCGGCGCAACTCTATGCTCGGGTGCCTGCAATGTCAAAACCGTGAAGTGGCGTGACTCGATGGCATGACGGTAGGGTGGCGTCGCCTCGGAGGAGAAGGTCCTAAGTATCTCATCTGTCGATGGGACGCCACCCGATCAGACGGGCCTTCCGTTGCCTTTCCCTTCCGCGCCGCTATATTGAAGTGTCTCTCCCTCGCTAGGGGGCTGACGCGCTCTTTTAAACACCAGGCCCGTCCATTCTTTCCAAGGCAGGGACTCGAACTCTGCCAGATACGAATACGCGACCGGCACAACCAGCAACGTTAGCAACAAACATAGCGTCTGCCCGCCAATAATCGTCACTGCAATCGACGCTCTCTGCTCCGACCCGGCGCCAATTCCGATCGCGACCGGAATCAGGCCCGCCACAATAGAAAGCGTTGTCATCAAAATCGGCCGTAGCCTCACACGATTAGCCTCCAGGATTGCTTCGCCTACCGGCATTCCCTCCGCCACCAGCCGGTTCGTGTAGTCCACCTGCAGGATGCCGTTCTTTTTCACGATCCCCAGCAGCAGAAACATGCCGAGCGCGCTCCACAAGCTTAGTGCGCGCCCGGTGATCCACAGTGAGAACAGCGCAAACGGAACACTCAGCGGGAGCGTCAGCATTATGATGAATGGATACGAAAAGCTCTCGAACTGTGCGGCCAGCACCATGTACATAAAAATCGACGCAAGCAGCATCGCCAACAGCAGGTTCCACGTCGTTTCTTCCAGCACTTTCACCTGTCCGGAGAAGCGGACCGAATATCCTGGCGGTAATCCAACTTCTTTGATTGACTGCACCGTATGTTGGGCCGCCAAGTCCAGCGGATATCCCGATGCCACATTCGCAAAGACACTAATCTGAAATTCCCGGTTATACCGCCACAAGCTTGATGGCCCGAATCCGCGTCCGATCGCCGCCACGCTCTCCAGTCTCACCTGACCCAGCTTGCTAGAGGGCACCATCATCCGCGCCAGTACGTCAGGATTGTCACGCTGTTCCTGCAGCAACTGCATGGTCACCGGGTACTGCTCCGACCCTTCCTTGAAGCGCGTGATTTCATCCTCTCCGGAGTAAAAGAGGCGCACCGCATCGCTGATGTCGGTCATGCGCACGCCGATGTCGGCGGCCCGTTGACGGTCCACTTTTACCTGCAACTCTGGCGTATTTAGATTCAGACTCGGGTTTACGTCCACTAGGTCCGGATACTTTGCCATGAGGTCGGCAGCCTTCTTGCTAATTTCCGCCAACTGAGTGAGATCCGGCCCTCGAACGATTGCGCTGATCGGGAAATAAATCTCGCCACCCAATACCGAAGGCAGCCGCACGTTATAGGTAACGTTCCGATATCCGGCGAGAATTCCACGAATTGTTGTCGCCATCTGCTCGTGCGTCGCTTTGCGGTTGTTGCGCGGGACCAGCCCGATAAAGAGATGCGCGTGATGCGTGGGGCCGTGCGTGTATGCCTGCACGAACGAAACTTCCGGAAGCGCGACGATTTTCCCTGACATATCAGCCGCCATCACACTCGTCTTTGCGAGCGCTGTGCCTTCGGGCAGAGTAAAGGAACTCTGTAGCTCAGCTTGGTCATCCGCGGGAATCCAGTCGCGCCCAACCAGATGGTACAAACCAAATGTCGAGAAAAAAGTCACGATGCAAATCAAGATGATGACGCCGCGATGGTTGAGCGACCAACGCAGCATGTTGAGATAACTATCTTCAATCGATTTCAACACCCCGGATACGTGTGCTTGTTTGCTCTTTTCGTCCAGCTTGAGCAGGCACGAACTCATCATCGGTGTTACCGTGAAGGCCACGAGGAGTGAAACGAGAATGGCGATTGCCATCGTCCACCCGAACGAATTGACATATTTCCGCGCATATCCCGTCATGAACGCAATGGGCAGAAAGATGATGACTAGCGATAGTGTCGTCGCCATTACCGCCAATCCAATTTCTCGCGTGGCTTCTATAGATGCGGCAACGCGGTCACGGCCTTTCTCCTCCATGAAGCGAAAAATGTTCTCCAGCACAATGATGGCATCGTCAATCACAATACCTACGGCCAGTGTCAGCGCCAGGAGCGTCATGTTGTTCAGTGAGAAATCCATGCCGCGCATCAAAGTGAAGCTTGCAATCACCGAGGCCGGAATCGCGACCGCCGCAATGATCACCGCTCGCCAGTTCCTGATAAACAGCCAGACCACCACACTCGCCAGGACACTGCCCAGAATCAGGTGCTCGAGGAGCGAGTGTACGGAGGCCTTGATGAAGTCGGAAACGTCATGAACAACGAGCAATTGAACACCAGCAGGCATTTGCGCTCGCAACTGGTCGATCTGCCTTCTGACACCGTCGGCCACGTGCACCGTGTTTGCGCCCGATTGCCTTAGAATCTGGACACTGACCACATCCTGCCCAAGGTTTCCCTTACGGTAGAGCGCCGACCACGTGCGCAACTCCTGGGCTCCATCCTCGACTTGCGCCACGTCGCGGATTCGAACCGGAGTTCCGCCGCGCGTGCCGACTACAATTTCACTGAACTGATCGGCCGATGTCACACGGCCCAAAGTTCGCAATCCAAGTTCCTGTGGGCCGGTAATCATACGGCCGCCCGGCGCTTCGATGTTTTCGCGTTGCAGTGCTTCGCGCACGTCGAGAACCGTGAAATTGTGCGAGGTGAGCTTCTGGGCATTGAGCAGTACGCGAATCTGCCTCTCTTGACCGCCGTTCAGGTCAACGCTACCCACCCCATCCACGGTCTGTATCGCACGCCGCACCTGCTTGTCGGCAATTTCGGTCAGCTCGCGGCGGCTCATCGGACCACTCACCAGCAGCGTCATGATCGGATCCGACTGCGGATCTTGCTTGGTAATCACTGGGGGAAGGGTCTCGCGGGGCAACCGGTTTGTTGCCGCCGCCACTTTTTCCCGGATGTCCTGCGCTGCGCCTTCGATGTCGCGCTCAAGCACGAATGTGCATGAAATATCGGCCATGCCCTCGAAGGTGTACACGCTGATCTCATCGATGCCACTTACCGATGAAATCGCATCTTCTAGCGGCAGCACGATGCCGGTAACCATCTCTTCCGGCGTTGCCCCGGGCAGCCGCACTTCGACGTTCACGGTTGCTGGATCTGCCTTCGGAAACAGGTCGACCGCCAAGTCACGGTAAGAGAACAGGCCCAGCGTCACCAGAAATGCGATTAGCATCACGGTGAAGACAGGATGTCGTACGCAAATCTCCGCGAGCTTCATAGGTTGCTCTGCTGGTGTTCCTGCGACCGCGTCCGGCGGCTAAAACCTTCTTAGGAAACGATGCGTTTGTTGTACAGCGCAAAGGCGCTATTCCGGCTTTACTCTCACGATGGGCGCGGGATCATCTACTTGCTCCTCGACGATGTCCCCTTCCCGCAACGTCCCCGAGACGGCTTCTGCCACACGATCCCCTGCCTTCAACCCCTCTGCCACTTCGAAGCGCCGGCCGCGCTCATCGTCCGTTTGCCCTGCGGGGCGAATCTGCCGCTCTGAAACGCGATTGCCGTTCACAACAAAGACCTTATACACGCCATAGCGATAGTTCACAGCCCGCTCGGGCACAAAAATCGCTTTGTTTTCTCTTTTGCTGAGAAGAGATGCCTGAACAAAGAAGCCGGGCTTCAGTCGTCCGTCCGTGTTCTGAATCAGGGCCTCCGCCTCAAATGTGCGCGAATCCTGGGAAATCGACGGATTGATACGTGAGATCTTGGCCTGAAAAGTCTCGACAGGGAAGGCTTCCACATGCATATCTACGATCACCCCGGGGCCAATAGATCCAGCCCACTGCTCGGGAACAGCCAGACGCGCACGTAGGCGATCAGTCCTCACCACCACCATTACCGGGCTCTGCACTTTCAGATATTCTCCGGGATGCACGTCTCGAGTCTTGATCGCGCCCGGAAATGGCGCCCGGATGACCGCATCGCGTAGTTTCTTTTCCGCCAGTCTTTCGGAGGCCGAGCTCGAAATCAACAACGCCTTGAGGCGATCCACTTCCTGGAGCGCAACCTCGTAGATCGCCTTTGTGCTCTGGTAGCGGCTCTTGGCTTCGTCCGCCTGCTGCTGCGAGATGAGGTTGTCCTTCAGCATTTCCTGGGCGCGGTCGTATTTGCGTTCCGCATCGAACAGGTCTGCCGCCGCTCGCTGCACCGATGCCAGTTTATTGGCATCTGCAGGTGGCGGATCGCCCGGACCAATGCCAAGTTGGGCACGAACTTGGCGCGCCAGGCCCTGTTGTCGGTCCATTTCAAACTGCAATTCTTGGCGATCAAGTTCGATGAGCGGCTGTCCCTGCTTTACTGTGTCGCCGACATCGACAAGGACAGCCTCCACCCTGCCCTCGACTTCGGCGCTCAGTGTGCTCTCTTCGAGCGCAAACAGCGATCCAACCGTCTGAACCCGACGCCGCGTCGTCTCTTCGGCAACCGTATGAATATGAGCCGGTGTGGCGCGAGCCCGGCGCGCCTCTGCACTGTTCGCTTGGCCATTCGAGCACCCGCTGACAAAAACCGCGGGGCCTACAGCTGCCAGAACGCAGCAAGCTCTGAACCAGATCATTCGCATCGGGATTCGTTCAAGAAAGCAAGGTAACTCGCCTGCCGACTTTGGTCTTTAGTTCTCAACTTGATGGATGGGAACACCCAGATTCTCCGGTTCAAATGCCAGGCGAGCGTCAACCGAACAATTCAAGCATTATAAAGCTGATTTGCCCGCGAGGCTGGGCGGCTACATTGGAGGATCTCATCCGGCGCCGCCCCAGACAAGAGAAGAACCTCCAAGGTTCGAGCGCGCTGACGGCCGATCTGCCGACTGAGAGAGTAGGCCGGGCGCAAATGCCAATAGAGCTGAACTCAGCAGACTGCAACGCGTCTTTTGACAAGTGAGCTAGCCCAGTCTGAGGAGTTCTATAGGACGCCACCCCAGCAGATTAGCCTTCCGTCGGCCCTTTCCTCCTCGACCTATATTGAGGTGTCTTCGGAGATCCCTGTGCAAGGGAGATACCTTCTCGTCGCAGGACGATCTATCGGGCAAGCCGAGGGACTAGCTCCAGAGGACAAGGGGTCCGTGCAATGCCCTAGGTGTAGGGTGTGTAGGCGTCAACCACTGTTTATTATTCCGGGCCTTTAACTAGGAAGAGATCTTTAGGGACTACACCCGGCTACACCACATGGAGGCCTTAGGGCAGTACAAGCCAGCGTGCACTGTGAGATCGTCGGCCGGAGGCCGGTTCACTTCTGTAGCCCTCCACCCCGCAAGACGGAATGGCATCATAGTGGGTGGTAGATAACATGAGGGTGACTGCCAAACGCGCGATTGCGATCCTGATCATGTGCGGATTCATTCCGCACCAGTCATCGGCGCAACAGCGGGATCAGAAATCTGAGCACTTTTCCGAGGCGACAAAGCGAAAGGCAGATAAGGATAAGAAGGTCACCAAAACACAAGAGCGTGCCGTGTCCCGGACTCTGACTCTGGATGACGGCCTGGCGGTGGTTGCTGCTGCGCTCGACTTGGGCGTCCACATGTCTTCCCGCCGCGATTGTTCGCACTTAGTACACGCAATATACGATCGTGCCGGGTTCCCCTACCCATATGCGAGTTCTTCGGATCTCTATGATGGTAGCAATGAATTTCGTCGCGTGCCCTCTCCCCAAGTAGGAGATCTGGCGGTCTGGCGTGGTCACCTGGGAATCGTTGTCAATCCAGCGCAGCATACATTTTACAGTGCTCTGCGTTCTGGGCTTGGTATCGATAGCTACGATGCACCGTATTGGAAGGAACGCGGTCAGATCCGCTTCTACCGGTACATTAAGGGCTCAGGGAAAGGTCTCTCCCATGCCCGATGAGGTCCAGAGCCATCGCCGACTGGGTGGCCTGCCGTTGGTCTTCGCTTCTCTGCCGCTATATTGAGGGGTCTCGGTAGGTCCCTGGGCAAGGAGATACCTTTCCGGTGCGCGACGATGTCTCCGGAGCCCATTGCCCGACCCGCCAAGGATTATTTCCAATCAGGGAGTAACAATCAAGGCCTGCACCCCACTAGGGGGTGTCCCGGAGGTCGAGCCCGGCAAAAGGTCGAGGTGGCCGGTGGAACTGTTGATCGAGAAACCGATTACGCCGACGTCGCTCGAGGTATAAAGATATTTTCCTGATGGATCAGCGGCAAGAGCGCCGCCGTTGTACCCGCCGTCGTTGACCTCAGTATCGTGTAAATGCCGTAGGGCACCGTTGCCGGCGTTAATCGCGAACAATTTAATAGTGTTGTGCGTCGGGAAAAACTCGTTGTCTATAAACCCGACGTACAAAAATCTCCCAGTTGGTTCTGTCGTAAGTCCTGAAATTTCGCGTGTAAAGTCGCAGCCATTAAGACGAGCAGGGAAAGGAGAACCGGGAACTTCTTTCAGGGCACCGGTCGTCCGACTGATGGCAAAAGCAGAGACCGCCAAGAAATCAAAGCCGTCGGCAGCGTAGAGAAAGCGTCCCATGGGATCCGCTATCTGTGTAACCAGCACGTCCGTGCACCCGGGCGCACTCAGTGGGAACGGCGATCCCGGCAGCGGCGTCAGTTCTCCTGAAATTCGGTTGATATCAAGTGCAACTATCGAAGCGACTCCCCCGATGGTCTGCGCGACAAAAAGATATCGGCCGGTCGGATCAACCGCGATCGTAATGGGGGCGTTATTACCGGGCAAGGAGGTACTACTTAATTGGATCAAGGACCCGTCAGTATTGACCCCAAAGACGAAAATTCCGGGGTTCCCAGCATCTCCAAAGTCATTGGTTCCAGCGAACACCAACTTCCCGGAAGGGTGCACCGCGATGTCTCCTCCAATGAGGCCTAGAGAACCACGCTCACCGGGAACGGGATTCAAATGCCCATTCCGCCGGTCAATGAAGAATCCTGACACGAAATCATGGCCAAGATTGGTCTTAATGTCGAAGAAAGAGGTTCCGACATAGAGGCGATATCCGCCTTTGTCAGAGGCTAACGCGAATGCTCCCGTAACCTTTGAGACGGGGCCTTGCTTTGTCGGGGTCAACGCTCCCGTCTGTGGATCTACGCGATATCCCCAGATATGCTGGTTTTCGCCTGAATTCGTGGTCGCATAAAGGAATCTCGCGGGTCGCAATCCCAGGACAGAAACTGTGATGTGGATAGTCGTCTTGCCGATTCCACCGCAGTTATCCCAAGCCTGCACCACAGTTTCGTAATTGCCGGGGGCGAGCGACAAGAAAGTGTCGATCGAGTCTGAATGGACGTTGTATGCGACCACATGGGGAGCAAGATATATCCGCATCGCGGCGATGCCATCTAAACATTTTGGACTGGTGGCCGACGCGACAAAGTGAACCGGAGAGGAAATTTGTGAACTATTGGAAGGACCACTCACGGTCACGGTTTGAGCCGTTAATGGAATGACCGCGATAACGATGGCAGAGAATAGAATCGTTTTAAGACGGAACTGTCCGTGTTTTTTCACCTGTTTCTCACCGCGATCGGGGGCAGGAAACAAACAAGAGGAGTAGAAAAATCTAGGAAAACGGTCGCGACGCAAAGCAGCGAAAAGAAACCCAGCCATTTCAACCTCGCACGCCACATTGGTGGTGATCAGATACGGGCCGAAAACGCTTGCCCTCAGATACTAGGCCTTAGTGAGTTCCGAAGCAATTCGAACCAAAACTTCCAAAAGCGCAAAACCACAATGGCGCCGATGGATCTCCCGACGCGTTTCTTTCACGTTCGCGTCGCCTGTTCTGCCTACTTGACTGATATGAGTGCGCATCCATGCAAGCCGAAAAGTTCCGCGTGAAGGTACCTATCAGCGGGTAATGGCGCCTTCGTTTGATTGCATTGCTGCTAGTTGTGCACCATCCAGCTGACGGGGAGCCTGGGCATGGTTGTTCGCCTAGCGCTGGTTTCTCAGCCGCGCACCGCGCCGACCCTAGTTGCATGACGGGCCCCTTTGCATTACCAGAGGTAGTTCCAATCACTGTCACTCGTGGCCGCGCTGTGAGAGTAATGGGGTCAGCCGAAGTAATCAGTCTGGGCGGTTCGCCTACGTTGCGAGACCGAAACTAACAGGAATGCTCGTGCACGAATACCGTCAAAATTACCAGTAG
>Ga0157378_10003121_pt1 | contig 14734 bp, 7 predicted proteins | sample M65metaG_FD_115309 | JGI IMG/M metagenome (GOLD analysis project Ga0157378, IMG submission 115309) | Miscanthus rhizosphere microbial communities from Kellogg Biological Station, Michigan, USA - M6-5 metaG | ecosystem: Host-associated > Plants > Roots > Rhizosphere > Soil | place: USA: Michigan...
AGGGATGTTTGGACATGGGTAATCTCCAGAGTGATGAAGTTGGATTGTGTGGATTGGTGCCGCCGGCGGACGCCAGCGACAGTTTTCTAGGCACGGATCGTAACATTTTGTTATGGATCGGGCCCGTAAATTGGTTGTTATAGACGGGAATTTGTCGCAGCGGCGTGCAAGTCCTTTCGGCTCAGAGCGCGTGAAATTGTAGGATTGGTAGGAAATTTTCTTGGCGGATCGGAAGGTACTAGCGGGTACTACGGAACGCCCAACTGCTCGGCTGGATACGGACTGGCTCACGGATCGGAAGGGCCTCACCCTGAAAGGATGAGCTACAGGTGCTGGGCGAACAGCCACGGGAGGAGGGCGGGTTCGGTGTAGGCCCATTGCCAAGAGTTGTGGTCGACGCCGGGATATTCGGTGTAGAGGGGGCGGCCGCCGGCTTTGCGGCGCGCGGCAATGCGATCCCGGGAGAGGGAGACCGGGACGGTCTTGTCGGAATCGCCGTGGAAATTCCACAGCGGAGTGTTGGAGGAGGCGGCGCCATCTTCGGTGGAGGAGCTTGCGCAACAAGGGACGGCGGCGGCGAAGAGATTTGGACGCTGAGCGATCACGTGCCACACACCAGCGCCGCCCATGGACTGCCCGGTGACGTAGATGCGGCGGCCGTCGATGGGAAATTCGCGGAGGAGGGCATCGATGATCTGCAGCGCAAGGCGCGCGCCCTGGCCCAGGCCTGGCAGGACTTTCGCGGGGCCTTCGGTTTGCGTGAGGTCGTAGCGGACCCAGCCTTGATCGGTTTGCGGGACGGCGACGTAGCAGGGGAAGCGCTTCTGGTTTTCCGGGAGGAGCCAGACGCGAGTGCCGAAGATGTTGCCGAGGCCGAGTTGCTTGAGATTGTCGTCGCCGAGGCCGCCGCTGCCGTGGAGATAGACGACGAGCGGGAGTTTTCCGTTGGCGGACGCGGAGGATTCTGGACGGAAGAAGCGATAGGGCATGACGGTGTCACTCTTGTGAGTGCGCGGTTCGAACTTTTTTTCCAAGGCCCCGGATTGCTTTCGGAAGGCGTCGATGAGGGCGAGGCGCTCGGGAGAATTGGGAGTGCCCGGCGCGAGGGGTGGCGCGAGGTCGTCAGCGGCCGATGATGCGGAGGCGATTCGGACGAAGGAGTTGAGACGGGTGACAGCCAGCAGCGATGCGCTGGAGGCGGAGCCCATGAGGCGGAGGGCGGTGCGGCGAGTGATCATGTGCGTGGTAGTTCCTTTTGATTGAGTGCATGCAACCGTCGCAAGGGAATGGGTGAAGTTGGATCTAAACCCGGCAGGGCGGGGCGGCTCTCGGCGTTCGGGCGCGCTGAAAGCGACGCCCCTACAACTGCAGGGCCTGCAGAGGCCTGGCGAACGAAAAGCCTCAGGCCTGAAGGCCTGAGCAACAACCGTTGCGAATTCGTGCGGCATCGACGGAGAGGTGTTAGTCGGCATTGGTGATTTTCAGGTTGGAGAAGTAGGCGTCGGTGGCGATGAAAGCCCATAGGCCGATTTGGCCACTGGAGTCGCCGAGTTTTAGATCGTTGACGATGAGGCAGGGTTGCGTGGCGCCGTTGACGTAGAGCCTGGCGTTTGTGCCGTGGACTTCGATTTTCATCTTTGTCCAGGCGCCTGGGTCGAGGTCGGTGTAGGACTCGTAGACGCCCGGTTGCTCGCGGCGGAGGCGGTGCCAGGGGAATTCGGGGATGGACTCGTATTGCACGGAGTGATTGCGGCGGAGCTGGTCGTCGGCGCGGCCGTTGGTGGGGCGGAGATAGATGTTTTCGGCTTTGGCGGCGTGGGGTTGCGCGCGGAAGACGATGCCGACGAAGCCGCGAGCAGTTGAGTCCATGAAGGTGATGGGCAGGCCGGCGACTTCGGCTTCGATGGCGCCGTTCTTGAAGCCGGAGTTGTTGACGAGCGCGATCATGGAGCCGTGATCCGGGTCAGCGTTTGCGTTCGGAGGGGCGAGGTGGAGCGCCCGGCGGCCGCGATAGGTGACGATCTGCGCGCGGGTGTTGATGATTTCGAGATTGTCGGTGGAGTCGAGGCGGTAGGTGGTGGCGGCGGTTGAGGTCGGCGGGCGCGCGGCGGCAAGGAGAGCGAGGAGCACGCGGATGGTTTTTCTCGACACGATCGAACCCCTTTGTCGTGCTTAGACGGGGTGGCAGGCGATTTGTTTCCGGTAAAGCGGGCCGGCAGTTGTTGTAGCGACTAGCGTGTACCAGGGGGTTGGGCGGTAACGAGCGGTTGATGGATCGACCAATTTTTACTTGTCCAGTTACGTAACATATCAGGCACTACAACCTCCCCGCGGATGTCATACTGGCGAGGCACAGCTTCAGGCTGAGAGACTCTGAATGTTAAAAGACGCTACGAATCTCCGGCTCGCACTTCTCATTGGAATTGTTGGCGGTGCGCTATGCGGTGCCATAATTCTTCCCGTTTCACTTTACAGGTCGACACATGAGTTGATGTGGAGCACCAGCGTCTTGTATTGGGGCTCGTTATACGGTGCGATTGTCGGTGGGCTTAGCCTACTGGCAGCGCACTGACTGGGGCGGCCACGACGTGGTTATTGGGGATGCTCGACCGGGGTGTCGGTGACGGTGTAGGGAGTGAGGCCGTTGGGCGCGGGGTGGAGGTAGAGGCGCTGGGATTCGGCAGCGTTGAGGGGGCGGGCGCCGCGGCGGCCGAAGACGGCGAGTTGGTTGCCGGATTCGTCGGTGGCGCGGTCGCGGTCGATGCCTTTGGAGATGGCGAGTGCGGGGCCTTTGGTTTTGGCGGTGGCGATTAGTTTTGGCGTGGGCCTGGGGCTGAAGCCGGAGAAGTGGGCGGGGTCGTCCCAGGGAGAGATGATTTGCAGGATGCGGAGGCCGTTTTTGCCGTCGGCGACGAAGGCGAAGGCGCTGGCGGCGACCATGCCGATTTTTACGTCGTTGACATCGTTGAGTTTTCCATCGGCGGAGAAGAGTTGGTCGAGCTTGGGTTTTTCGGGATTTTCGACGTCGATGATGGCGATGCCTTGAGCACCTGCGGAGATGTAGGCGTAGGTGCGGGCGATGTAGATGTTGCGGGCGTCGGTGAGGGGGATGAGGGAGTAAGAGTCCGCATCGCTGCTGCGGCGTATCTTGATCTCATCGACATGCGATGAGGTGCGATCTTGCCGCGGTCCCTCCACTGCGCGACCGTGCGCGGAGGAACCGCGCGAGGGGAAAAGCCCGGTCGCTCCGGTCGGAATGACAGAATCGGAATCGGAGCGGGCGCAGCAGTGCTGCGCCCCTACATCGGAATTGAATACGGCCGAGTTTGTGTCTCGTGCGATGGGTTTCGGGTGGGAGAGGTTGGTGACGTCGAGGACTTTGAGGCCTTCGCGGTCGACTACGAAGGCGTAGCGGAATTGGATGGCGATGACTCGAGGGTCGTTGAGGACTGGGGCGGCGATGGTCGCTGTTATTTTCGGCGCGAGCGGGTTGTCGAGATTTACGACTACGAGGGATTTGTCGGTGAGGATGTAGGCGTAGGTGCCGGCGATTGTTATGCGGCGGGCTCCGGTTAGCGCGCCGTCGGGATTGAAGGTGGCGGCGCGCTTGAGGAAATTGTTGGCGGGGTTGCCGTCGAGGAGGGTGCCTACGCCGGGGCTTTTCGATTTCAGATTTGGGTCGCCGATGATGACGAGGCCTTCTTCCTTGTCGGCCACGTAGAGGAAGCCGTAGAGGAGATGGATGGGTTGCTCTTCGTTTTCGGGGAGCAGGGTGCGGAGAGGGTCGACGGCGAGAGTTGAGGGCGAGGCGACGGCTGCTGCGTTTTTTGTCGGAACGAAAAATTTTTGGCCGATGGGGGAGACTGGGGCGCTGGTGATGCGCTCGGAGAAGCCTTTGTTGTCGATGTTGGCGATGTCGTAGACGCGGATGCCGCCGGATCCGGTGGCGGCGTAGGCGTATTCGCCGCGGGCCTGGATATCGAGGACGTTGCCAGCGTGCTCGGCTACCGTTGCGAGTTCTCGTTCGTGCGCGAGGAATTTTTTGTAATTGTCGGGGTAGGCGATGCGGTGGAGGTCGCTGCCGTAGATGGCTTCGGGCTCGTCGTGTTCGGCGACGGCGATGGCTTGGAAGCCTTTTTTCCCGGTGGCTACGTAGACGTAGCGTCCCATGAAATTCATGAAATTGGTGCCCTGGAGGAGGAGTTGGGCCATCCAGGCGTTGTTGTCGTTGGCCGCGGAGATGTGGCAGTCGGAGCATTGCTTGGTTTCGCGGCCGCGCACCGTGTGCGGGACGAAAGTGCTGAAGGCCTGGCCGGAGAAGCCGGGAGCGGAGATGGTTTGCTGCGTGTAGTAGAGCCATTCGCGATTGGCGTTTTGGGAGGAGACGAGGACGGCGCAAGAGGAACGCGCGGGCGCGATGCGGTGATTGGTGACCGTGCCGTCGATGCCCAACATATATATATCGTCGCGGAGGACCTGGAAATTGTAGCTGGTGTAGTTGCGAGTCATGGTGCCTTCGTTGTGGAGCATGGGGCGGCGGACGTTGGCGGTCATTTGCAGGTGGCAGCCGAAGCAGGTGGGCGTCCAGGAAGTGTGGCAGGAGTAGCAAGTCATGGATTGATTGCCGTGGGCGAGATGCGTGTCGTCTTGGGGCATTTGTTCGGAGAGCGTGCCGTCTTTGGCGAGGAGTTTGGCGCGCTGGGATTTGGGGTTGAAGTGGACGTTGCCGGGAGTGATGGTGTCGGCGGTTTGGACGATCTCCCACTTTTTGTCTTCGTCGGTCATGCTGCGTTGGATGAGTTGGCCTGTTGCGGACCATTCGAAGCGGCGTTGGCCCCAGGGGGTGCGGAGGGTTTCTAGGTGGCGACCGCGCGGCATGGCTGAGTTTTGCGAGAGTTCACTTTGGTTGGGAGGAGTGTCTGCGGAAAGGCGCGCAGCCAGAAATGGCCGCGCCACGTTTTTGGCGGATTGCGCCGCTGGGCCGGAGGTGATCAGGGTGGCTTTGTTGCGGATGGTGCCGTGGCAGTCGATGCAGTCGATTTCTACGGCGGCGCGGGGCTCGGCGTAGATCTTGCCGTTGCCGTGATTGTCCTGGGCGAAGTGGCAGTCGGCGCATTGCATGCCTTTTTCGAGATGGATGTCGGCGAGGTGGACGGCTTTGTTGAAGCGATCGGGGTCGTCGAAGGCGATTTGCTTGCCGTCTTTGTCGAGCCAGTTCCCTTTTCGGTCGTGATTGAAGACGGCGCGGAAGACCCAGCCGTGGCCGTGGAAGTCGGCGAATTTTGTCGTTTGGAGTTTGGAGTTGAATTCGGGGCTGCCGGTTCGTTCGAGGAATTTGTTGTCGATCCAGAGGCCGCGGGCGGCGGCAGCTTCGGGATTGCGGAGGTAGGCTTCGTATTTTTGCGCTTCGGTGGGATTGCGTTGCTGCAGCGGGAACATTTTGTCGGCGTCGAGTTCGTTGTCCCACCAGGTGAAGCCGAAATAGGTGGTGACCATGTTCGTGCCCGGGTGGATGTGGCAGATCATGCATTGGCTGGAGGGGATGGAGCGCGTGAAGGTGTGCTTGATCGGGTGGCCTGGCGCGTTTTTGTCGATCGTGGGATCGGTGGTGAAGCTGGTGCCGCTGTGGCCGAATTTTGCGTAGGCGGCGGAGTGTGACGGGTCGTTGTCGTTGGCGTAGATGACGTGGCAGGCGGTACAGCCACTGGCACGGTAGTCGCCGGAGTGATCGTTGGTGCCGGGGAGGGACATGATGGGATCGAGGAGGCGCGTTTTTTGCAGGCCGAGGAAGACGGGGTCGGTGCGGAGTTCGGTGCCGAAACCGCGCTCGCTGAGTTGATCATCGGGCTTGCCGGGTTCTTCGACGCGCGTGGGACTGCCCAGCTCGGCTTTTTTGCGGCCGCCGCGTTCGAAGACGCGAAGAACGTTGCCGGGTTGCGAGATTTCCCAGCGCTCGAGCGGATCAAGTTGCGGCAGGATTCCCTTTTCGCGGGTTTCTTCGGTTGTCGGCGGTGGAATTGTTTTCAGGGATTGCGGCTGGCCCTCGCGGTTATAGCTTTCGCCGAAGTGCGTGTTTTTGTGCGGCGTGCCACCGTTGTTGTAGAGCGCGGCGCCCCAGAGCATGCCGGAATGGGTCATCAGGCTGGTGGAGACGGCGCGGACTTCGTTGGCGTGGCAGTTGGCGGCGCCGCAGGTTTCGGGGGCGACGCGGAGATCGCCGGGGTTGATGAATTTGATGTACTCGGCGGATTCGCGGAGCCACTCGGTGTAGAGGCGCTCGCGGGGACGGGCCGGATTGCGGAATGTGGTAGTGGTTGGTTGGACGTGGGCTTTTTGTTTTGCGGCGGCATATTCGGGCGAGTTTAGCGCGGTGTTGGTGGCGACGGAGATTTCAGAGTTGCCTCCGTGACAGTTGGTGCAGGCGAGGCGCACCGTTTTTGTGGGGTGCATGGTGGGCTCGTCCGTTGTGGTGTGGCAGGAGATGCAACCGGCGGATAGACGGTCAGCTTCGGCTTGAGATTGGCCAAAGAACGAGGGCGCTTGCGGTTCTTGCGTTGCGGCGCGCGCTGCGGATGAGTGAGAAACCCGAAGAGCGAGGAAAAAAGATAACGCGGAGACGCAGAGGACGCTCAGGTTTCGCCGAGACAACGCTATGAATTGTGGGATTGGGGTGGGCATGCGCGGTTGTCTCAGAACGTAAGCTTAGCGGAGGCGAAAAGCGAGAAGAGTGTGCGGCCGGTGTAGATGTCTTTAAACCCCTGGCCGGGTTGCAGGGCGGCGGCGCCACCGGTGAGGACTATGTTTTCGCTGAGCGGCGGACGGTATTCGACGCCGATGCCGGCGTCGGTGCCGATGGTGTGACGGATTGGGGATTGGAAGAGGAGGAATTCGAGCGGCTCGGTGCGCTGAAAGCGGAGGAAATTGACGTTGGCGAAGGCGCGGAGTTTTGGAGTGACGTTGAAATCCGCGCCAGCGTTGGCGATAAAGATGCCGGGGTTGATGAATTCGGACTGGCCTTCGTCTTTGCTGCCGCGCAGATTGGGGATGAGGCTGCCGGGCGAAGTGAGTAAAACGCCGGAGCCGGTGAGGCGAATGCCTTCGCGATCCCAGAAGCTGAACAGGCCGCCGGCGAAATTGGGGAGATCGAGGATGGAGTCGAAGCCGCGAGCGCGAGCGTCGCGAGGGTTGGCGTCGCCTGAGGTGTAGAAGGCGGAGACGCGATAGCGCATCCAGTCGTGGTCGTAGGAGAGTTCAGCGGCGGCGAGTTGCGCGTTGATGGTGACGGGCCGGCCAGCGATGGGATTGAAGGTGTCTTCGCCGACCGCCTGGTAGAAGGCGTGGGTGAGATTGATGCGACGGATGTGACCGCTGCCAAGCCAGCCGAGATAGGCGACGCGGATTCCGTGCGGGATTGGCCCGAAGCCAGGGTTTTGATTGATAACCTGGCCGATGGGTGCGGGGCGCACGAGGAAACCGTTGTCGTCGTAGTGCACGCCGCCGTCGTCTTTATTAAAGGCGAAGACGAATTCGGCGGTGTAGCCGAGAAAAAAGAAATCCTGCAGATAGAAGTTCGCGAGGGCGACCTGTTGGTGGCGAAGCGTGAAGGAGTTGAGCGCGCTGTTGGTGTTTTTCTCGAGGAAATTGAAATAGGCAGCGTTGTATTCGAAGCGATCGGAGCGGAGATCGCCGAAGAGGCGGAGGCCTGGCTGCTCGTCGACGAAGAGGAAGCCGCGAAAATCGGCGTTGAATTGCTGGATGCCGGCACGAACGGAGATGAAATCGTAGTTGGGGCTGAGGTCAGCGATTTTGTATTCGGCGAAGAGCTCCTGGAAGCCGAGGTGGGTGTCGAAGCGGTTGGTGCCGGCGCGGACGTCGGGGCTGACAATGCCGAGTTCGCGGACGTTGAGATTGTTGAGGCTGATTTCGGGGGTGATGCGGATGCGCCAGTCGACGGGTTTGAAGCTGGCGTCGCCGTGGAAGAGATCGAAGGTGAAGCGGAGGGTTTGGTCGAAAAATGATTGTTCCCCGCGGCCGAAGAAATTTTCGCTGCCAGGTCGCGCGGTGGAGACGTTGCTGGGCGAAGGGACGCGGCGGCCTTCGAAAAAAGTTTCGGAGGCCGCGGTGAGATTCAGGAAGGTTTGCTGGCCTAGCGTGCGCGGCCAGATGGGTTGGTCACCTTTGAGTTTGTTGCGATTGAAGGGATCGAACCAGCGGGACTTGGTGTAGGGATATTCGCCTTTCTGCGGATAGCGGCGATAGTCGGGCTGCTGCAGGGCCCAGCGATTGGGAACGAGATTGAAGACGTCGCCGATCGGAGGAAGCCGGTCGGGAGCCAGCTCGGAAACGTAGTTGGGATCGGAGTCGAGGCGATGCCGTAGAGCGTGATATGTGGCAAAAGCAGCGGCGCCTTGATTCGTTTGTGAAGCGGGGCCGAGTTCGGGGAGGCGCGGGAGGCGCGTGTTGTTCGCGGAGGAGGCCGTGGCGGACGGCACGAGAGTGATTTGCAACGTGAGGACTTCGTTGGCGTTCAGCACGAGGTCGGAGATTGCGAGCGGGGTGTAGTTTTCGGCTTCAGCACGGAGTTCGTAGTGGCCGGGCGGGATGGGCACGAGGCGGAAGATGCCTTCGGCGTTTGAGGCGACGCGGAAAAGCTCATTGGTATCGGCGCTTTTCAGCGTGAGTTGCGCGGATGGAATCGGCCGAGATTCGGTGTCGGAAATCGTTTCGCGGACCGTGCCGTCGAGGGCGGCGGCTTGCAGGGCTTGCTGGCGCGGGATGCGCTGCGTGGGAGCGGGAGTGCGGTCTTGTTGGACGCCAGGAGCAGATTGCGTCTGCCCGGAACCGCAGGGCACAGTGGCGATTGCAAAAATCGTGGAGGCGTACAAACACGCTGCGAGTGATGCGCGATATAGTGCGCCGGAGAACCGAAGTGTCATTCGCTGCCTGAAAGAATGGGCACGTGCTGCGTGTTTCTAGGAGACAACAGGTGCGTGCGGGCAGCAATGATTTTTGAGGGGGTATGGAGACAGAGGATAACGCGTTGTCGTGCTCATCGGGAATCGAACCTAAGATGTTTCCTCAGGGGCTAAAGCCCTGTTGCACCGACGCCTTAATGTCGGACCTAAAGGTCCGACGCCCAATGCCAAGCCGCATCGTTGGAGTTCACTGATTGGATGCGAGGTGAAGTGAAGACGGGATTTGGGGAGGGCTGAGTGTGCTACCAAAGCACAGGTCCTTTTCATGGCAAAGATTCGTTCATTGCGGAGTCCACTGGAATCGCGTCGTGCTTTGGCGCATCGCAAGCAGGTGTTGTTGCTGGGAATTGCGCTGGCTGTCGGAATTATGGCGGCTTGGGCGTTGTTGCTTGGAGGATGCGGCGGAGGGAGCGCGAGTTCCGCGGCGCCTACGCCGTCGTCGAGTGTGAGCACGCTGAGCGCGGCGGATGTGGGAAACATTGTACAGGCGGCGGCTGTGGCGGCGGCACCGACGACGATGGTAATCGCGGTGGTGGATCGCGCGGGAAATGTGCTGGCTTTGTATCGGAAGCCGAATGCGCCGGCCACGGTGGCAGGAAATTTTGGCGTACAGGTGGATTCGAATGACGTGGCCGTGGCGTTGGCGCGTACAGGAGCTTTCTTCAGCAACAACCAGGCTCCGTTGACTTCGCGGACGGTACGATTCATCAGTGGAATTCATTTTCCGCCGGGCGTGACGAATGCGGGGAATGCCGCGCTCTATGGGATTGAGAACACGAATCGTGGGTGCACTTTGTCTGCCGCAGTGGAGGCCAGCGGACTGAAACCTTCGCGCGCGATCGGCGGAGGATTCGGGCCGGGGATCATTACTGGAAAAGCGGATCTATTGGATAGCGATCCCAAGGTGGTGAATCCCGGCGGTGTGCCGATTTTTTCCGGCGGCGTGCTGCTCGGTGGTGTCGGCGTGGCTGGGGTTTCCGCGGATGTGGCGGAGTTTGCGGCGGTGGCGGCCGCGAGTTCGAACGGATTCAGTCTGGCGCCGGTGCCGACGCCCGCGCCGGGGGAAGTTTTTCTGGATGGAGTGGCGTTGCCGATCGTGACGCAGACTTCGGCTCCGGCGGGAATTGGGGCTGGGACTTTTTCGGGGTCGTATGTGATCGCGCCCATCGCGGGAGTCGCGGCGCCCGAGGGCGATTTGATGACCCCACTCGCGGGGTCCGTCGGCGGATTGACCGCCAGTGAAGTGACACAGATTTTGGGAAACGCGGAAGCGACTGCGAATTTGACTCGCGCGGCGATTCGTTTGCCGCTGGGATCGCGGACGCGAATGGCGATCGCGGTAGCGGATCTCGATGGCACGATCCTTGGCTTGCGGCGGATGGCGGACGCGACGGTGTTCAGCGTGGACGTGGCGGCGTCCAAGGCACGCAACATGGTGTACTTCAACAGCCCGACGCGGACTGTGGGGGATCTGAACGATGTGCCGATGGGAACGGCTGTAACGAATCGCACGATCAGTTTTGGGGGGCAGCCATTGTTTCCGCCGGGGATCGACGAGTCGGCGGCGGGTCCCTTCTTGAATTTGTACCTGCAGGACACGGCAAATCCCTGTACGCAGGGGTTTCAGCCGGGGCCGGCGAATGTGAACAAGAGCGGGATCGTGTTTTTCCCCGGGAGTGCGGGATTGTATCGGGGCGGAGTTTTGGTGGGCGGATTGGGCGTAAGCGGAGATGGCGTGGAGCAGGATGATTATGTAACCGCGGCTGGAGCGGCAGGATTCGAGGCGCCCGTCGCGATGCGCGCGGATCAGATTTCGATTTCGGGCGTGAGACTTCCGTACTTCAAGTTTCCGAGAAATCCTACGCAATAACGCTTACCGAGCGAAATGAAGAGAAACTGCAACCTGCATTCCATCGATCTACGCAGCGTTGGAAAGCAAGCCACGGTCCCTCCGCTGCGCAACGCGGCGCGCAAAAAACGCGCGAAAGAAAAAGCCGCGTTGCCCCGGTCGGGATGACAACCCTCGTGAGGCAACTTTTTGTCGTAGGTCAGGCGCTGAGGGCAGGCTGAAGAAGGTGAGCGACTTCGCCCAGGCGAGTTTATTTTGGCGCTGATGATGGGTCGGGGGTGGTGGCGGAATTTACATCGAGAAACCATTGGTGGGAGGCGTCGCCAGGGGCGTAGCAATTGCCATCGGCAGCGTAGGTGGCAACGCAGCGGGCGGTGCGCTCCTTGCGTCGGGGAGATTGGGCGAATTGCCAGATGGCCGCGTAGGAGACACCTCCGGCGGAGACTGGCGGAGGATTTTTTGCGCTGACGCAGCCGGGAGCCGGCGGGCAGACGTCGTTGAAGATCCAGTAGACGAGTTCGCGACTGCCGATGTTGTGGTGAATGTCGTCAGAAGTGATGATGGTGACGCCGTTGCCTTCGTTGTTGGGGACGCCTGAGCAGTAGACGCCGGGCCGGTAGCCGGCTTTGATGATGGCATCAGACCAGGCGCGCAGATACGCGTGATAGTTGGCGGGAAGCCGGCCGCCTTCTTCGATATCCAGAAAAATTACGGTGCCTTTCACGAAGCCTTCTTTTTGCGCGCCGGCGATTGCTGCGCTGGCGTCCTGCGCGGATTTTTGCGCAGCAGCCGCCGGCGTTTTCAGCTCGCGGGATTCGCGTCCTCGAAAGAGAACCACGAAGCCGAAGCCTTGCGAGTGAAGGAGCTCGCGTTTGCCGGACCAGGTGTTGATTTTTTCGCCGGGAGGCGGGCCGAGCCAGTAGCTCGTGAAGGCATAGGTTTTGCGGAGAATTTGCATGGCATCGTCGCCGGGGTAGAGGTTGCGGTCGAAGCCGAGGTAAGCCGTTGGCGGCTCGGGTGCGGACGCGGGGTTTGCGGCCGGTGCGGCGTCCGCAGCGGGGCGAGAGGAAACGCACGAGCCGATCACGATCGGGAGGCTCGCGACGGAAAGCAGCAGGAATGCGCGCTTGGTAGCTAGAAAACTCATTGCATCAATTTATCTCACGCGGAGTTGCGGAGGAAGAGCCGGCGTGATTTTCACCTGAGCGGTTCGATGCGGACGATCGAAATTGCGACGCGGTGCGGGACAGAAAGAGGCAGATAACGCAGAGGCGCAAAGGGCCAGCTGAGCTTCGCGGAGATGTACGGACAGATCCCCCTCGTTGTTGCTCGAGATGGGCTGGGGCGTCTGTTCGACAGCCTTTCGGTCAAGAAGCGGGAAAATCAGCCTTCGCGGAGTTTGTGGCCGGAGAGATTGCCGAGGCCGTCATAGGCGGCGTATTTATAGGTCTCGCTGAGAGTCGGATAGTTAAAGACTTGCTCGATGAATTCGTCGATGGTCAGGCCTTGGTCGAGGACGAGCATGCCGGTGTGGATGAGCTCGGTGGCGATTTCGCCGATGATGCTGACGCCGAGCAGTTTTTTGTCGGCGCGGGCGAAGATGAGTTTCAGCACGCCGAAAGTATCGCCGGTAATGTGGCCGCGTGCGTTGTTCGCGTAGTACGCGCGGCCAGCGCAAAAATCGATCTTTTTTTCGCGGCAGGAATCTTCCGTTTCGCCGATGGCGGAAATCTCCGGAATCGTGTAAATCCCCATGGGAAGCATGGAGGCTACGCGTTGCTTGTATTGGAATCCAAAAGCATGACAGACGGCGACGCGGCCTTGTTCCATCGAAGTGGAAGCGAGCGCGGGAAAGCCGATGACGTCGCCGGCGGCGTAGATGTTCGGCACGGCAGTGCGATAGTTGGCATCCACCGCAAGATAGCCGCGATCGTTGATGGCGAGGCCAGCTTTTTCCAGCGCGAGGCCATCAACAGCGGCGCGGCGGCCGGCGGCGAAGAGCGCGGATTCGGTCTGCAGGATTTTTCCGCTTTTCATGGCGAGATTCACGCCAGCGGGCGTCGTTTCCACTTTTATCGGGCGCTCGTTGAGCAAGAACTGCATGCCCAGCGCGGCGAGCCGTTCGCGAAGGCGTTCAGAGATTTCCGCGTCAAGGAACGGGAGCAGACGATCGCGGCCGTCGACCAGCGTGACCTTGACGCCCAGGGCCATGAAAATGGATGCGTATTCACAACCGATCACGCCCCCGCCGATGACGGCGAGACTCTGTGGGATGCGATCCATCTGGAGAAATGTGTCGGAATCGAAGACATGGACATCGTCGAAGGCGATTTCGGGCGGACGATGAGGCTTCGAGCCGGTAGCAATGAGAATGATTTCTCCACGCAGACGGCGCGCGCCGCCGACGGTGGCGACGAGGACGGTGTGTGCGCCTTCAAAGGCAGCCTGGCCGTGGATAAGCTCGATCTTGTGCAGCTCGAGATTTTTCAGGATGCGGCGGCGTTCCATCTCGACGACTTCGCGCTCGTGGTGCATGAAATCGTGCACCGTGAGATTTTCCTTCAGCGAATAGTCGATGCCGTATAAACCACGCTGTTTCAGACCGGAGAAATACAGAGCGGACTCACGAAGCGTCTTGCTGGGAACGGTGCCGGTATTGATGCAACTGCCGCCGACGACGGTGGCGCGCTCGATGAGCGCGACTCGTTTGCCGAAATACGCGGCCTGCGCCCCGGCCTTTTCACCGGCGGGGCCGCAGCCGATGACGATCAGATCGAAGGAATCATTCGACGCCACGCGCATCTCCTCGAGGCGGTGCCGGAATTCGGTCATACCAAGGGGCACGGCGGGTGCTGCAGAGACTATGCGGCGATTGTAGTGGACGGAAGAAGGCCGATCGGAAGAATCTGAGATCAGAGTGTCGGGAAAGGAATCGCGTCCATGCCGCGCGCGGCGCAACAGCGCGACTTCTCAAAGCCTTCGATCCCAATCAAGAGCGTAAAATCCGACATCGAAGACGTGGCCTAGGCAGTGACCAACGTTGGAATCTCTATTTGAGCCGCGAAATTCATGTGCTCGCCAAAAAAGCCCGTTCAAGGGCCCTACAATGGATTATGTGGAAAATTCAGGTTAAGCGTTTCGTGCGGTGTTCGCTGTATTGTGACGACTTCCGCGCCCGCCATATTCTCAGCGGCGTCACATCAAGATCGTAGTGGGGGCTGCTGTGGATCTCCATCCAGTGGCCCCCGTCCATTTGAATTCCACGCAGGTGTCCCATGCAAACGTCTAGATTGATTTGCAACCAGTGCAATGATCCCGCTGATGCAGTCTCGCCCTACAACGGCAGCACTCTGCTAGCTAGCACTTCACAGGGCGAAATAATTGTCGCTCTGCACAAACGCTGTGAAGGTGCCTGGGCAAACCTGCACAACTGTCGAACGCTTGTACCGCTGAAGAAAATGCATCGCTGGAACAGCCCCAGTGTGCAATCTGGTTGTGTCCACTAAAGCGTTGCCCACTACCTGCTGTATTGCGCTCCGCAAATGTTGCGGTTAACGTCGGGACTCCGAGGCTGTGGAAAGAATGGGGTCAACGCGCCATCGTGCGAGGGCGCGGTGGCCTCATTTTATTTAGGGATGTGTTCACGACTAACAGCTAAAGCCTTTTGAGTATCCAGGGCATTGCAGCGACAACTTACAAGCGAATATTGTCCTACGCAAATCTCCATCACAGAGCAGTATTACGGGCCTTTGGTGCCTGAACGACCAGCGAGCATAGACGCGCACATGCCAATCGGCGGGCGTCGATCTTGTCACTCTGGTTGCCCTCTCGCATGGATTTGTTTTTTCGCGGATCACAAACCACCAGTTTTGTGACGTGCGGTTTTCAACAAGTCGTACAACCAGGCAGC
>Ga0157378_10003122_pt1 | contig 14733 bp, 12 predicted proteins | sample M65metaG_FD_115309 | JGI IMG/M metagenome (GOLD analysis project Ga0157378, IMG submission 115309) | Miscanthus rhizosphere microbial communities from Kellogg Biological Station, Michigan, USA - M6-5 metaG | ecosystem: Host-associated > Plants > Roots > Rhizosphere > Soil | place: USA: Michigan...
CACGAGATACGGATCGTGCTCGAGCGCCTTGCGATACGCGGTGGCGGCTTCCTCAACCGTCGACTCGTCCCCATCGTCCAGCGCCGACCCTTCGCGGAAGTATGACTCCGCCATCGCCGTGTCGCGGATGACCGATGGCGACGCCTCCGCGAACCTGGCGGACTTCTCCGCGGAGTTCTGTCCCGCCGGCCGCCGGAGCGTGATGATCTTGGCCGGCGTCGCTTCGTGCCTGAAGTCGAACGTCAGCTGGCCGTCGCGCGACGCCGCCAGCGCCCGGACGATGCTCCTGAACGCGAGGCCCTGGCCCAGATCGTCGTTCACCTGCTTGAGCGTCGCGACGTCGGCGAACGCGAAGTACGTGTCCGCATTCGTCCGCATCTGCGGCCGGACGATGCCGCACTTCACGAGGTAATGGACGTGATCCGGGCGCAGCGAGCGGTACCGCGCGAGCAGGTCGCGGGTCGCCTGATACTGCTTTTTCAGCGTCTCCGGCGTCTGCACGCCGGCGAGCCGGCAGAAGTCGTCCTCGGACAGAATCCGGATCTGTCCCGCCTCTCCCGCCCGCCCTGCCTTCTCCGCCTCCGCGTTCAGCTCCTCGGCCTTCTTCAACTTCTGACTGCGCTCCACCGAACCGAAGCCTTCATCGCCGACGACGAGCATCGTCGTCTTCGCGTTGACGTCGCCGGCGGTGACGCCGCCGAGCCGCGCGACGAGCGCGAACGCGTCCTTGCGACCGAGCGAACTCAGTTTTCCGGTGAAGACGACAAGATGTCCCGTGAGCGGCTGTGGGTTCGGTAAGTGTGTCGAAGCTACAGGCAAACAGCCTCCGCGATCGCAGGTGGTGTCCACATTCAGGTGGACCTCGGAGGGGAACGGCATCAATTTGAAGCAGAATGTACCTGCTTGTCAATGGCGAATGTACTTGCAGGCGACATCGGCGGCACGACGACGAGGCTGGGCGTCTTCGAGCCGGACCCGTCTCGGCCGCGGATCGTGGCGGCGCGGACGTACGGCACGACCGACTTCGGCGGCATCGCGGGCATCGTGTCCCAGTTTCTGCGCGACGCCGGCGTCGACGCGCGATCGCTCGCCGCGGCGTGCTTCGGCGCGGCCGGGCCCGTGATCGGCGGCGTCGCCGAGCTGACGAACACGCCAGTCCGTGTGGACGCCAGAGCGATCGCGACCGACGTGGGCCTGGCGCGCGTGTCGCTGCTCAACGACCTCGAGGCGCTGGCCTACGCGGTTCCCGCGCTGTCGAAGGACGAAGTGCACGTCCTGCAGGAGGGGCGAGGCGATCCGGCGGGAACCATCGCCGTCATCGCCGCCGGCACGGGGCTCGGCGAGGCCGCGCTCTACAACATCGGCGGACGCCGCGTCGCGCGCGCATCCGAGGGCGGGCGCGCCGACTTCGCCGCCCGCACCGACCGCGACATCGTCGTCCTGCGCGAGCTGACGTTGAAGTACGGACGCGCCGCCGTCGAGCACGTGGTCGCCGGCGTCGGGCTCGTGCACATTCACCAGGCGCTGCACCGCAGCTGCCGTGCGGGGATCGATTTCAGCGGCGCGGACGCTCCAGCCGGCGTCTCGGCGGCGGCGCTGGCGCGCACCTGCCCTTCCTGTGTGGACTCGCTCGACGTCTTTATCGAGGCCTACGGCGCGGAAGCGGGAAACCTGGCGCTGCGCACGGTGGCGACCGGCGGCGTGTATGTCGGCGGCGGCATCGCGCCGAAAATTCTGCCGGCGCTCACGAGCGGGCCGTTTCTATCCGCCTTCCGCGCAAAGGCGCCGTTCACGCGGATGCTCGAACTCATCCCCATCAAGGTGATTCTCAACGCCGACGCGGGCCTTCTTGGTGCCGCGAATTTCTGCTTTCTTAGCTGACAGAAGCGACAGCGAGCGAACACGAGCGACGAGTGATACAAATTCGTCAGAGCGATCCCGGCTGGTCTTGCGTTATTCTTTCCAGCCGCAATGATCTGGTTCTTCGATAAGGACGGCGAGCGGCTGCGTTACGAAATCATGCACGACCGCGCGACCGGCAAGTATCGCGTGATCGTCACCCGCCCCGACGGCTCGGAGTCCACCGAAGAAGTCGACCAGCCGACCGATCTGATCGAGCGCTCTGTACAGCTGATGAACAACCTCCGGACCGAAGGCTGGAAAGTCGGCTAGACCGTTTTCATCGCGGCTCGGGTGTTTCGAGCATCCGTTCTTCACGAAGGCACGAAGTCCACACGAAGAACACGGAGACTCTTAGTACGAGAATAGTTCGTGGCCTTCGTGTGTCCTTCGTGCCTTCATGATAGGCCGTCGTCCGATAAACCCTGGACGATCGGGGCAGGCTAGGCCTCTCGAGTTTCCACCAGCGTCAAAGCAAACCCTGCCGGCTCGTCGATCCACTGCTCCACCAGTTTGAATCCGGCCTGTTCAAGCGCGCGGGCGATTTGCGTGGGCGTGTATTTGTACGAGCTTTCCGTCCAGATCGACTCGCCGCGCTCGATCACGAAATCACAGTTCGCCAGGTCGACCGAGACATGCTGCGTCTCTTCGCAGACCAGGTGCATTTCCACGCGGGAATGTGCGGCGGACCAGATCGCGCGGTGCGAGAAGCGGCCGACGTCGAAATGCCCGCCGAGCTCCCGGTTGATGCGCACGAGCAGATTGCGGTTGAACGCGGCGGTCACGCCGAGCGGGTCGTCGTAGGCAAGAATCAGATCGCGCTCGGGCTTCACGAGATCGGCGCCGATGAGGAGCATGTCACCGCCCATGAGGCTGGCGCGGATCTCGCGCAGGAACGCGTCGGCGCCCGGGCGATCGAAGTTGCCGATGTTGCTGCCGAGAAACAGCGCAAGCGCGCGGCCCGATCGCGTTTCCGCGGACGCGGCGGCCAGGCCCGGTTCGTACTCCGCTTCATAGGTGGCGACGTCGACGTTCGGGAGCGAGGCCAGCACGTGGCTCGACAGCGCGAGCGCGCTGGCCGAAATGTCCACGAGCCTCAGATCGAGATGCGACGCACCGGCGTGTCCGGCGTCCACGAGCGCGGCGAGCTTTTCGCCGTTTCCCGGACCGAGCTCGATGATGGTCGTCAGGTCCGGCACACGCGCGAGAATCTGCCGTCCGTGGAGGGCGAGCAGCCGCAGCTCGGCGCGCGTCACGCCGTACCATGGCAGCCGGCAGATCGCGTCGAACAGCGCCGAGCCGAGGTCGTCGTAGAAGTACCGAGACGGCAGCTGCCGGGGCTGCTGCTGCAGGTAGTACTGCACGTCGCTCGCAAACTGCGCGACGACGGAGGTCTTGTCCGCGGTCCGGATGATCATCGAACGCACCTGAACGTCGCGTAGACGTATGGATAGCGGGGACGGAACCAGTTCCTGAACGACGGCCGGATCAGTTCTCTGGCCGTCGCCGGGGACGCGCCCTTCATCACGAAGTGTTCGCCGTCGAAGAAGTCCGCCGAGTACTCGGGATACGACGCGGACGGACGGAATCCCGGGAAGGGCGCGAACGGCGTCGACGTCCACTCCCAGCCGTTGCCGACGAGATCCTCGACGCCGTAGCGGCTGCGCGTCCCGGGACGGCTTCCCGCGGGCTCCGGATCCCAGCTCGAGAAGTCGCACACGCCGGGCGCGGCATCGAGCGCCGCGCGCTGATACTCGGCCTCGGTCGGCAGCCTCCAGCCGCGCCACTGCGCGTACGCCACGGCCTCGGCCTGGCTGACGTACACCGGCCACGCAAGCGGCAGCGGGATCAACTCGAACATCCCGCGCCAGTACCAGCGGCCGTCCGCCTTTTCCCAGAACAGCGGCGCCGGCGCGCCGGCGCCGACATACTCGAGATACTGCGCGTTGGTGACGTCGTGCTTCTGAATCGCGAACGCCGGGACGTCCATTTCGTACGACGGCATCTCGTTGTCCCACGCGAACCGCACGGCTGCCGTGTCGACACCGAGCCTTGCCCGTCCCGCGGGGATGTCGATCCATTCCTGCGCGGGCGGCGCGCCGCCGGTCACGGGCGCGTAGCCGGCGGGACGCGTCTTCTGATCGAACGGCAGGCGATGCCACATATACAGCAGCGTCTCCTGGTGCATCGCCTCGTGCTCGAGGATGGTGAAGACGGGTTCAGGACCGACGGGCTTGTTGGCGAGCGTGTCCATGACGCGCGCATCCGCTTCGGCGACGAACGCGCGAACGGCGTCGCGTTCGGGCCAGCTCGCGGCACTGGCGCCGGCATTCGAGTCATGCGGATCGATGCCGCGCGCGAACAACGCCTCGAGCCTGGCGTCGATGCTCGGGCCGCCGAGCGCTTTCTTCACGAGCGTGTTGAAGCTGAAGCCGGGCAGATGGCCGTCGTAGAACACGACCGGATGGCGCAGGTCGATCGGGCGCTCGTAGTATACGTCTTCCGGCAGCATGTCGAACAGCGCGCGTGAACGGCCGCGGTTGCGGCTGTACCACGACAGGGCCGCTTCGCGGTCGATCCCCATCCGCTGATCCTTATCCAAAAGTCACCCCCCAAGGTAAGATGTTTACAACATCCGTGCACATCACGCTGAACGGCGATCCGTTAGACGTGCCGGGGCCGGTGACCGTGACAGCGCTGCTGGAGTCGCTGGAAATCGACGTCAGACGGGTCGCGGTCGAGCACAACCTGGTCATACTCAAGCGCACCGCCTTCGATCAGACACTCGTCCGCGAAGGCGATAACGTCGAGATCGTGAACTTTGTTGGTGGGGGTTAACTCAGGTGGGCATCTCGGCATCTGATCAGCTGGTCATTGCAGGCAAGACGTTCCAGTCCCGGCTGATCATCGGCACCGGCAAATACCCGTCGAATGCCGTCATGGCGAAGGCGCACGAGGCCTCAGGCGCCGACATGGTGACGGTCGCGGTCCGCCGCGTGAACATCTCCGACAGGACGAAGGAATCCCTCCTCGATTACATCGATACGTCGAAGATGTTCCTGCTGCCGAATACGGCGGGCTGCTACAGCGCCGACGAAGCCGTGCGCACGGCGCGGCTGGGGCGCGAGGCGGGGCTGTCCAACTGGGTGAAGCTCGAAGTCATCGGCGACGAGAAAACGCTGTTCCCCGACAACGAGCAGCTCGTCGAAGCGACGCGCATCCTGGTGCGCGAAGGCTTCGTCGTGCTGCCGTACACGACCGACGACCCGATCGTGTGCCGCAAGCTCGAAGACGCCGGCGCCGCGGCCGTCATGCCGCTCGGCGCGCCGATCGGCTCCGGGCTCGGCATCCAGAATCCAAACAACCTCCGCATCATCCGCGAGTTCGCCCGCGTCCCCGTCATCGTTGACGCCGGCGTGGGCACGGCGTCCGACGCGGCGTTCGCGATGGAGCTCGGCGCGGACGCGGTGCTGATGAACACCGCGATCGCCGGCGCGCAGGATCCGGTGGCGATGGCCGAGTCGATGCGGTACGCCGTCCGCGCCGGCCGGCTCGCTTATCTGGCCGGCCGCATCCCGCGGAAGATGTACGCGACCGCCAGCAGCCCCGTCGAAGGACTCGTCGGCCGGTGAGCGCCGATCGCGACGCCGCGACCCGCGCGTTCGACGAGGCGATGACGAAGTTCGAGGACGCGCTGTCGAGGATCGACGCCGCGCTCGCCGCGCCCCCCTCCGGCGAAGAGGCCGAACATCTCAAGGCGCTCACCGATCTCGCCGACGCGTCGCCGATGATGAAGAGGCAGAACGCGTTCAATGCGGCGATGGTCCGGGAGATCCGCCATCAGCGCGCGTTTCAGCACGCCGTCCTGGAGCTCATTCGCTGTCAGACGTCGCTCGCCGTCCTCCTGCGCTCGATCAAGCCGTTCGTCAACACCCGGAACTTCGCCGACGTCATCGCCGCGATCTCCGACGACAACCTGAAGCGCTCGGACGCGCTGCTGGCGCGCGATCTGCGGCGCGAGATCCAGTTCGGCGAGATCCAGGCCGAGCTGACGGCGATCCGTGCCAGGCTCGACGAACTGCGGCGCGCCGTGGCCTCGTGAACCGGCGAACGATCGCGTTCCGAATACTTCTCAGCATCCTGCCCTTCGCGATCCTGCTGGTCGCGCTGGGAAACAGCGGCACTCCCCTTCTCGCGCGGATTCTCATCGTCGCTGTCGGCGGCGTCACCCTCTGGGACCCGGCCGCCGGCCTTCTGATTACCGCCGGCCTCGCGCCCCTCGGCGCGTTCCTGATCGCGCTCGACGGCGTGCAGTACTTCCGCCTGACCGAAGTCATCCTGCTGTCGTTCATCACGCCATGGCTGGTTCGCTCCATCCGCTTCACCGGCCCGGCAGAGCCCCCTGAGCCCGGACCGAGGTTGCCGCGCTACGCGTGGGTGGCGGCATGGCTGTTCTCGGTGCTGCTGATCAGCCTGTGCGTTGGACTGTCGCGTCAGCTGCTGCGGTATCAGGACGCGCTCCGCATCAGCCTCGAGACCTTTGCCGGCCGGTACTTCACCTATGGCGATCCCACCGGCTACAGCGACACCGCGCGCATTCTCGAGGGCTTCGCGCTCGTCTGCGCGACGATGGAGCTGATACGGCGGCGGCCGTCGTTGGCGAAGTGGGTGCCGATCGCGCTCGCGTCCTCGACGATCGTCGCCGCGGCGGCGACGATCTTCTTGTGGTTCGGCATCGGCCCGCGGCTGGTCCTGTCGCGCGAGGCCGCCATCGGTTACCGCTTCGCCGCCCATGTCCTCGATCTCAACGCCGCCGGGTCGCACTTCGCGATGGTCCTGTGCCTGGCGCTCGGGATCGCGATGCGCGAACGCGGCAGGCAGCGGGCATTCTGGATCTTCGCGTCCGCCGCGTGCGCGTTCGGCTTGTGGATGAGCGGATCGCGCAGCGGCCTCGCGGCCGCCGGACTCGTCATTCCCGTGGCAGTTCTCTGGACGATCACGATCGACTGGCCCCGGCGCCGCCGCCTGGGCCTCATCGGCGGCGTGCTCGGCATCCTGCTCGTGTTCGGCGCGGTCCGCGCGTGGCAGATCGAGCGCGATCCGACGTACACGGCGTCGGGCTTCCGGCAGCAGTTTGTCATGTCGAGCTTCCGCGTCATCGGCACGCACCCGTACCTCGGCATCGGGCCGGGGCGGTATTTCCGCGACTCGCCGAACTTTCTGACGCCCCAGCTGGCGTGGGCGTACGGCTCCGAGAACGCGCACAACTACTTCCTTCAGGTGACGACCGAGGAAGGCATCATCGGGTTCTTCGTTTACGCAGCGTTCTTCGCCGGTGCGATCGGCCTGGCGTTCCGGGGTCTATCGGACGTGTCCCGCCGAAGCCGCGGAGCGGCGAAGGCGGACTGGCGTCTGCTCGGCGCCGTCGCCGGCATCATCGCGTTCCTCGGCACGTGTCTCATGGGACATCCGCTGCTCGTGCCTGAGGTCGCGGCCGCGTTCTTCATACAGCTCGCGCTCGCCGCGTCACTGGGCGGATCGAATGTGTTGAATGAAGTTCGTAACGTCTCCGACCTTCGTAACGTTTCTGACGTTCGTAGCGTCCGGCTTCAGCCGGACGTCAACACGAGACGCTACGAATGGGGAGTGACGCTGGCGGGGACGATCGCGTTCGCGGTATTACCGGCGTGGACGCTCGAGAAGCCGCTCATGCCCGTGCATCTCGAGGAAGTGGATGGGATGTATTACGCGGACGAAGGGGCGGCGGAAAACATGCCGTTTCACTGGACGCGCGAGTACGGCACCGTTTGGGTGCCGGTCCGAGCGAGGACAATCGAGCTGCCGCTGCGGTCTCCGCAGGCCGCAATTACGCACGAGCCGACCCTCGTCGAGATCACCGTGGAGGGCAGGACGCTCGTCAACCTGCTGGTCGGCGAACACTGGACGACCGTGCGGCTGAATCTGCCGTCGCCCGATCCGCCGATGCAATTCAACCGCATCAGCCTCAAAGTCAACCGCACCGCGCGCGTCGCCGATCTCATTCCCGGCAGCCACGACCAACGCGTGGTCGGTGTCCAGGTCGCGGACTACAGCATCATCCAGGTCGCGTGGGAGTTCGTGCCTAGACCTGCCGTGGTTCCGCACTAGCCATCACGCCGTACCACGTCAGGCGCTGCGCGTTCTCTGACGGACGTCCCGGCACGACGAGCGACCATACGAATCCGACGGCCAGCGTCGCCGCCCACCCCAAGGTCGACGGCCACATGAACCCAATCCGCGTGTGGTACGCGACGTAGTAGCTCGTGATCGATCCGACGACCCCGGCAACGAGCGCCGCCATGCTCGTCGCCCTGCGGCTGAACATCGCGAGCAGGTAGATGCCGAACAGCGGCCCGCTGAAGGCGTTGATCAGCTTGTTGGCGATCTCGAGCAGGCTGCCGATCTTCGACACGTTCATCGCGAGAATCGTTCCCAGGATGCCGAAACCGCCGGTCGCGATGCGGGAGACGAACACATCGCTCGCGTCGCTCGTCGCGGTGCGAGCGGTCTCCACGCCGCGGATCAGCCGGTTGTAGATGTCGATGACGAGAACCGACGTGCACGAGTTGATCGCCGAATCCACGCTCGACAGCGATGCGGCCATGATCGACGCGATCACGAGGCCGACGATGCCGGCCGGGAACGTCAGCGACATGAAATACGGCAGGATCTTGTCGGTCTCGAACCCCGGCGGCAACGGCCGCGTCTGGAAGAACGCGAACAGCGCGAGGCCCACGAACGACAGCGCGAACATCCAGATCGCGTCGCCCGCCGCGTTGACGATGAACGCCTGGCGCGCGTCCTTCAGCGACTTCGTCGTCTGCAGCCGCTGCACCATGATCTGATCCGACGTGTACGAGGCCATCCGGCCCACGACCATCGAGAACATGATGGCGACGACGTTCATCGGCTGGAAGAAGAACGCGCGAATCGAGCTGAAGTCCGCCGGCGCCACCGCCGACGTCTTCCCGGCCGCGCTCGCGATCGCCCAGATGTTCGAGACGCCGCCGGCCGCTCCGGCGGCGATGACCACGACCGCCGCGAGGCCGCCGAAGCGGACGCAGAACTGCGCGACGTCGTTCCAGATCACCGCCTCGATGCCGCCGAGCGCCGTATAAGCCGTGACGATGACGCCCAGGCCGAGCACGAGGTACGTCACCGGAATGCGATCGCCCGTGGCCGTGCTGATGGCGAGCGAGGGCACATAAATCGCCGTCGCCATCCAGCCCAGCCGCCAGACGATGAAGATGACGGCGGCCAGCGCGCGGACGCGGACGTCGAACCGCGCTTCGAGGTACTCGTAGGCCGTGAAGTAGTTGAGCCGGCGGTAGAACGGCAGCGTGACCTTCGCAACCCACGGGTAGAGCGCGATCCAGGAGCTCGTGCCGATCAGCAGGAACAAGCCGTACTTGATCGTCGCCGACGGCTGCATCAGGTAGTCGATGGCGCTGTCGAGCGCCGCCATCAGCGACAGGCCCACCGGCAGCCACGCCATCGACTGCTTCGCGAGGAAGTACTCGTCGAGGCTCTTCTGCCGCCTGGAGAAGTAGAGGCCGACACCGGCGAGCATCGCCAGGTACAGCACGACGATGACGATGTCGAGCGGGTGCAGCGAAGTCTGAATCATGTCCGGATCATGTGAAAGCGACGTAGGTGAGCAGCGCGTCCTCCAGCCAGATCATCCAGCGGGCGGACCACCGGTTGGCGGCGGTGCGCGCCGGGCCGGGATCGAGCGTCATGCCGTTGTTGGCGCGCTTCTCGTCGAGCAGCAGAACGCGATCGGGATCGACGTCGGCGGACACCGCGCGCGACGGGCTTCGATACTCGAAGGTTTCGCTCACGCTGCGACTGTCCCAGCGCTCGCGCACCGACTCCCCGTCCGCGAACCGCGTCTCGACGGGAATGGCGCGCGCGACGATGCCGTCGCCGAGGCGGCGGACGGTGACCGTCGTGTGAAACAGGCCACCGGCGTCCGGCCGGCTCTCGAGCGCCTCGACGGCATAGTCGACGGGGCCCGGGCCGGCGGCGGCGAGCAGCCAGGCGAGATCCTGTCCGCTCACGCGCGAGGCGACGCCGGTGAAGTCGCCGAACGTCGGCTGCGCGCCCTTCGAGGCGTTCACGAACTCGAGGATGATCGCGTCGAAGACGGGCGTGCCGGTCCAGCGCTCAAGCGTGCCGAGCGTCCGCAGCATGCGATCGCCGCCGCTGTCCATCGCCACCCGCGCGCGCAGATCGCGGGGAACGAAACCGCCGAAGTACCGGCCTTCCGCGCGAGCACGATACACGGCGAAGTATTGCTCGTCGACGACCTTCGAGACGACCCTCCGCGCGGAGTACTCGACCAGCGCATCGACAAGGGGCGGCGGCATCGCGCGCAGATCCACCAGACGCTCCCAGTAGCGCCGGCTCAGCGGCCGCGCCACGGCGTACTCTTCCGCCATCGACGCCGTCGCCGTCCACCACGGTGTCCGATCCGCCGTCACCGACACGGCCGCATCCGGAAACGGCGCCAGCCACTCGCCCATCACTTTGAGCGTCGTCGCCGCGGCGTGTTCGTAGCGCGCGGTGTCTCGCGAATGTCCCTCGGGCAACTCGACGGTGACGTCGACGCGCGGCGCACCGTTGACCGCCACGGCCGTTCGCACCGTCGCGGGCGGCGCGCTGCATGCGGAGGCAGCGAGTAAGATAATCAGACCGGTGAATCGCAGAACGTTCCTGAAGGCCTCGTTGCTCAATGCAACGGGCGCGCTCGCGGCGTCGATTCGCGCCCGCGGCGGCGCGGCCTTTGCGGCCGGCACGCGCGAGACGTTATACAACGGCATCACGCTCGCCGATCCGTGGCCTCCGCGGCTGCGCAGTCTGCCCGACAGGGCGATCACGCCGCCGTACCTGATCGATCCGCCGTCCGTCATTCCGATCGATCTCGGCCGCCAGTTGTTCGTCGACGACTTTCTCATTGACACGACGACGCTCGTACGCACGTTCCATCGCGCGACGTATCATCCGGCCAGCCCCGTGCTGACACCGGCCGCGGCGTGGGAGAAGTACGACTCGGCCGCCGACCGGACGAAGACGCATGCCAATCCGGCCGCGATGCCGTTCAGCGACGGCGTCTTCTTCGATCCGAAGGACCGCGTCTTCAAGATGTGGTACATGGGCGGCTACAACGAGAGCACGTGCTACGCGACGTCGAGCGACGGCATTCACTGGAACCGCCCGGTGCTCGACGTCAAGGGCACGAACATCGTGATCGCGGAACACCGCGACTCGTCCACGGCGTGGCTCGATTTGAACGAGACCGATCCGGCGCGGCGGTACAAGCTCGCGGCGTGGCACGACTACTATCTCGAGCAGTTCATCTCGCCCGACGGCGTTCACTGGACCAAGGTCGGCAACTCCGGCTACGCGGGCGACCGCACGACGTTCTTTTTCAACCCGTTCCGCAACGTCTGGGTCTTCAGCGTGCGCTCGGCCCAGGACGCGGGCCCCCGCCACCGGCTCTACTTCGAGACGCCCGATTTCGTCGCCGGCGCGCACTGGATGAAACAGGACCCGGTGCCCTGGATCGGCGCGGACAAAGCCGATCCCAAGCGCTACAGCACTCCGTCCGAGCTCTACAACCTTGATTGCGTGGCGTACGAAAGCATCGTGCTCGGGCTCTTCACGATCTTCCGCGGCGAACGGCCGGAGCGCGAAAAGCCCAACGACATCTGCGTGGGCTACAGCCGCGACGGCTTTCACTGGTCGCGTCCCGATCGTGAGGTCTTTCTCGGCGTGTCTGAAAAATACGGCGACTGGAACTGGGCCAACGTCCAGTCGGCCGGCGGCTGTTGTCTCGTCGTCGGCGACCAGCTGTACTTCTACGTGAGCGGGCGTCACGGGCTGCAGGGCACCAATGATCCCGACGTCTGCTCGACAGGCCTCGCCACGCTGCGGCGGGACGGGTTCGTGTCGATGGACCATCCCGGCACGGCGAAAGTCCAGCGTCTCTCGTCGTCGCTCCCGCCGGGCACGCTGATCACGAGACCGGTGCGCTTCACGGGCCGGCATCTCTTCGTAAACCTCGCCGCCACGTCAGGAGACCTGCGCGTCGAGGTGCTGGACGAAGCCGGCAGGACGATCGCGCCGTTCTCGGAAGCCGCCTGCGTGCCCGTCCGCGGCGACAGCACGGCGGCGCCCGTGACCTGGACCGGCGCGCCCGATCTTGCCGCGCTGGCCAATCGTCCGGTGCGATTCAAATTCCACCTGACCAGCGGCTCGCTGTACGCGTTCTGGGTCAGCGCCGATGCCGCCGGCGCGAGCCGCGGCTTCGTCGCCGCCGGCGGCCCGGGCTTCACCGGACCCGCCGACACCGTCGGACGCCGTTGAGCCACCTGCCGACCGGTCATCGCTGAAGGATCGTGTAGAACGTCGTGCCGTCCGCGTCGACGATCGTCTGCACGCGCTTCAGCGCGCCCTCTCTGACCAGCCGATCGATCGACGGATCGCCGATGTTGGCGAGCACGAGGCTTCTCAGCGGAACGGCGCTCACCCGCGCCGGGTCGAAGACGCGCGTCCGCTGGAGCAGGTCGCGCCGCCCTTCTTTCGTCAGATAAAACGTCCAGTACGTCTCCATCCACCGGTTTCGGGTGTCGGCCAGTCCGGAGGTCGAGCGAAGCTGCGAGAAGTAGATGAACGGCGCGTGGTCACGCGCCTCGCGATCGATGAGATCGACGAGGGCTCCGCGGATGTTGCCGTCCAGCCAGTTGCTGGAGCGGCGGCGATAGTCGCCGAAGTAGTCGCGGGCGAAGCCGGCGAACTGCACGGGCATCGCGAGCAGCAGCAGCACGGCGGCAATCTTCGTCACGCTGATCGCGTCCGACGCAAACGCGATCGCGCACAGCGCGGCGCCGCCGAGAATCAACGGCCCCGTCGAGGCCGTCAGGTGGTGCCTGGTCGCGAGGGTCCAGCCTGCGTACGCGAGGCCGCCCGCCAGCATCGCCACGCCGGCGGGCATCACGATTGCGCGCGCGCGGTCGAGTCGTCCCCACTGCCAGAACGCTTCGACGCCCATCGCGGCGAGCAGGACGCCGAACGGCAGCATCGCCGCGGCGCGGATGATCTCGCTGTTCTCGGGCACGAGCACGGCCGCGAGGGGCGCGCAGAAGAATCCGAGGAGGACGAGCAGGTGCGCCGGGGACGGACGCCGGATCGCGTAACAGATGCCGGCGATCATCAGCACGGCCGCCGGCATCAGGAACACGCCGACCGCGCGCGTCGAGAACGGCATCTGCGCGTCGCCGGTGAAGAAGAGGAAGCTCGGGTTCAGAAAACTCCAGTAGATGCCGGCGCGCTGTTCGATGTTGTTGTAGCTGAAGAACGACCGGAGGCCCTGGAGCGCGTCCATCTGGCTGGTGTTGTACAGCTCGTACCGGCTTGCCGTATCGGCGAACGCCGTCGGGTGCGAGGCGATCCACGGCAGGAGCAGCAGCAGCGGCAGCGCAAAACCCGACGCGGCGACGGCGTAGTCCCGCGCCGGCTTGCGCTCGTGGAAGAGGATCGCCGCCGTCGACAGCAGCGCGATCGGCGCCAGCACGATCGCTGCGATGTAGCTGTAGAACCCGACGCCGAGAAGCAGCGTTCCGGCAAACAGCGTTCGGCGGCTTCCGCTCTCGAGATACGACAGCACGCACAACAGCCATGCCAGGAGAAACGGCGTCGGATAGAGATAGTCGAGCGCGTACCGGCTCAGGATGAAATGCGCCGGCGTCAGCGTGAGCATCGCCGCCGCCGCCATTCCCAGCCAGTCAGATCGGAACAGCCGGCGCGCGATGAAGAAGATCAGGACGATGTCGGTGAGGCCGACGATGACCGACGGCAGCCGCGCGCTGACTTCCGAGAGCGGCAGGACTTTCAGCACGCCCGCGGTCGCGTAGAAGATCACGGGCATGAACCATCCCTGCCGTTCGTCTCCGCGCATCTGGATCTTGAAGTAGAGCGGCAGAGACACGCCATGGACGTCGCGGCCCGTCGTCGCCAGCGAATGCGCGTCGACCGCGATGATCACCTCGTCGGGCGACATGTAGACCGGCGCGTCGCCGAGCCGCCGTGCGTACAGCACGGCCGCCGCGGCCAGCAGCACGAGCGCCACCACCGTCTGCGTTCGGGTCAGATCCGTCCCCGCATCCAGTAGTAGACCCAGCCGGCGTAGTCGTAGATCGCGGCGTTGGACAGAATCAGCGAGTCGTCGTTCGGCAGGAAGAGCGGCGGCGGCTCGAGATGATCCGAGCGCAGCAGCGTGACCGATCCCACCGGATCGAGGCCCGCCTTCCGGAACGACGCCAGCGCACGGCGCATATGCATCGGCGAGGTGACGATGACGAACCGCTTCACGCCACGGGCCTCGAGAATCGGGCGGATCGTCCGCGGATGGTCGTAGGTGTCCTTCGCCTTCACGTCGAGCGCGATGTTCGCGGCGGGCACGCCCGCGGCCACGAGCGCCTCGGACATGTGCTTCGACTCGGGCTCGAGCTCGAGGCGCTCGTCGGCGATGCCGCCCGAGACGATGACGAGCTTCGCGCCGATCAGCTTGTACACGCGCGCGGCCTCGAGCACCCGCAGCGGGGACGCCGTGGATAGCTGCGTCAGGACGACGCCGCCGGTCCGGATCGACTCGACGCCGCCGGAGAGGATGACGACGGTGTCTGCGCCGCCCGCCTCCTCACGTGTCTGAATCGGCTTCATGCCGGCGCTGAGGCTGTACACCAGCAGGTTCGCCCCGATCGGCGTCGTCAGCACGTAGAAGACCGCAATCAG
>Ga0157378_10003123_pt1 | contig 14729 bp, 13 predicted proteins | sample M65metaG_FD_115309 | JGI IMG/M metagenome (GOLD analysis project Ga0157378, IMG submission 115309) | Miscanthus rhizosphere microbial communities from Kellogg Biological Station, Michigan, USA - M6-5 metaG | ecosystem: Host-associated > Plants > Roots > Rhizosphere > Soil | place: USA: Michigan...
ACCCGACAATTCGTAGGCGATCTCTCCCGGCGTTGCTGCCGCGATATCCCGAGTGACGACAGCCAGCTGGCCCTGAATGTCGTGCTGGTCGATGTGAGATCCAGCTGACGCACCACGCAACGCCCACGCTGCCAGGAGCGTGATCGCACCACTGATGGCAAGCGCGCCACCACCAGCGGCGATCAAGAGCACACCCCATGCTGGCAGCGTCGTGCGGGAAGCGAGTGGGTAACCGACCGCGCCGAACCCGATCGCAAATGCCGCCAAAGCCGGGAGGTTGAAGAAGGGGGACGGCGCGCGCGTCCTGTTCCGGCGGGTGTATTCCACTCCGTGCAGCATTGCGAATACCGCCAGCACCAGTCCGGCGATAAACGCAAATAGAAACGCCACTGGAAGAGTTTTCGCCATCACGACGGCACGCTCTGAGTCAGAGAGTTGCTCCCGCTGGCGTCAGGATCCCAGATACTTCCTGAACCATCCGATGGTCGCAGGCCAGGCCGCGCGTGCAGCGGTCATGTTGGCGCCGTTCTGACCCGTTTGCTGTCGCAGAAATCCGTGACCCGCACCAGGATAAACGTTATAGGTGTAGGTCTTCCCCAACGCGCGCATTGCGGTGTCGGCCGGGGGAATCGTGGCATCCACTCGCGCATCGTTTCCTCCGTATAGTCCGAGAACGGGCGCTCGCACAGAGGCGAGATCACTCGTTTTGGGAGAGACACCGTAATAGACGACGGATGCACCCAAACCCGGGGCGTGGACGGCGTGGGCGAACGATACGCCTCCACCCCAGCAGAATCCGACAATTCCGTATTTCTTCTGGGCCGCCGGTAGAGACATGCCGTACTGGGCAACTGCGTCGAGCTGTTTCTGCACCCAAGCCGGATTGAGAGTTCTGATCGAATCAGTCGCCACTCGCGCGACGAGGCTGTCCGGCCCGGTGGGAAGATTCTTCATCGTCAACAGATCCGGCGCGACCGCTATGAATCCATCGGCGGCGAGCTGATCTGCGACGCCGCGTACCCAGGGCGACAATCCGAATATCTCATGCACAACGACCACTACCGGTGCCTTGGTGCTCCGTTCCGGATAGACCACCCATGCCTTGATGCTGTCCCCGTCGCCGGTGCGGATCATTGCCCACTCGCCATGTCGAGGAGAAGCGCTGAGTCGAGCAGGGGCACCTGCTGCGTCCGGCGGAAGGGCGCTCGATGTGTCGGCAACGACCGTCGAGACTGAGGTAACTGCATGGTCGGCATGCGGGTCCGCCGCCGGCGCCGCCTTGGTTGTCGTGCAAGCCGTGGTTCCGATCGAAATCACCAGGCCGAGTTTGAGCATTGATGGCAGTCGCATATCACCCCGTCTCCTGTTTGGCCGACACCTCGGGTTGCGCGGCCTGTGCGAAAACCTCGGCGAAGAATTCCCCGACCCGATATTCCGCATAATAAAATGGGCGCCACGGCCAGAAGCCAGTTATGAACCCGGCGTGGCCTCCCTGGTTTACAAATTCCAAATGCAGAGCACGGTTGTACCGTGCGATCTCTCGCACTTCATCGAGAACTTCGGGCGGGAGCATTGGGTCATCGACCGCGCTCAATAGTAGCGTATTGAGTCTAATATCCTTCAGGTACTGCAGTGAGCTCGAACGCCGATAGTAGTCCTGCGCGTCCCGAAATCCGTGCAACGGGCCGGTGATCAGGTTGTCGAAGTCCTCGAGAGTGCGTATCGCCGAGATCTTGTCCTGTGGCGCCAAATCCGGAAAGCGGGTCGCTTTTTCCTGTGCTTTCCTTCGTAACGAGTCCAGAAAGAACCGCTGGTAGAACCTCGAGAATCCGCTGTTGATTCTCATGGAGGAGCGCGCGAGATCGAAAGGGACTGAAATCGCGGCCGCAGCCTGCAACTGTGCCGGCAGATCATCGCCTCGTTCACCGAGCAGCTTCAACAGCACATTTCCACCCAGTGACACGCCCGCAGCTGCCATCGGTGAAGTTGGAAACTCTCCGGCGATCCTTTCGAGGGCGAGCGCAGCGTCGGTGGTTTCGCCGGAGTGATAGAATCGCCGGGTCCGGTTCGGCTCGGTCCCGCACGATCGGAATATCAGGAGGTCGGCGCCCCAGCCCCGTCTCGCCGCCTCGTTGAGCAGTCCCTGCGCGTAGTGGGAACGTATCGTGCCTTCCAGCCCGTGAAGCAGCAGAACTCGCGGGCGACCGAGGGGCGCTTTTAGCCGGTGGACTTCGAGGAAATCTCCATCAGGCGTATCCCATCGTTCGACGGTCGTTGGAGCCGGCTGCTGGCGCCGGAACAGTTTCCCCCACAGTGTCTGCAAATGGCCACCCACCCCCGGAATCCACCAGGCGGGCGAATAGATTATGTCATCGCTCATCGGCTCGACCGAGCCTCGTCTTCACCTTTTGTTGAAAAGGCGCCGCCGTGGAAGTGCAAATCTTCGGAGTCAGGAAAAGTGCAGATACGCGGAAGGCGCTTCGTTTCTTTTCGGAACGTAGGGTCAAAACTCATTTCGTCGATTTAATGGAACGTCCGGCTTCTCTTGGCGAGCTTCGTCGCTTCGCTCAGAAATTTGGTGTGACAGCACTCGTCGATCGAGACTCGAAGCGGTTCGACGAGCTCGGCCTTCGCTATGCGCAACTTTCGGACGACCGCTGGCTGGAGAAGCTCTCCGAGGAGCCGCTACTCCTGCGGCTGCCGCTGGTGCGCAGTGCCAATCAGCTCGTGATCGGAGCCGACGAATCAACCTGGAAAAGCTGGATGGCCAAGCAGTGACATTCCGAGTACTGGTCACAGACGAGATCGACCCCGAAGGGGTGGCGCTGCTCGCCGCCGAGCCGCAAATCTCGGTGGACGAGGTGCCGACGCTGCCGAAGGAAGAGCTGCTCAAGCGAATTGGTGACTACGACGCAATCGTAGGGCGCAGTGCGACTCGCATTTCCGCCGACCTCCTCGAGAAAGCCCGGAAGCTGAAGGTCGTTGGACGGGCCGGTGTGGGAGTCGATAACATCGCTCTCGACGCGGCAACATCGCTGGGCGTAGCGGTAATCAACGCTCCGGCCGGCAATACCATAGCGGTAGTGGAGCTCTTTTTCGGGGCTGTTATATCCCTGCTCCGCCACATCCCGCGTGCGGACACCTCAATGCATGCCGGGAGATGGGATCGGTCAGCCTTGCTCGGTTCGGAGCTCAAAGGGCGAACACTCGGAATCGTCGGGCTGGGCAGAATCGGCGGTGAAGTGGCCACGCGCGCTCGCGCGTTCGGCATGAACGTCGTCGGATACGATCCCTACATCGCCAAGTCACGCTTCGAAGCACTGCGGGTTCAGGAGATCGAATCGCTGGAAGCTCTCCTCGAGCAGTCGAACGTTCTCACTCTGCATACGCCGCTGACCGACGAAACGACCGGTATGATCGGCAAGCGAGAAATAGCTCGCCTGCCACAACAGTCGATCGTCGTGAACATGGCTCGCGGCGGAATCGTGGACGAGAAGGCGCTCCTTGATGCTCTGAACATTAAGCATCTACTGGGGGCGGTTATCGATGCGTATGAAAAGGAGCCTCTGGCCGCCGACCACCCGCTGCGGACGCTGCCCAATGTTCTGCTCACGCCGCACATCGGTGCCTCGACGATGGAAGCACAGCGCAATGTCGCCGTCGACGTTTGCATCGCCGTTCGCGACGCATTGCTGAGTGGTGAGCTTTCACGCTCGATCAACGTTGCAGACGTCGGCGGACAGTGGGCGGATATCGAGCCCGCGCTGACCCTGGCGCGTCGCGCCGCGGCAGTCGGAAGAGCAATCCTCGCTACGCAAGGCATGCGCGTCGTGCAGCGGGTGGATGTGCGCTCGGGCTTGGCGCTTTCCGCCGCCAAGAGCGCGCTGCTCGCCTCCGCCGCACGAGGACTACTCGAGGGAACAATCGAGCAGGAGCGGCTCAATCTTATCAACGCTCGGGCGGTGGCGGAAAATCGGGGGATCGACCTCTCAACGACGGAGACACCGGCGCACGACAATCCTTATTCGGTCGAAGTCAGGCTGAGCGGTGGAATGCAGGAGATTGCGATTGCCGGGACAGCCCAGCCAGGTCTGGCGCCGCGTCTGACCCGAATCGGCGCATTTCACGTCGATGTCCAGCCGCGTGATACGCTGCTGATTCTTACGAACAACGATGTGCCCGGTGTAATCGGACGTGTCGGCACTCTGCTGGGAGAGGCGGGCGTCAACATCGCCGAGTACCATCAGGCGCGTCTGGCGCAAGGAGGGCAGGCGCTAGCGGCTGTCTCCGTCGATGGCGATGTCAGCGAGACGATCCGCGAGTCACTGCTGCGCCTTCCTGATGTATCCTCTGCCGCGGTCGTCTGCTTTCATACCGGGTGAGTGTCCGCCTAAGCACAGACAAAAGCGTACGGGAAGCTTATGAAGCCGATGCATCGGGCCTTCATATGGTTCCGGAGTCGGTTGCACGACCTGAGTCGATAGAGGAAGTCGTCGAGGTGATGGAGCGCGCCACGGCCGACAGGATTCCTGTCACGCCTGCCGGCGCGCAGACCAGTACGACAGGCGCATCGATCACCGACACTGGGATACTGCTTTCTCTGCGCTCACTCGATGGCATCTCGTCCGTAGATACCCGGTCGAGAATCATTACCGTTGGACCGGGCGCACTGGTCGGAGAGATCAAGCGAACGGCCGCCGCGGCCGGATTTCTCTTCGCACCCGACCCGACCAGCGAAGAGGAGTCGACCATCGGGGGAGCAATTGCGTGTAATGCTTCGGGAGCACGAACGTTCAAGTACGGCGCGACACGACGGCACGTGCAGGCGCTCAAGGTCGTCATGGCGAACGGCGACCTCAAGGAATTCCGACGATCCAACCTCGAGAAGAACACAGTGGGATACGCCTTTGCTCACGATCCGATTGATTGGTTCATCGGCAGCGAAGGCACACTTGGCGTAATCGTGGAAGCGGAGCTTTCCCTGCTTCCGTTACCGCAACACGTCGTCGGTCTGGCGGTGTTCTTCGGTACGGAACAGGAAGCGCTCGCGTTCGTCGTCGCCGCGCGCGAGTCACGGACGGTTACCCCGCGGTGTATCGAATACTTCGATGAGCAGGCGATCGCGATCGCACGAAGCGACGCATCAAGCCTCGCCATACCGGCGGGATCAGCGGCAATGGTCTATGTGGAGGAGGAGGTGGGTGAAGATCTCGATTCGTCGCTGAGCAACTGGGGCGATCTCATCGAGGAATTCGGCACCGGGTTCGAGCCGCTGGTGTTCGATGGCGAAGCCAGCCTGAGAGAAGCGCGACGGATGCGACATAGCGTTCCGGCGACAATGAATGAGCGCGGAGGGAAGCATCATCGCGCTGGCGGGCGAAAGGTCTCCACCGACTGGGCAGTCCCGTACGCAAAACTTGCTGATGCGATTGGCGCAGCGCGGTCGATAGCTATCGAGTACGACATCTCACAACCTGTGCTCTACGGCCACGCCGGAAATGGCCACCCTCATCAGAACTTCGTTGCTAAGGATCGCGAGGAGCTCGCTACCATAGAAAAGGCGGTCGAGCAAACGTTGCGGTACGTCATCACGCTCGGCGGCACGGTCGCGGCGGAACATGGGATTGGAAAGATCAAGCGCCGCTGGCTTCCGTTGCAGATGAACACGCTCCAGATCGCGATGATGGGCGCGGTAAAAAGAGAGCTTGATCCGAACCACCTCCTCGCGCCGGGCAACATACTGTGATCCGCTTCAATTCAGTCGTCTTCGATGTCGACTCGACACTGAGTGGGATCGAGGGCATCGACTGGCTGGCAAAGCAACGCGGAAGTGAAGTCGCGTCGTGGAGCACTGAGCTGACCGACAGGGCAATGCGTGGCGAGCTTCCGATCGAGGCCGTGTACAGTGAGCGGATGAAAAGGGTGAGGCCGACGAAGGCGGAAATCGAGAGTTTGGGGCGCGAGTATGTTAAGCGGACTGCGCCAGGCGCTCGAGAGACGATCGGCGCGCTCAGAGCCGTGGGCATTCAAATCGTCATGATCAGTGGCGGCCTGCGTGAAGCGATACTACCGCTGGCCGACTCGCTCGGAGTTGAAGAGGCCAATCTTCACGCAGTGCCGGTGTTCTTCGACGGGAGCGGCGGCTACGCGGGGTTTGGAGAGGACTCCCCGCTCACGCGACAGACAGGGAAAAAGACTGTCGTGCCGACAATCGGTCTCAAGGGCCCGATACTAGCGGTCGGCGATGGGATGACCGACTGCGAAATGAAAGCAGTTGTGGATAGCTTTGCAGCATTCACTGGCTACACCCGACGCGAGCGGGTAATCGAATGCGCCGACTTCGTGATCGAGAATTTCGACCAACTGAGAGAACTCATACTGCAATGAGCGCTACCAAGACTTTCGGTACTTTTTTTCTTCCCGGGCCGACCGAAGTCCGCGAGGAAATAATGGCTGCGATGCTGCAGCCGATGATTCCCCATCGCGGCTCGCAGTTCGAGAAGCTATTCGAGCGATTGCAGCAAGGACTGCGGCCTTTGTTCCTCACGGAGCGTCCCGTTTACGTCAGCTCTTCCTCTGCCACCGGGATGATGGAAGCCGCCATCCGTGGCGCACCTCCTGGCAGAATTCTTTGTCTCGTGAACGGCGCGTTCTCGGAGAGGTTTGCGCAAATCGCTTCGATGTGCGGTAGAGATGTTGACCGTTATGAAGTTGCCTGGGGGCAGATTCACCTGATACCCCAGCTCGAAGAGCGCATGGCAATGCGCAAATACGTCGCGATCACCGTCGTGCACTCCGAAACATCGACAGGTGCGTTGAACAATGTGCGCGCGATCTCCGACTGCGCTCATCGGCACAATGTTCTTTGCCTCATCGACAGCGTGAGTGGACTGGGCGGTGCAGAGCTGCGGTTCGACGAATGGAACCTGGACTACGTCCTCACCGGCTCGCAAAAAGCGCTCGCCATTCCTCCGGGACTTTCCTTCGCCGTGGCTTCAGCGAGCTTCGTCGATCGGGCGAACGGTACGTCGGGTCGTGGCGTCTACTTCGACGTCGTCGAGATGGATGCCTACGCGCGCCGGAATCAAACGCCGAGCACTCCTGCCCTGCCGCTGTTCTACGCCATGGAGGCACAGCTCAAATCGATCGCCTCCGAAGGTCTGGAAGCCCGATGGGCGCGCCACAAGGCAATGGCGGCACGAACGCAGGACTGGGTGGCAAAAATCAGCGACGAGACCGGGAAAAAGCTGGCGAACATCGCTCCGCTCGGCTCTCAATCGCCAACCGTGTCGGCGATCAAGCTTCCCTCTGACGTACCGGCGGAAACTTTCACTGCGGCAGTCGGCAAACGCGGAATCGTGGTCGGCAGCGGATACGGCAAGCTGAAGAGCTCCACCTTTCGCATTGGCCATATGGGCGATCATACCGTTGAGACAATCGAGCGCTGTCTCGCCGCCTGCTCGAGTGTGCTTCGTTCTTGACGCAGATATCGGTTTCCAATGCCGGTGTTGAATTCGGCTCGACGAGGATCTTCAGCGGGATCACTTTCACGGTCGCCCGTGGTGATCGCTGGGGAATCGTCGGCCGGAACGGCAGCGGCAAGACAACTCTCCTGAGGCTGATTACCGGCGTCCAAACGCCGACAGAAGGAATCATCTCCCGACAGCCGGGACTGCGGTTCGCCCTTCTCGAGCAGCATCGCGATTTCGGCGATGCCACCACTGTTTGGGAAGCTGGTGCCGGAGAGCTGTCCGAGCTGCTGGCACTGGAGCAGGCCCTGGCGAAGCAGGCGGATCTGCTGGGCCAGGCCGGCGAGGCAGCAACTCCGCAAATGCTGGCGAAATACGATCACGACCTCGAGCGATTCGATCGTGAGGGCGGATACACCTTGGCGCCGCGCGTCGACGCTGTACTACAGGGTCTTGGCTTCGATCCAGAGCGCGCCCGCAGTCAACCGCTTCAGCAGTTGAGCGGAGGGGAGCGTGGAAGGTTGGGACTGGCGCGCCAGCTGGTGAGCGCAGCCGACGTTCTTTTACTCGACGAGCCGACCAATCACCTCGATCTGGAAACCACGCGGTGGCTGGAGGATTACCTCCGCAACAGCGACAAGACCGTTTTGTTGATCAGTCACGACCGTGCGTTCATTGCCAACGTCGCCGACCACATTCTCCACCTCGAAGGCGAGAGTGCCGTCGCCTATACGGGAGGTTATGAGTCGTTCGTCATTCAACGAGAAGAGCGGAGACTCGCACAACAGCGCGCGTTCGACAAGCAGCGAAAGGTCATTGCCAGCGAGGAAGACTACATCAGGCGAAACATCGCCGGTCAGAACTCGAAACAGGCGAAAGGCCGGCGCAAGCGATTGACCCGGGTGCCACGTCTTAGCGGTCCGACGTCGGAAGATGGCAGCTCACTGGGGCTGACACTCGACTTCTCTGAGCGAGGCGGAGATCAAGTCGCAGTCGCGCGTGCCGTCAAGCTCGGTGTCGAAAACAGAACACTGATCGAGAACTTCACATCTACGATTCAGCGCGGCGACATCATCGGCTTCATCGGGCCGAATGGAAGCGGCAAATCCACCTTCCTGCGCGCGCTGATGGGAGAGCATCCCGTCGCGGACGGAGAGCTGAGGTTGGGCGGGTCGATTCAACCCAGCTACTACCGACAGGACATGGCGCAGGTCCCGCGTCAGCAGACGCTGTACGAGGTCATCGGTGAGCTGCGACCGCGCTGGGAACGACGGCAAATCCAGGGTCACCTCGCCAAGTTCGGCTTCTCCGGCGACGAGGCGCAGCGTCGCGCCGACACGCTTTCCGGCGGCGAGCAGGCACGAGTTGCTCTCGCGATGATGGTTCTGAGCCGAGCCAACTTTCTGCTGCTGGACGAGCCGACAAATCATCTGGACATCGAGTCGGTGGAAGCGCTCGAAGATGCGCTTTCCGAGTATGAGGGGACTGTCCTGCTGGTGAGTCACGATCGGGCGATGCTCGAGGCTCTTACATCCCGCGTCTGGGTGCTCCACGAGCGTCACGTTACCGACTTCGCTGGATCCTTCGTCGAGTGGGAGGAAAGGAGCCGTGAGCGCGAGCACGCTGCAGCTGTCGCGGCGGCCGAGCAGGAGTCACTGCGGCGCGTCAAAGAGCGGAAGACGACGAGGCGGCGCGAAAATCAGATGGACGACAATCGTGCCGCGCTTCGCGAAGTGAGACGGTTGGTGGAAACGTCGGAGAAGGAGATCGCGACACTGGAGGCGAAGATCGCAGAGCTCAAGTCGCTGCTCGAGGATCCTGAGCTATACACGACTCGCGAAGGTGCCCAGAGATCAACTGTCGTGGGCAAGGAGCTGGAGGAAACAAAGCGCAAGCTGGATGCTGCTTTTGCCAGCTGGACCGATGCTACCGAGCGGGCTGAGCAGCTATCGGCGATCTGATCAGCTCAGAACTCGCCGATAAAACCGATCTCCGGCTCGAGGCGCTGGCTGAAACGCTCCTCCACTTTTGTCTGCGCGATCGTAATCAGCTGGCGCACGTCCTTCGCTGTCGCCTTCCCCAGATTGACCATGATGTTGGCGTGGATGTGCGAAATCTGGGCATCGCCCTGTCGGAATCCCTTCAGTCCGACTTGATCGATCAACCGGCCTGCTCCAACACCTTCGATCTTCTTGAAGATCGAGCCGGCGCTGGGGTGGTACTCGAGCCACGGATGCTTGCCGCCCCGCCAGCTCAGGTTCTCCTGCATGATTCGATGCATGTCGGCCTGGTCACCGGGCTCCAGCTTGAAAGTGACTGCCAAAGCGATGTCGCGCTGCTTGTGGAGAGTACTCGTGTCGTAGCCGAACTTCATGTACTCGCGATCGACCGTCGTTCTTTTGCTATCGTGTGTCAGCAGGTCGGCGGACTCGAATACCTCGGCGATGAACATGGTCCGCTCGCGCGCAGGCGCCGGCGACAGAAAGTGAAGATTCTGCCAGACTGCCCCGCCGACGGTGCTGGGGATCCCCACATAGTGCTCGAGGCCCGAGAGTCCGCGTTCGACGGCGAGCGGTATGAGTTTCGCCATTACAGCTCCGCTCTCGACCCAGAGCCTACTATCGTCGAGAAACTTGAGGTGATGTGACGTGTTGCGGATGACCAGGCCGCGGAATCCCTTGTCTCCAACGAGGATGTTGGCGCCCAGGCCGAGAACGAAGTAGTCGATGCCGAGCTCGCGCGCGGCGTTGACGGCCCCTGCCAGATCATCCGTCGATGTGGCATCGTAAAAGAGATCGGCTGGACCGCCGATCTTGAATGTGGTGTATTGAGCAAGAGGCTCATTGCGCTTGAGCCTCTTGGCGTCTAATCGAGTCGTCAATTGCCCGTAAGTATCCGGGCGGGCTTTCACAATTTCTGACATGTCCGAAAGAAAAGGTGTCCTGGGTTACTGCGCCACTCTGGCGATCCTCGCTTTGGTGCTCGCTCCAATGCACGCGTGGGGCCAGCGTGCGGAGCTCGAGAAGATCATTCAACGCAAGGTCCTCTCAAACGGCCTCGAGGTGATCGTCGTCGAGAACCACGGCGTCCCCTTAGCGACGATTGAGATCGACGTAAAGAACGGCTCGTTTACCCAGAGCCCGGAGTACGAGGGGCTCGCGCATATGTACGAGCACATGTTTTTTCGCGCCAACTCCGAGTATCCGGAGCCGAACCAGTTCTGGGATCGCGCATCGGACCTCGGTGCCGTCTTCAACGCGTCAACTCGCGAAGAGGTGGTCAATTACTTCATGACGGTGCCAGCGGACAAGCTCGGCGACGCAGTCCATTTGCTGGCAACTGCGCTTCGGGCCCCGCTTTTTCGGCGTGACGAGCTGGAGCGCGAGCGTCAGGTAGTGATCGGCGAGTACGACCGAAACGAGTCGAGCCCGTTCTTCGCCTTGACGCGTGAAATGGACGCAAAGCTCTATCCGGGCAACTTCAGCCGTAAGGACATAATCGGGGACCGTGGGATCGTATCGACGACGACGCCCGAAAAAATGCGCACGATCCAGAACAAGTATTACGTTCCGAATAACTCCGCCCTCATCGTTGCCGGTGATGTCAATCCGGCCGCGGTTTTCGCCCTGGCTGAGCGCGAGCTCGGACAGTGGCCACGCGGGCAGGATCCGTTCGCGGCTGACCCCATTCCGGCAATTCCACCGCTGCAGAAAAGCGAGGGAGTCGTCGTCGAGGCGCCAGTGGGGGCCGTGACCGTCCAGCTGCAGTGGCAGGGTCCGAGCGTGGGACAGGATCCGAAATCAACCTACGCTGCCGACGTTTTCTCCGATGTACTGAACGACCAACAGTCGAAGTTTCAGCAACGACTCGTCGACAGCGGGTTATGGCAGGCCGTGGGTGTGAACTACTACACGCTGAACCATACCGGACCGATCACGATCAGCGGACAGACATCTCCCGAACAGCTTCGCCCCGCTCTGGCGGCGCTGTACGAGGAGATCGCAAAGTTCGATACCCCGAACTACTTCACCACCGACGAGCTGGAATCAGTCAAAGCGCACCGGGCTGTAACTTCCGCGTTCGATCGGGAGCGCGCGTCGGGGTTTGCACACACACTGGGCTTCTGGTGGAGCGTCGCCAGCCTCGAGTACTACATGGGATACGTGGACTACATGGCACAACAGACAATCGGAGATCTGCGCGCATACGCGCGGCGGTATATCCTCGGCAAGCCGTACATTGCGGGTGTGCTGATAGCGCCGGACGCGCGACAGTCACTCAAGCTTGCTCCCAGCGACCTCATAATGGCGGGGACACGCTAATGCTGCTCGCAGTTGCGCTTGCACTCACATCGGCCACTACAAGCTTCGACGTATCGGGTGTACACGTCATCCTTCGCCAGAATGATGCGAACAACGTCGTCGCGGCGAACCTCTATCTCCTGGGCGGAGCGCGTCAGGTCACCGACGCCAATGCTGGCATCGAGCCTGTTTTGCTCGATGTCTCCGAGCGTGGAACGCTGCACTATTCCAAGAATGCTCTGCGCAGGGCGATGTCGAGGCTCGGCAGCGAGATCGTCGTGGCGCCGAGTGCTGATTGGACGATGATGGGAATCCGGTCGAGTACCGAAGTGTTCGATTCGACGTGGTCTGTTTTCGCCGACCGGGTGATGAACCCGACACTGGCCAAATCCGAAGTCGCGCTGGTAAAAGCGCAGTATCTATCAGGAATCAGGCAGCGGCGCGACGACCCCGATGCCCTGGCCGACTACCTTGCTGACAGTCTCTCCTATGTGGGCCACCCGTACTCGGTCTCGGTGGCGGGAAATGAAAAGTCAATCCAGGCCCTCGACTCCGCGGCCCTACGCGATTATCACCGGACTCAATTCGTCACCTCACGTATGCTGCTGGTGGTGGTCGGTAACGTTGACCGCGCACACATCGAGCGGTTGGTCACCCAGTCAATCGGAAGACTTCCGCGGGGCAGCTACAAATGGACCGCTCCACCACGGGTGCCGGAAGCGCAGACAGCGGTGGTGATCGAGCGCCGGCTGCTGCCGACCAACTACATACTCGGGTATTACAGTGGTCCACTAGCAAGCGGCGCAGACTACCAGGCCCTCCGTGTTGCCACGTCGGTGCTCACTGGGCGGATGTTCGCTGAGATCCGGACCCGTCAGAACCTGACCTACGATGTACACGCACCATTCGTCGATCGGGCGGCGACAAGCGGTGGACTGTACGTATCGACCGTTGCTCCGGACACGACGCTGAAGTTGATGCGCGCGGCGATAGTCGATCTACAAACGGGGATGCTGGATCCGGTCGGCCTCAAGCAGCTCGAGCAGCAGTTCATTACAGAATACTTTATGGACAACGAGACTAACGCTGCACAGGCTGACTTCCTGGCGCGCTCTCAGCTTTACGAAGGTGACTATCGAGAGGCAGAACGCTTCGTACAGGAACTGAAGAACGTTACGCCTGAGGCAGTTCAGCGAGTGGCGCGGAGATACATGAAAGGTTTTCGCTTCGCATACGTAGGTGACCCGGCGAAGCTCGATCCGCGTACAATCGCCCTGTTCTGACCTACTCGGAAAACTCCTCGGCGATGACCCAGGGATCCATCGCGCCGTTATAGAGGGCGATTCCGACAATGGCCGCCGCTACACCACGGTCGGCCAAAGCGCGAAGATCGCCGAGGCTGCCGAGTCCTCCGGAAGCAAAAACCGGAAATTCGGCTGCTTCGGCGACATCCTCCATCAGTGGCAAGTCGGTTCCACGCATGGCAGCCTCGCGGTGCACCGCTGTAACCAGAACACCGGCCAGCGGGAGACCGTTGAGGTCTTCTACCAGGTCGAGCACCAGCTTTGGATGGGTGCGAGTCCAGCCGTGAGAGAGGATTTTGCGGTCGCGCACATCGGCGGCGACGACGATGCAACCCGGAAACGTGGTGCTCATCTCTACGAGCCAATCCGGATCTTCCAGAGCGCGGGTGCCGATGACTACGCGCTGTGCTCCATCATCGAGAGTGCGCTGAATCAGCTCCTGGGTGCGAATCCCACCACCGACCTGCACCTCGACGTCGGTGGCTCCAAGAATTGCCTGAATCTCGGGGGCGTTGTTTCCGTGTCCAGTCACCCCATCGAGATCGATCACATGGAGGTGGCGGAACCCGTACTGCCGCCATGCGATGGCTACTCCAACCGGGTCAGGGATGCGAATGACCTCTTCATCGTAGGAGCCGGGCGCGAGTTGAACACATGCTCCACCGCGGAGGTCGAGGGCTGGGATGGCGATCATCCGGCGCGGTAAAAGATCAGGGCACGAATCATGAGAGGCGAAGGTGCGCGATTGATTGCATGTTGGCGAGCTTGTGAATAAATTCACAATCTCAGCGGTTTGAAAACTACCCTTGCAAGTGCACTACGGTACGGCTCTGGAGGCCTCAAAAGATGCGGTTCTATGGATTCGCGGTTGCGGTTGGAGTGATTACCCTCGGCGCATGCGCAGGCGGCGAAAAGCCACCTTCTGACACGACTCATGTCGCGGTGGACACCAGCGCTGCCACAACGACGACGACAAATACAACGACGGGTGGCGCGACGACCAGCGGCGCGACCGGCGCAGTTGCAGCGGCTCCGATCACTGGCACCACCAAGACGGTCAACATGGTCGGCGATGCAAAGGGCTATCGCTTTGAGCCGGCCAACATCACCGTCAAGCAGGGCGACGGCATCAAGTTCGTCGTGATGAGCGGCGGTCCCCACAACGTTGCTTTCGACCCAGCCACGATTCCGGCCGACGTCAAGCCACAGCTCGACGCGAACATGGGCACGGAAAAGATGGGCGAGCTCTCCAGCGCCTTGAAGACGAACAACGGTGAGTCAATCACCATCTCCTTCGCCAAGATCAAGCCGGGCCAGTACCCGTTTCACTGCACCCCGCATCTTGCGTTGAACATGAAGGGCGTAATTACCGTTCAGTAGGAGATTAACGTCAGTAGGAGATTAACGGCATTCGAACGGCGGGCGCGAAAGCTCCCGCCGTTTTTGTTGCGTACAAGTCGCACTCGGTGAATCTTTGACGGATGAACGTTCATAGCATTGCACGAATGAGCGGGGGCTCTGCCTACCTGTGGATGGCAGCGAGAGCCCGGAATGCGCTTCGACGCGTCGTCGTGTTCGGCATCGTCGGCGGCGTAGTGTTCATCGCTGCACTGATCGCTTTCGTAATCGTGCCGCGTAGCGCTTCGCGTAAAGCG